>Ga0209512_1000137_pt1 | contig 156689 bp, 123 predicted proteins | sample frozenSSSSmetaG_FD_184142 | JGI IMG/M metagenome (GOLD analysis project Ga0209512, IMG submission 184142) | Glacier valley bacterial and archeal communities from Borup Fiord, Nunavut, Canada, to study Microbial Dark Matter (Phase II) -... | ecosystem: Environmental > Aquatic > Freshwater > Ice...
TGGGACAACGGCAGTTTGGCCAACGAGGGTGAAATCATCCGCTTGTCTAACAGATATAGTATCGTGATGGACCAGGTGGCTTATAGCCCCGATGCTCCCTGGCCAACGGTTGCGGGTGTCGATGAAATGGCACTTTCTGTAGTTTCCAAGGAGGTTGACAATCATTTCGGTGAAAACTGGAAAGCAGTCAATTACGCCTTATATCTAGGACTAAATAAGGTTTCAACCGATGGCTTAAGTGTCTATCCGAATCCTACTCAGGGCAACGTAACCATCCAGACCGGCAGCACAACGGCAGAGAAGTTGGAACTATTCACCATCACAGGCCAACGCGTTTACTCCGCCATGATTGAAGGTTCGGTTAATTTGGAACTCAGCCAATATGGATGCAGCATCCTTTTGGCTAAAGTTGGTCAGCATGTAGTGAAGATTGTAATAATGGGAAACTGAAAATAAGAAGTACTTGCAAGAATTGAGTAGCTAAAAAGTGAACGCCAAAAGTTTGAAACTTCAAACTTTTGGCGTTCACTTTTTAGATTTTTTTTAATTGATTGCTTTCCGATTCTGATAAAAGAATCTGATAAGGGAGGGCAATACGATCAATAATAAAGGCAAAGCAACCAGGAAACCGCCAATGATTGCTACCGCCAAAGGTTGATGCATTTGAGATCCGGTACCAAAAGCCAATGCCAAAGGCAAGAGTGCAATGATGGCTCCAAGAGCAGTCATTAATTTGGGCCGCAATCGAGTAGAAATAGCGAAAACGATGGCATCATCCAGCTTCATTCTTTCGGCTGCTTCACGGTATTGCAGATAAGTGAATATGGCATTTTCGCCAATGATACCAACAATCATAATGAGTCCGGTATAGCTGCCAACATTCAGCGCAGTTCCTGTAAGAAATAAAGCCAGAAAACTGCCGGCAATACCCAATACTGCAATAAACAGAATGATGCAGGCAATACGGAAATCTTTGAACAAAGTCAGGATGACGCAAAAAACAAGCAAACTAGCTGTAATCAGAATAAAAAGTAGTTCCTGAAAAGATTGTTTCTGCTCTTGCCACGCGCCGCCGTATGTGATGCTATAACCTTGTTTCAAGGCTATTTTCGAGGAGATCTGGTTGCTCACTTCGCTCATCACACTTCCCAGATCGCGTCCATTTAATCGGGCTGTAACAAGACCCATATTCTGCAGATTTTCACGTTGTATTTCCGGATCGCCAGACATGAGACGGATGTTTGCCAGGTCTGTAACAGGAATTAACTTCCCATTGGGTAAAAACAGTTGTAACTTGGTAATGTCTGATACACTCAATTTGCTGTTATTCGGGTATATGAGTCTAATATTTGTCAACCTGTCATTATCAAAGGCAACGCCGGCAACATCTCCTTCCAGTGAGGTTTGTATCTGTGATTGCAAGTTGGCTGGAGTGATTCCAAATTGTGCCAGATGTTCTGCATTTGGTTCAATGTTAATATATGGGCCGGCAATAGTAATGCCATCAAAAACGTCAGCTGTACCTTTTATATTGGATACAATATCAGCCACTTTTCTTGATACTATTTCAAGCTCTTTGCGGTCTGAACCGAAGATTTTAACTTCAATAGGCTGAGTCGATTCCATCAGGTCACCAAGCATATCGCCAATAACCTGGCCAAAATCAATTTGAAGTGAGGGCTGAGATGCTTCTACACGCTGTCTGATCTCGTCAATGACTTCCTCCGTAGAGCGTTTTCTTTTCTTTTTCAGTTGAATGAGGTAGTCACCATCGTTTGGCTCTGTAATGAAAAAGCCCATTTGAGTACCTGTACGACGGGAATACGTTTCAATTTCAGGAATGGTCAGAAGTATTTTTTCAACCTGCCTGAGTATTTGGTCTGTTTCTTCCAAAGAGGTTCCCGGGGGTGAAGTATAATCGAGCACTATGCTTCCTTCATCCATTTCCGGTAAAAAACCCGTTTCCAGACGAGGTACTATCAATAATACTGAAAGGATAAGGAATACGATATAGGCTAAGCTTATCCATGGTCGCGTGATAAAATAGTTCACCCATCCTTGTTTTTTTACCAGATGGACTTCATTTTCCTGAATGATTGTTTTTTCACCTTTTTTGGAGGTAAGCCAAAGGTATATCACAGGTAAAGCAATCCAGGTGACTAAAAACGAGCAGCAAAGTGTAACGATCATGGTATTGGTCATTACTTTGAAATAGGCCCCAGCCACTCCCGACATAAGTACAAAAGGCAGAAAAATCACAATGGTGCTTAAAGAAGAACCGACCATAGCAGGGAAAAGGTAATGGATGGCTTTGTGAACCAGGCTAACGGATTTTTCGCCAGGATGTTCTTCATGCGTTCGATGAATTTGTTCGACCACGACAATGGCATCGTCTATGATCAGACCTATGGAAGCTGCAATGGCTCCCAATGTCATGATATTGAGCGATTGTCCGGTCATATAAAGCACAATCATCGTAAACAACAAGGTTATTGGAATGGTGATCAAAATGACGGAGCTTGCCTTTGCTGATTTAAGAAAGAGCACTGCGACCAGAATTGCCAATATCAATCCAATCCACACACTGTCACTGACACTTTTCATGGAGTCGTTTACAAAATCAGCCTGAACATAGTAAGGCATAATGGTCACATCGGCTGGAAGTACCTGTCTGAGGTCTGCCAGTTTTTTCTCCATTTTATCGGAGAGCTCAATCAAATTGGAATTTGGCTGTTTAATGACAGCGATTAAGATGCCCTCTTTCCCATTTGCATTGATTTTAACATATTCTTTTGCCTCGTCGATTGTTATTTCGGCTATATCGCTCAATGTGACCGTACGTTTGTTACTTCCGGCTATCACGACATTTTCCAATTTTTCTCTGCTGTTTATTCTGGCATCGGTAATACTCAGATACAGAAAACGGTAATCTGAAAGATACCCGTTTGATTTTACGAACCCTGTTTCACCGAGGGCCGAACGCACCGTTTCCGGTGTAATGCCCAAAGCGGACATTCTGGATTGGTTGAGCAGTATCAGAAATTCCTTTTCTTTACCGCCAATCACACGGATCTCGGAAACTCCGTCCACTTGTGATAAAAAAGGTTTAACGGTATACGTGGCCAGAAACTTCAGGTCAATGGGGGAGCGGCTTTTACTTTCGAGGGTGTATCCGATCACTGGAAGAATGGAAGGATTCATCCGTTCCACATTGATTTCCATGTCAGGAGGCAGTGTATTCCTGATTTCATTGATTTTCGATTCGATGCGTTGCTGGCTCAGGTCAATATTCGTATTCCAGTCCATATAGGCTGAAATCTCACAACTGCCTCGGCTTGTGGTACTTCGCAGGGTTTTCAGGTCGGGTACTTTTTTTACAGCCAACTCCAACGGACGTGTGACAGTAACCATCATTTGCTCAACAGGCAGTTCCCCTGCATCGGCGATAATCTTGATTTTTGGGAAAGTTATTTCCGGAAAAAGGGAGGTTTGCATTTTGCTGTATGCAAACATTCCTCCCAAAATGACAAGGACAATGGCTAAAGTCAGCGGGCTTTTATAGGTAATGAAAAAGTTTTTTTTCATTTGGCAACGTTTTCAATGATAACCTTTGCTGTATCTGGCAATCCGTAGTTTCCTGTCAATAGTATCTGGTCAGAAAGAGTCAGATGTGGTGAAACAATTTCAACCCTGCCGTTGCTTTCCATGCCTTTAATTACAGGCACTTTGACTGCCGTTGAAGGACCTGTCATTTTCATGATCCAATACTCGCTTTGAATTTCATTGGTCAGGACGGCCTCTTTGGGGAGTGAAACGGTGTTTTTCTTGGACGCTTTTATAAAGGAGACTTTTGCAATCAGATTTTCAGGTACTAAAGTGCTTTTCGTGAGCCGAATAACATGGCTTTGAGTTTGGGATATGGGATCCACAACTGGCATGGCTGAAGATAGTTTTCCAGCTATTTTTTTAGAATCGGGCAAAGTAAGGGTCACTGTACTGTTGTTGGGCAGGAATGATTTTAAGCTGTAAGGCAATTCAAGCATAAAAACCAAACTGTTGATATCGCTTATAGCTGCCAGTGTTTCACCATCTTGTACGTAATCACCTGATCTATAGGATAAATCTGTAATATATCCGTTGCAAGGGGCTTTGATTTGAGTGATGCCATTAAAATGAAATGCGGTATCCAGTTTATTGACGGTGTTTCCCAGGTTTTCAGCTTCTTTGGAGCGGATGACAAACATTTTATGTCCTTTTCCGATGCTTTGACCCAAATGGGCGTTCACTTCCTGCAAATAACCGTTGACTGGTGATTTTATGTACGATTTTACCTGAAAAACAGAGGTGGCATTGAGTTCAATAACCTCGTCCATCCGTCCGGTCTTGATATGGGTAATGGTGACTGGTGTGGCGTTTTCCGGGGACTTGGATTCCTCTTTATTTGACTTGCAGGAAAAAAAAGCAAGTGCAATTAGTACGGTTAAGACGATGATTTTTCTAGGCATGACGGACTATTTTGTACGGTTCCAATAATTTAGTTCATTGATAATCTGATACTTCTCAATCGTGTTGTTGATGAGTAAATTCTTTGCATTCAGGTAGTTGCTGATGGCATCAAGATATTCGGAAATACGGATATCACCATTTTCCAGGAGATTGTGATTGGCCTCCATGAGGGTTTTTACAAGGTTAATTTGTTCAGTTATTTGCCCGAACATTTCCCCATTTACCTTCAATCGTTTCCAGAGATTGTTGAGCTGCAGTTGATAGTTTGATTTGTAAAAATCAGCGTAATTGCTGCGATCTTTTTCATCAATAGCCAGTTGCTTATGTTGGATTTCTTTTTGTCCGCCATCGTAGATTGGAATGCTTAGTGAAAAACCGGCACTTGCTCCAAAATTTCGCCCCGGCATATAGGCTAAGGATGAAAGATAGCCTGCATCTGCATAAGCACTGATTTTTGGCTTGTAATCCAGATCAACCAGTTCTTTGGAATTCTGTATTTTAAGACTGTCTAAAACAAATTGACGGTAGTAGACGGATGAAGACAAGTCTGGAAGTTGTTCTGCCTTTAGTGCCGGATCAGATAATGTGTAAACGCTGGTATCCTTTATACCACACAGGTAACAAAGGGTGAAAAAGTCGTAGTCGTAATGGTTTTTGAGGCTTTTGACCAGCATTTTCTGTTGTCGTTGGTTCACACTGAAAGAGAGATAATCCGTCTGTTTGTAGATGCCGGCCTGTGTCAGTTTGTTCAAAAAGGTTTCTTCCTTGCTGAGCAGACTTAGCAATTCCTGATTGAAAATGTATTGCTGTTCGCTGTTGTACGCTGCGATGTATTGCTCCGTAATGTTTTTCTTTAATTCCTGTTCAGAAATTTTGCCGGCATTCCGGGCAGACTGATTTTCCAGAGCAATTGATTCGTAACGTTTTCGCCTGTTGCTGGCTCCTGTTAAATCCTTTGATACTGTTAAAAGCGCACTTACATTTGCTTTGTCGGTCTTGATTTCATCGTACCCCCAACCTTTAATGACAGGAGCATAGGAATTGTTGCTTTGAGTCATCACATTAAAACCAGTTTTGGCAGCAATACTCATGCTGTCAAGCTTATTCCGTTGCTCCCGGTTTTGGTATTCTTTTAGCAAGGGGCTGTTATTGAGGCCTTCACCAATAAAAAAGTTCAGGTCTTTGGTTTGTGCCATCGCCTGAAATAAAGGAAAGACAAATAGTAGAAAAAAGAGTGTATTTTTCATCCGAATCGCTTATTGCACCCAGTGTAAAATGTTTTTTTGTCTGAATACTTTCTTGTTAACGTAGTGGCACAACCAGGCACTGCCTGCACCAACAAATGCACCCATCAAAATATCCGAAGGGTAATGAACGCCCAGATCCATCCGGGAATAGGCCACAGCTGAAGCCCAGACATAAGATGGTGCGATGATATACCATTTGGGATATTCAAGACTTAGTGACGTGGCCAATGAAAAGGCTCCAGAGGTATGACCTGAGGGAAAGGATGCGCTTCCTCCATCTGACAGTTTTTCTATATCCGGATAAGTCTCGAAGGGTCGGGGACGGTTGATGGTTTTTTTCATCAATGTAGTAATTACAGTTGAGACGACAACGGAAGTGCCTATCAAAACGGCGTTGCGTGTTAGTGCAGAGTCTTTTGTAATTAACCCCACGCCAAACAGACCAATAGGCAATCCAACCGAAATAGGTGCTGCGGAATTGCTGAGAAACTTAAAAGTACCGTCAAGCGATTGGTTGCGGTTTAAATTGATTTCGCGCAGCAATTTAATATCGACGTTTTGGCTCTGGGCGGTATTGCTGAAGCAAATAAGAACAACAAAAAAAAGTAGAAATTTCTGTAACATTTTGTAGTGCTTTTTTTGGGATTCAGAGGCTGTTAAAGTTTAACTCAAAGATAGGGTGAAAATTTATTTATCTGACATTTTAGTAAGTGGTATTCGAAAGCCCATTGTCCATTCAATTTAATCGGCTTTATGAGCATTTTAGGAATGCAAGGCTAATCTTTCTTCAAAAAATGCCCTTTAGCATCAAAAATCAAATCGAACGATTTTCCGGCTTTTGTCATTTCTGCTTCATATTTTACGATTTTATTTGCATCGGTAATCCTGGCGGGCTCGGATATTTTGTACGAGCTGAAATTTTTCTTGATGTAGCTCAAAGCCTTGGCAGGAAGTTGTTCCTTTTTAATTTCAAGTTCAGTTTCTGTCCTTTTTCCGGTTTTGTCATAATTGGCACTTGCTTCAACGCCATTGAGTTTAAACTCCGCTTCAAACTCCGCACCCTCAGCAGTCCAGTTTACATTCGTCACCTTGGGGTAATCTTTTTGAAAAGCCTTGATTACCAATGCTGGTGCATTTCCTTTTTTTTCAATTTTCTGTGCAAGGACATTGGTGCTTAATAATGCCAGTAAGCCGATAATAAATACGTTTTTCATAACTTCATTTTTTAAATGTAGATTTGTGTTTTAATATACAAAACAATAGTACCTAATGATTCTAAAGTAAATTTAAAGTCGGTTTATCAATCCTTCAATTTTGCTTTAGATTTTAGTCTTTCTTTTGTAAAATAATGGATGAAATGAAAGTGCTCGTTATTGAAGATGAAATTGCTTTACTACAGGATATTAAGAAATATCTGGAGGTTGAAAATATGGTTGTGGAAACAGCACCCGATTTTCATGAAGCCAAGCATAAAATATCTGATTTTGAATACGATTGCATTGTGGTTGATATCAACCTCCCAAATGGTTCTGGCTTTGACCTTGTTCAGGAACTCAAGTCTCAAAAAGCGAAAACCGGTATCATTATCATTTCCGCACGAAACTCTCTGGATGATAAACTGAAAGGTTTGAATATTGGTGCAGACGACTATCTGGTGAAGCCTTTCCATTTGAGTGAGCTTAATGCCCGCATCAATTCAATTATCAGACGACGGTTTCAAGAGGGGAATAATATGACCATTTTCAATGAAATAGAGATAGATCATATTGCTCAGAATGTAACTATAAATGATAAGTTGTTGATATTGACCCGAAAAGAATTTGATTTATTGGTCTATTTCATCACAAATAAAAACAAAGTACTTTCACAACTGGCCATCGTTGAACACTTGTGGCCGGATGAAATAGAACTGTCTGATTCATACGCATTCCTTTACACACACATCCGGAACCTTAGAAAAAAAATGCTGGATGCAGGTTGTACAAATTATTTAAAATCGGTTTATGGAATAGGATACAAATGGGAAGATCAATAAAATTATTATCGATAACCAACCGCTACTACTTAATTAGTCTGTTGTTGTTTTTTATTATTGCCGGTGTACTGCTTTTTTTTATAATATCCTTCAACCTGGATGAAGAGCTTGATGAACAATTGTACACTGAACAAGTACATGTTGTTAATGCCATTCGGTCCGTCGAAAATTTCAACGAACTATCAATGCCTTTGTATGACAACTTTATCGTGAAGAAAGATTTTACAAAAGTAAATAGAAAACCTCAGATAGTTGATTCATTGATGTATGATGATGTTGAAAAAGAAATGATTCCGTTCAGGGTCATCCGTTTTTCTGCACAAACTAAAAATGCCAGATACATCATCCTAATTAAAAAGTCAAAGATAGAAACGGTGGATTTGTTTTTTGGTATTTTCCTTAGCTTAATGATCGTATTTGGACTGTTTTGTATGATTCTTTATGTCTCAAATTCCTATCTGAATAGAAAAATATGGTCTCCTTTTCTGGAAACCATTGCAGCAATTAAAACATTGAATATAAATGATCGTGACGTTTCTTTCAACTATAAGCATTCAAAGATTGAGGAACTGAATGAATTGAATAGCTCTTTGCAGAAAATGATTGAACAGATAAAGTCTGATTTTTTTAGAATGAAAGAATTCTCAGAAAATGCGGCTCATGAACTCCAGACACCCCTTTCCATCATTCGATCCAAATTGGAAAGCCTTTTGCAAAGCGAGAACTTGAACAACGAAGATGCCCAATTGATAGACAGGGCGTTGGAAAGTACTGTCCGTTTATCTAAACTCAACCAATCTTTGTTGCTACTTACTAAAATTGAAAACCGACAATTTGAACAAAAGCAATTGATTCCCATATCTTCTGTGATAGATAAATATCTGGAACTCTATTTTGATTTGATAGATGGTAAAAAACTGAGTGTTACGTTGAATAAAGAAAAGGAATTTTTCATTGATATCAATCCGGTTTTATCCGATCTCCTGATCTCAAATCTGTTGGGTAATGCCATTAAACACAATGTCCAAAACGGTGATATTGTGATAAATATAAAACATGACGGACTAGAAATGTCCAATAGTGGTGAAGCACCAGAATATGCCACAGATGAATTGTTTAGCCGCTTTAAGAAAGGAAATCATGCACCTGAACACCTAGGTCTTGGATTGGCTCTCGTCAAAGAAATTGTTGAGACTTGTGGTTTTAATATCTCGTATGTGTATAAAAATGAACGCCATACCTTGTTCTTTCATTGAAAAACCTTTGTTGCCGGTTTCCCAATCTCGAAATTACTAAAGCCGTAATCGGTTGTTTTAAACGAGTTCGTTTTAAAAACATTGTTGCCATTGCCAGGCATCAGAGGGTAAAAAGAAAAGGAAAATTGAAAAGTATTCATGATCAGATTCTCATTTTTAATTAAAAGGCCCAATCCAATCTGTGAAAAAATCCTCTGGTTTTTAAATCCAGTTTCCGGATGACCAAGAACACCAAGTGTGTAGGTTAAAAACGGGCCAAAACGGAATCCGAACAAATTCAAAGGTGAATATGCTTGTGTTTGAATGGAAAGTAAAAAGCGACTGTTACCTGATAAGTTCGTGCTTTTAAATCCACCCAACCCATAACCGTCATTTAGTGTCAAGCTATCAATGGATAATCGGTTAATGCCTAATGTGAGCTCCGGTTTTATAAATTGCCTGAATTTCCATTTGCCAATTTCAAACAAACCAGTAAAATAATTAATGTTTGCGGTAAAAATACCCTCTTGTGCAATAGAAGCAAGAAAGAAAGATTCGTATTCGAGGTTGGAACTTAAATAACCCCAGGAATAGTAATTACCTACAGAAAACCGAGCACCTAAAAACAATCTGTTTAAACCATTCTTTAACTGATAACCAGCTGTCAATCCATAGACCTTACCTATAGGCACATCTTCCGTAATACCATATTGGAAAACGTATTTATCCTGAACATATTTTCGGGTAGAAATGCCAATCCCAGCCAGATAAAAATTCTCATCTGAAAAGTAAGCCAAAGGATCTTCCAGTATGGTCGGCATTTCCAGAAAATGTTTATGAAAATACCTAGTCGTTAAAACCAGGTTGGTGGTACGTTCATCCAACGAATTACCCTTAAAAACTTGTGTTGCATATCCTGCCCAATAGTCCTGAGCGTTGTATTTGTACTTCAAAGGCGTGGTGACAGAATTGATGCTTTTAATAGACACACCGCCAGCCCATTTTGCCAATGGAGAATAAAATAGACGGTCAATATTCAGGCTTTTGTTGAAATTCGCGTATTCATCCGTTTCATAGTGAAGGGTTGTACTGATATAGGTATTCTTAATATTTGGAACGATGTAATTTGTGCTGTATGCATTTATTCCATTCGAAATATTTCTAGTAAAACTGTTGCTATATTCATGACCCAAACCAAAGACGTTTTCTTCCGTTAGTAAGAATGTGTTGCTTGAAGTGGAAGCTATCATTTTAGGTATCAGACTCCAGTTATCGATTTCACGAATAAAGATATCGACCGAGTCTGATTTCTTAGAAGTCAGTTTTACGAAAAAAGAAACATTGCTCACAAAGCCATTACTTCGCACCAAGCGTTCTGATTCCTTGACAAGCAGCGAATCGAATCGTTGATTTTGATGAAAGAGTAATAAATTTCGAATGGTGATGTGCTGAGATTTGATGTGTAACTTATTTCCTGCTTTTGATAAAAGACTGAATTGTGAAATCGTGTCAGCAATAGAATGACCAAAAGGGTCTAATGTTTCAATGTTTATTTTCCGAATAATTTTTCCTTCAAAATCAATATATGGTTTTTGAATTAGTTTCCGGTATGTTTTTCTTTTGTTTAGTATTTGTATCTGTGGTATAAAAATTAAACCATACATAAACCGCGTAAATTTGCTCCGTTTGGAATAAATCTCTATGTTTTTATATATGTGGGTGGTATCCGTTTTGACAGCAGCTCGTTGCGAATAAGCAGTCTCACTGATAAAAATCATTAGACAAAAAAGAATGAAAATATTTTTGTAGTACATTTTCATTTTTTTTTGGTTCATTTTCAGCTCCTCCATGAATTAAAAAGCATAATTGGAGTTTCAAAAATACAAAACAACATACATTTTTCAAAAATTGATGGGTTAATAATTACTTTTTATTTTTAGCTTTTGTTTCCGCTTTTATTTCCGCTTTTATTTCTGCTTCTCTTTTCTGTATAGCATCCTCTTTCTTTTTCTGAGCGGCCTTCTTTTTGTCTCTGAAATACCCCTTTAAAAGGAAATTGCTTTTGGCAGCTTTCATATTTTCATCCAATCCACGGCTGCTTTGTTTTAGATTGACAATGGTTTGATTTAGATTCTCAGCAATGGTAGAATCCTGAAGCAATCTGGAAAGGGTGCCCTTGCCTTTGTTTATCTTATACATAATTTCGGCAAGCTGATTGGTGATAATCTCTGCATTGCTTGCTGTTACCATAAGACTTTGCATGATGGCATCTGTTTCAACAGGTTCTTTGGATGCGAGAACCTGATTTTCTTTTGCAAGAGGTGCATCGTAACTACCTTGAGTCAGAATGATAATGCGGTCACCAATAATTCCTTCAGAGCCAATAGCTACTTCACAATCCGATTTTATAAACTGTTGGACTGACTTTTTTATTAAAAGTTCTACACTGACCGTGGAATCATTGATAATGGAAATATTGTCTACAGTACCTACATTAATACCTGAAAACCGGATATTGTTTCCTACCTGCAGTCCACTAATATTATTAAAGTTCGTTTTCAGTTTGAAAACTGGATCAAATAAATTTTTCTGCTTTCCAATAATGAAAAGTGCAAATACCAATAGGCATAGTCCACCAATAATGAATAGTCCTAAACGCATTTTAAATCCTGTGCTTTGCGTGTTCATCTTATTTGTGTTTTATTTAAAGAATGACCTGATTAACGGATCTGTTGATTTTTCAAATTGCTCCAGATTACCTTCCATATAAACCTCGCCCTCCTGAAGCATGATTAAACGGTTGGCCGTGTGACGGGCGCATTCTATATCGTGGGTAATGATGATGGAAGACGTTTTGTATTTTTTTTGAACATCATTGATGAGAAAACTTATTTCATCCGATGTGACAGGATCAAGGCCTGTTGTAGGCTCATCGTAGAGCATTATCAACGGGTCAGCGACAAGTGTTCTTGCCAGACTAATTCTTTTTCGCATACCACCCGAAAGTTGCGAGGGCATCTTATCTATGGAATCCGATAAGCCGACATTTTCGAGCACTTCTCTCACAATGTCGTCTGTTTCTTTACTCGACAAATTCCTTTTTATCCTACGCAATGGAAATTCCAGATTTTCTCTCACTGTCATAGAATCGTACAATGCGCCACTTTGAAAAAGAAAACCTATTTTTTTTCTAAGTGTTCCCAGGTTGTTTGTGTTTAATGCGTTTACATCTTCGCCAAGAATGTGTACTTTTCCGCCATCCGGTTCTAATAATCGTACCAGACATTTGATCAGGACCGACTTTCCCGATCCGGATTTACCAAGAACGACCAGATTTTCGCCATTGTAAAGATTTAATGAAACGTTTTTCAATACCTCTTGTTCACCAAATGCTTTTTTGAGATTGGTTATTTCAATAACCGGTGTATGAACATCTACTTCCATTTGCAAATTAATTTATCATATCTGTGATTTGTACTGCAATCATGTCAGTAATCAAGACCAGAAGAGAAGCCAGCACAACAGCTGAATTTGCTGCTATACCTACACTTTCGGTACCCCGTCCGGCATTATACCCTTTATAGCAACCCACTAATCCAATGACTGCTCCAAAGAAAAACGATTTAACGAATGCTGGAATAAAATCTATGAAATCTATATGACTGAAGGCTTGTGAGAAAAACAGGATAAAGGATACATCTCCTTTTAAATTGGCACCTAGCCAACTTCCAAGTATACCCAGTGCATCTGCATATAAAATTAACAACGGAATCATTAGCATTGATGCAAGGACTCTGGGTACTACCAGGAAACGCATCGGGTTGGTGGAGGAAACCTCCATGGCATCTATTTGCTCGGTCACTTTCATGGAGCCTAACTCTGCTCCCATACCGGAACTTATTTTTCCAGCGCAAATAAGCGCTGTAATAACAGGCCCCATTTCCCTGATTAAGGATATGGCTATCATTCCTGGAAGTAACGTTTCAGCGCCGAAGTCTACCAGAACAGGCCGGGTTTGGATGGTGAGCACTAAACCAATTATTGCACCAGTTATGGATATAAGGGGTAGCGTCAGATATCCAATTTGATAACATTGATGCAGAAATTCTTTAAATTCAAAGTGGCGCGAAAATGTCTCTTTTATAACCCGTGTTATAAATAGTACTGCATCAGCAATATCCGTAATGAAATTACTTGCATCCTGCTTTTTAATAAAAGCCTTTTCACCAAAACGGATTGATCGTTTTGTTATAAAATCTTTTGTTTTATGAACAACCATTCGTTCCATAACAGTTTATCGTTTGTTTCAAAATTAGAAAACAAAGATGGTCTGTTTTATAAGTAGAGGTGTTACATAACTTTTACAATAATTTGCATTATTCACTTATTTTCAACTTTTCATTGAATCCTAACTGTTTTTGGCTTATCTGGTAGCTGGAATTTGGCAGCTTCTTCTTACCTTTGCATCAACTTAAAAACCATCATTAAAATGATTAAACATATTGTATTCTGGAAACTGAAAGAGGAAGCTTGCGGCAATGATAAGGCCTTAAATTCCAGAATGATAAAGGATAAATTGGAAGTGTTGAACGGACAAATACCCGGACTTCTGAAGCTGGAAGTTGGTATCGATTTCTCACAGACAGATATGAGTTATGATGTGGCGCTTTATTCGGAATTTGCAAACCAAGCCGATTTGAAATTTTACGACGAACATCCGCTACATGTAGCAGTTAAATCCTTTGTCAAAGAGGTGAACTGTTCAAGAAAAGTGGTGGACTACGAAATCTGAAAACGGTATTTTATAAATTGTTGCACCATTATCTTTTAGTCTTTGTCCAGAAATCAATCGATTTATTGGTGAAAGTTGTAAACAGGAAGTTGCTTTCGTGGCATTAGATACAGCAATCGTCGCTTCAAGGGCGGTTTTGGTTATTTTTAGCCCTGAAATTATTAAATTTACTTGTTTTTGAGAAATAGAGCTATTTATCAAGGATATCTGGATAATGATTATCTCGTTTTCAAGGGTAATATAGGCTGTCTGAGCTGCGGGTGAATAACCTGTTGTATCGGCAGCCAAAAGAATTTCACAGGAGTCAATCAAAGAACGCAATTCGGTTGTATCTGTTATTACTCCATCCTCGTTTTTACTGCAGGCGGAAAATACACTGGCGCAAATAAAAATAGCGATACCAACAAAAAAGGTGTTTTTAAGCAGAGACTCTTTCATAAATGTTTGAATTGTATAATGTTGTATTTTAGTAAATCAAAAAGTAAGCACAGTGTTCATTTAAGGATGCCTTGACAAACGGCGGCAAAGATAGTTAATAATAGTTATTTTATATAACATGACAATGCGTTATTATAATGCTAATATTAATGTTAAAAAGTAAAATAAGATTTGAATGCTTTTTCTGGAAGTTTAAAATACAAAATGCTCAAAAAGGAAGTCAAAATACGCATTATGTTTTTCAAAGGCCTATAATTCTGATGAAAATTGTACAAAAAGAAAGTGAAAACACTTTATAAACTGATAAAAAGACATAATTGTATTGTGATTTCAAAATTTACTAATATATTTGTACCGATAAGAATTTTAACCTAGGAAAATAGTCGGATTATGAGGTTTACTAAAATGCATGGTGCAGGTAATGATTACATCTATGTGAATGCTATGCAGGAGCATATAAGTGACCCTTCAGCCTTGGCGTTAAAACTCAGCGACAGACATTTTGGTGTGGGATCAGACGGACTAGTTCTGATTATGCCTTCAGAAACAGCCGATTTTCGAATGAGAATGTATAATTCGGACGGATCAGAAGCTGAAATGTGCGGAAATGCTTCCCGTTGTGTTGGTAAATATGTTTTTGATAAAGGTCTAACCACGAAAACATCCTTAACACTAGAAACAAAAGCAGGTATTAAAGTGTTAAACCTAACGATTAAGGATGGATTGGTTAGCACTGTTTGTGTAGATATGGGCGCACCCATTTTAGAACCATCGCAGATTCCAGTTGCTATTTCCAGTAGTGAGTCCATTCATATTCCTTTAACAATTGATCAGCTCAATTACGAAGTTCATTGCGTATCGATGGGGAATCCCCATGCTGTGCTATTTACCAGTGACATTGATGCATTGAATCTTCCGGAAATTGGTCCGAAATTTGAATTGAATGCGATTTTCCCAAAACGTACAAATACAGAATTTGTCGAAATACTAAATCCTGAACATGCAAAAATGCGTGTATGGGAGAGAGGAGCCGGAGAAACACTGGCTTGTGGAACAGGTGCTTGTGCAGTATTGGTGGCTGGTGTTTTGACCGGCCAATTAAATAGAAAAGCCGTGATCGATTTACGCGGTGGTAGTTTACAAATAGAATGGAATCCTCAAAACAACCATGTCTACATGACAGGTGAGGCTGTAATGGTCTTTGAAGGAGAGATTTAAAATAGATAAGAATAGTATGATATTGGTTAACGATAATTTTTTAAAGTTGCAAGGAAGGTATCTTTTTTCTGAGATCGCTGGTAAGGTCAATTCATTCAGGACAAATAACCCTGAAGCAAAGTTGATATCCATGGGTATTGGAGATGTTACCAAACCATTGGCAGGAGCAGTTATTGAAGCCATGCATCAAGCAGTTGATGAAATGGCAACAGCCAAAACTTTTAGAGGTTATGGTCCTGAACAAGGGTATCGTTTTTTGGTTGAAAAGATTATTGCTGGTGATTTTGAACCCAGAGGAGTTCATTTAGATACGGATGAAGTTTTTGTAAGTGATGGTTGTAAGAGTGACATGGGGAATATTGGTGGTATTCTTGCCAAAGATTGCCTAGTTGCTGTAACCGATCCTGTTTATCCGGTATATGTTGATACGAATGTCATGGATGGTCGTTCAGGTTTGATCAATGATGAAGGTGCCTGGAGCAATATTGTCTATCTACCATGTACCGCAGAAAATAATTTTATTCCCTCTTTACCAGAGAAGCCCGTGGATATCATCTACCTGTGTTTCCCTAACAATCCGACTGGAACGACACTAACTAAAAATGAACTGAAAGTTTGGGTCGATTACGCTTTGAATACAGGCGCTCTAATCCTTTTTGATGCAGCCTATGAGGCTTTCATCACAGAAAAGGATGTACCGCACAGCATCTATGAAATAGAAGGAGCCAAGGATTGCGCCATAGAATTCCGAAGTTTCTCGAAAACAGCAGGATTTACTGGTTTACGTTGCGGTTATACCGTTGTGCCAAAAAGCTTGTTTGCCAAAACAAGTACCGGTGAAAACGTCTCTTTGAATGCCTTGTGGAACAGACGTCAGACCACCAAGTTTAATGGAGTTTCCTATGTTACACAAAAAGCAGCAGAAGCTGTTTACTCCAAGGAAGGAAGAGCTCAATGTTCTGAAAATATAGCTGGTTATCTGGAGAATGCATCCTTGGTTCGTCAGAGTTTGACCAGTTTGGGATTGGACGTTTTTGGTGGCGTCAATGCACCTTATATCTGGTTTAAAACACCTGGTGGAGTTGACTCCTGGAAATTTTTCGATCGAATGTTGAATGAAATTAATGTGATTGGGACACCTGGAGTTGGATTTGGTCCCAGTGGTGAAGGATATATCCGATTGACCGCATTTGGAAGTCGGGAAGAAACTATTGAAGCAATGACTCGTTTTCGAAATTGGGTTATATAAAAGTTAGTAAGGTTTTAATATTGGTTTTTAAAAATTGTACGTATGTCAACTTTAAGATTTCATTTGGTCAGAGAAGCTTTCTCGCACACACCTGTGCCTGTGGAAGTACCGGCAGGAAAAACGTCAGATTATTATGGCGTTAACGTCTTTAATCGCGAAAAAATGCGCAAGTACCTCTCGAAGGAAACTTTCAAGGTGGTAACTGAAGCTATTGATAATGGTAATAATCTGGATCGTGGTATAGCCAATCATGTGGCAGCCGGTATGAAGATGTGGGCCATGGAAATGGGCGTTACGCATTATACCCACTGGTTTCATCCTTTAACAGATGGAACAGCTGAAAAGCACGATTCCTTTATCGAACATGCTGAATTAGGTAAAGTTCTAGAGGAATTTGATGGTAAATTACTTGCTCAACAGGAACCGGATGCATCCAGTTTTCCAAGTGGCGGTCTCCGAAATACATTTGAAGCCAGAGGTTACACCGCATGGGATCCTACATCACCAGCTTTCATCATGGATGATACCTTATGCATACCTACTGTTTTTATTTCTTACACAGGCGAAGCACTGGATTATAAGACTCCACTTTTAAAAGCATTGTCAGCAGTTGGCAAAGCAGCTACTGAAACCTGTCAATTATTTGATCCTAAAGTAACAAAAGTACGGACCAACCTTGGTTGGGAACAAGAATATTTTCTCGTAGATGAAGCGTTATATAGTGCACGTCCTGATTTGATGCTTACAGGAAGAACCCTGATGGGACACGAGTCTGCAAAAAATCAACAGCTTGACGATCATTATTTTGGTTCAATTCCTACTCGTGTAGCTGGTTTTATGAAAGAACTGGAAATTGAAGGATACAAATTGGGTATGCCTTTGAAGACCCGTCACAACGAAGTGGCTCCCAATCAGTTTGAGTTGGCTCCGATTTATGAAGAAGCAAATCTTGCAGTAGATCATAACCTTTTGGTGATGGACATTATGAACCGCGTTGCAAAACGTCATAACTTCCACGTTTTATTGCACGAAAAACCTTTTGCAGGCATCAATGGTTCCGGTAAACACAATAACTGGTCATTAACAACCAACACTGGCGTTAATCTTTTCAATCCTGGAAAGAACGCAGAGGAAAACCTTCTGTTTGTGACCTTCCTCGTAAATACTTTGGCAGCAGTTTACAAATACAATGCCTTGTTGAAAGCATCCATTGCTTCAGCAACGAATGAACATCGTCTGGGTGCCAATGAAGCTCCTCCCGCAATTATATCTGCATTCCTTGGTACACAAATTACTCAGGTTTTGGACAAATTGGAAGCTTCCACTACCGATGAGGCTATCAAGTTTGATGCAAAAGGTTTGTTGAAGTTGGGCGCAGGACCAATCCCTGAACTATTGATTGACAACACAGACCGTAACCGGACATCTCCTTTTGCTTTCACCGGTAACCGTTTTGAATTCCGCGCTGTTGGATCTTCTGCAAACTGTGCTTCAGCAATGACTGCTTTGAATACTGCCGTAGCTGCTCAACTCAAAGAGTTCAATACTAAAACAAAAGAACGTATTGCTGCCGGTGAACCCAAAGAAAAAGCCATTTTTGCCATCATTCGTGAATTGATCACCGAATCAAAACCAGTACGTTTTGATGGTAACGGTTACAGCGAAGAATGGAAAATCGAAGCCGCTGCCCGTGGTTTAGATTGTGAAGTAAGTGTACCCGTTCAATTTGACGCATACCTAAGACCTGATGTCATTGACTTATTTGTTAAGACAGGTGTTATGACTGAGATTGAATTACATGCCCGCAACGAAGTGAAATGGGAAATTTATACCAAAAAGATTCAGATCGAAGCACGTGTACTTGGTGACATGGCCATGAATCACATCATACCGGTTGCAAATAAGTATCAATCTGCCTTGTTGGATAATGTTTACAAGCTTAAAAACTTGTTTGACGATGCCAAATTCAAGAAACTGGCCGCTGAGAAAATGCAAATGATTGAAGAAATCGAATCTTATGTTGATTCCGTACAGAAGATGGTTGGCTTGATGGTTGAATCTAGAAAAGTAGCCAATAAGATTGAAAACGAACGTGAAAAAGCCATTGCTTATCACGAAACAGTAGCACCCTTCTTCAATCAGATACGTTATAATATTGATAAGTTAGAACTTATTGTAGATAATGAAATGTGGACTTTACCAAAATACCGCGAATTGTTATTTATCAGATAAAAATCCCTTCATAGTTTCTTAGGTCGATACAGCCGTGAGGCAGGAGTTTTGAGGGAAAAACCATTCTCCCGGGTGCGGGAGGATGGTTTATTTCAGTTTATTGATATAATGGGTTGACTGTTATATTGGAATTAAAAAAAGGTAATTAAAAAATTTGTATATGTTGAAATATCCAGTTGCTCAAGGTTTGTATAGCCCTGAAAACGAGCATGATGCATGTGGTGTAGGTTTTGTAGTCCGGATTACTGGAGAAAGAACTCACGATATCGTGGAACGCGGTTTGCAAGTCTTGGAAAATATGGTACACCGCGGAGCGGAAGGTGCCGATCACAAAACAGGTGATGGAGCCGGAATTCTGGTTCAAATACCCCATGAGTTTATATTATTACAGGGAATTCCTGTACCGGAGCGAGGTCACTACGGTACAGGTTTAGTGTTTTTCCCTAAAGTCCAAAAAGAGGCTGATTTATGCATGGATATGTTAAAATCCGTCCTCATGGCTGATGGGCTTAATTTGCTGGCAGTAAGAGATGTACCAGTAAATAGTTCCATTCTTGGAGAAATTTCCAGCTCCAATGAACCTACCATAAAACAGATAGTTGTAACCGGTCCTGGTAAACCAGATGAACTGGAACGTAAACTCTATATAGCCAGAAAGAAAGTGGAAAAAGCTGCAGCTCAATCCACTCTGACTGAAAAACGTAATTTTTACATTGTCAGTCTTTCTACACAAAAAATAGTCTATAAAGGAATGCTCACATCCCTTCAATTGCGTGATTATTTTACGGATTTGACTAATCCCAATTTTACTTCAGCAATTGCCCTGGTTCATTCCCGCTTTAGCACCAATACTTTTCCAACCTGGGATTTGGCACAACCATTCCGTTTGTTGGGACATAATGGTGAAATCAATACAATTAAAGGCAACCGTTTCTGGATGCAGGCTCGCGAAAGTGTGCTGAAATCCGATTTACTTGGAACGATGGAAGACCTTTATCCGATTTTGCAATCGGGTATGAGTGATTCAGCCTCTCTGGATAATATGCTTGAATTCCTGGTTATGGCCGGAAAAACCCTGCCACACGCCATGTCTATGCTTGTTCCCGATTCCTGGAATGAAACCAATCCTATTTCGGACGATCTAAAGGCATTCTATGAATACCACAGCACTTTGATGGAACCATGGGATGGTCCTGCCACCCTGCTTTTCTCTGATGGCCGTTATGCTGGTGGACTTCTGGACCGAAATGGCTTGAGACCTGCACGTTACCTGATTACCACCGATGACATGATGATTGTGGCTTCTGAAGCCGGTGTTCAGTCTTTTCCTGCCGAAATGATCCGTGAAAAAGGACGTTTGAAGCCCGGAAAAATGTTGATGGTAGATACACAAACACATCAGGTTTTCTATGATGCAGAACTTAAGAAAGAAATTGCAACTGCTCATCCTTATAGAGAGTGGTTGGATAAAAACCGACTGAAACTGGAAACGCTTTCTTCAGGACGTGAAGTGAAAAATAACTTACCCAATCTGAAGGCAAACTTGCAAGCATTCGGATACACTAAAGAAGATATTGAACGCCTGATGATTCCTATGGCATTAGAAGGCAAAGAACCCATCTCTTCTATGGGTAACGATACGCCTATAGCTGTATTGTCTGATAAACCTCAGGTCTTGTTTTCCTATTTCCGTCAACTGTTTGCCCAAGTGACCAATCCGCCTATTGACCCGATTCGTGAAGAATTGGTCATGTCATTGACCGGTTTTATTGGATCTCATCAATCCAACATGCTAGAGCCGAATCCGGACCATTGCAAAGTTGTCAAATTAAAAAGCCCTGTTATAACCAACAAGGAGTTCGATATTCTAAATAATATCAGGTACAAACGTTTTTCTTCTGTAGAATTACCCATGTTATTTCCACTTGCAGGTGGTGCAGCGGGTTTAGAAAAGGCAGTTAATAACCTTTGTCTAAAAGCAGAGGAAGCTGTAGAAAATGGTCATAATTACCTGATTCTAACCGATAGAGGTGTTAATGAAAAAATGGTAGCCATTCCTTCTTTATTGGCTGTATCGGCTGTTCATCATCATTTGATAGAATGCCGTAAGCGTATGCAGATAGATATTGTGGTAGAAAGTGCCGAGCCTCGTGAGGTGATGCATTTTGCCCTGCTATTCGGTTATGGCGCCAGTGTAATCAACCCCTATATGGCATTCGCCGTTTTGGAAGATCTCGTTAAAAATAAGGAGATCCAATCTGATTATGAAACAGCAGAAAAACACTACATCAAATCCATCAATAAGGGTTTACTGAAGGTCCTTTCCAAAATGGGGATTTCTACCTTACGCAGTTACCGTGGCGCTCAGATTTTTGAAGCCATTGGTATCAGTACAGATGTCTTGCATCGTTATTTTGAAGGTACAACGTCCAAAGTTGAAGGTATTACCCTCGAAGACATTGCCAACGATGCCATCCGCATGCATCAGGAAGGATTTGGCGTTGAAGAACCCAAAAATCCCGAAAATACCGGTGTTTATGCCTGGAGAAAAGACGGTGAACTGCATGCATGGAATCCGGAAACCATTTCCAGACTTCAGATTGCTACAAAAACAGGATCCTATGAAAAGTACAAAGAATATGTGGCTGCTGTAGATCAAAAGGCTCATCCCATTTTCCTTAGAGACTTTTTAGCTTATAAAGGCTTGAAACCTATTGATATCAGCAAGGTTGAACCTGCATCAGAAATAACTAAACGCTTTGTGACTGGTGCCATGTCTTATGGTTCTATTAGTCGTGATGCCCATGAAGCCATGGCTATTGCCATGAATATACTTGGTGGAAAAAGTAATACCGGTGAAGGTGGCGAAGATCCCGAACGTTTTAAACCTCGTCCGGATGGAACGAGTGCCCGCAGTGCTGTTAAGCAAATTGCATCAGGTCGTTTCGGGGTAACCGCTGAATATTTGGTGAATGCCGATGAACTTCAGATTAAAGTAGCACAAGGTGCTAAACCAGGTGAAGGTGGACAGCTGCCAGGTTATAAGGTCGATCAGATCATAGCCAAGACCAGGCACTCTATACCTGGAATATCTTTAATTTCACCACCACCACACCATGATATCTATTCTATTGAAGATTTGGCTCAACTCATCTTCGACCTGAAAAATGTCAATCCATCTGCCAGAATCAGTGTGAAACTGGTTTCAGAAAGTGGAGTAGGGACAGTAGCTGCAGGTGTTGCTAAGGCCAAAGCAGATATGATCCTGATTAGTGGTTGCGAAGGGGGCACAGGTGCCAGTCCTTCCAGTTCCATTAAACACGCAGGTCTTCCTGTTGAAATTGGTTTGGCTGAAACACAGCAGACTTTGGTGATGAATGGCTTAAGAGGTCAGGTAAGACTACAAACAGATGGTCAGTTGAAGACCGGACGTGACATTGTCATTGCCGCAATGCTTGGAGCAGAAGAATATGGTTTCGCAACAAGCGCTTTGATTGTGCTGGGTTGTGTGATGATGCGTAAGTGTCACATGAATACCTGTCCCGTTGGAGTTGCAACTCAAGATGAGGTTTTGCGCAAGAGATTTGTGGGCCGCTATGAATACCTGGTCAATTTCTTCAACTTCCTGGCTGAAGATGTCCGCGAACATCTGGCCGCTTTGGGTTATACAAAACTGGACGACATTGTCGGAAGAGCCGATCTTTTGGAATTTGTACCAAAAGCAGATAATCCCAAAATGATGAAACTTGATTTTTCCAAGCTGCTTTTTATGCCAGCTGAGGCAAAGACAAAAGCCATCCGTAATATTAAACCGCAGATTCACGACATAGATGATGTTCAGGACAGATCACTTATCAAACTCTCCATGCCAGCATTGGAAATGCAGAGCCCTGTTCAGTTTGTTCGTAACATCAAAAACACCGACCGTACAGTTGGTGCCATGCTTTCTGGTGAAATAGCCAAAAGATATGGAAATGATGGTCTGACAGACAATACCATCCACTGTACCTTCAAAGGTTCAGCAGGTCAAAGTTTTGGAGCTTTCCTGGCCAAAGGGGTAACCTTTAAACTAGAAGGAGATGCCAATGACTACCTGGGTAAAGGTTTGTCTGGTGGCCGCATCATAGTTGTTCCACCTATAGGTGCAACCTATGCACCAGAATCCAATATCATTGCTGGAAACACCCTGCTTTATGGGGCAACCGGTGGTGAAGTCTATATCAACGGTCAAGTTGGAGAACGCTTCTGTGTACGTAACTCTGGTGCCATCACTGTTGTGGAAGGAGCAGGAGATCACTGCTGTGAATACATGACAGGTGGTCGGACAGTGGTACTTGGCAAGACAGGTCGTAACTTCGCCGCTGGTATGTCAGGAGGTATTGCCTATGTCCTTGATGAGGAAGGCGATTTTGACTTCTTCTGTAATATGCAGATGGTCGAATTATCCCTGATAGAAGAAATGGCTGACAACCGCGAATTGCGCAACTTGATTGCTGCACATTACAGGTTCACCAAAAGTCCTAAAGCCAAGATCATTCTCGAAAACTGGGATTCCTATGTGGAGAAATTCATTCGTGTGATACCCATTGAATACAAGAAGGTACTACATGATGAAAAAATTGAGGCTGTTAAAAAGAAAATTGCACAAGTAGAATACGATTATTAAGATGGGAAATCCAAAAGCATTTTTAAAAATAGATCGCAAGGAAGCCGGATATCGTCCGATTCATGAGCGTAAAACTGATTTCGGGGAAGTAGAGCAAACCCTGAATAACGAAGACAGAATGTTGCAGGCTTCACGCTGTATGGATTGTGGGGTACCTTTCTGTCATTGGGCTTGTCCGCTGGGTAATAAGATGCCTGAGTATCAGGATTTCTTATATTTAGGAAAGTGGAAAGAAGCCTACGAGGTCTTATCAAAGACCGATGATTTTCCGGAGTTTACAGGTAGGGTTTGCCCTGCTTTATGTGAAAAATCGTGTGTATTAAACATTTCACACCAAGCCATAACCATACGAGAAAATGAAGCTTCAGTAACAGAAAGAGCTTTCAATGAAGGATGGATTGTTCCCAATCCACCCAAGAAAAGAAGTGGGAAAAAAGTGGCTATCATAGGAGGCGGACCAGCCGGATTAGTTGCAGCCAATAGGCTCAATCAGTTTGGACACGAAGTCACTGTCTATGAAAAAGCCCCGCAAATAGGCGGATTACTTCGATTTGGCATACCAAATTTCAAATTGAATAAAAATGTAATAGACCGTCGTCTGGATTTACTTGAGGCTGAGGGCATACATTTTGTAACCAATGCAGAAGTGGGTAAAACTATTTCCATCAAAGATCTGGAGAAAAAATACGATGCTGTTTGCGTCACGATTGGAGCAGGTGTTGCCCGTGATTTAGCTGTTGAAGGCCGTGAGCTGAAAGGGGTACATTTAGCACTCGATTTTTTGATACAACAAAATTATCTTTTAACAGGCCTTCCCCATTTGGATAAACCAATTAATGCCAAAGGCAAACGTGTTTTGGTAATAGGTGGTGGAGATACAGGTTCTGACTGTGTCGGTACATCCAATCGTCAAGGTGCACTTGAAGTTACTCAGATTGAAATTCTTCCTAAACCCCCTGAAGGTGAGAACCCTCAGACACCATGGCCCAACTGGCCCAATGTACTGAAAACCTCTTCCTCACATGAAGAAGGCTGTATCAGACGCTGGTGCCTCACGACCAAACGCTTTATCGGCAAAAATGGCCAATTAACTGGCGTTGAAATAGCTGAAGTAGAATGGAATGTTGAACCTGCTACTGGTCGTTATATGATGAAAGAAACCGGCAATACAGAAACATTAAAGGCTGATCTGGTCTTTTTGGCCATGGGCTTTGTAAACCCTGAGCATGAAGGTTTACTGGATGAACTGGCTGTAACTTACGATCCTCGTGGAAATGTTTCAGTTAATAAGCAGAATGAGAGCTCCATCAAAGGTGTTTATGCTGCCGGTGATGCTGTAACTGGTGCCAGTCTGGTGGTTAGAGCCATGGCTTCCGGTAAAGATATGGCTGCTGCTGTAAATGACTATTTGAATAAATAAACGATACCTTTTCTCTCGTCCTGGGATTAGACTGCTTTCATAGCGGACTTTTTCCAGGACGAGTTTTTTTAAACTGCACTTAAGCCTTAATTACTTTCATTGTTTGGATAGTCAATCCATCCTGAAATTTCATCAAATAAACGCCACTTTTATAGGACGACATATTGATGACAAGATTTTTATCCCCCATTCCAGCTATTTTTTTGACGTAGACCACCTTACCGGACGTTTCGACTATTTTCAAGATAGAAGTAGATGTTTTGCATTTCAAGGATACTTTGAGATAATCTATGACCGGATTTGGAGAATTAATCATATTCGTTTCTGCCTCATTCGAATTGATGTAGGTTAAATCCGCTCTTTTAATAAAGGTTCTAAACATCAGCGACCTATTTTTTTCTACTGTAAAAGTACTACCACTCGTAGAGCTATAACATGCCCCTCCCCCCGGATAAGGTGCCAGGTCATTGTATTCAAGTCCGAATGCACCCTCGGTGGCCGTTGTCTTCACCACAATGGCATAGCGGCTGGCTGAATCTACTCGTATGTCCGGATGAATGACACTGTATTTTGGAGCCCAGCCAATGGAGTCTACAGGAACCAATTCAGAATACAACGCTTTGCCTGTTGGTTGATAGGTGGCACTAGCCTTATAAATCTCAATTTTCAGTCCTGCATTGGGATGACCACTTTTAGATGTCATGTAATCTACTTCAGACAGAATCCCGGATCGGGTTGCAACAAAGGATTGTGAACGTTGGATTGATCTGCTAATATCAGCATAGGTAGTAAATCCCTCTATACCTGATGTATTGTCTAAGTCGGTTGGTATTGGCAGTTGCTTTACATCCGGGGTAACAGGTACATTGACTGTGTCCTTGTTTAAGATGGCATTGATCGTCCCATCCGTACCAAAAGACAATGGTGACCAAAAGTAATTTGCAAGTGCTTCATTTTTTGCTCCATTGTTCCAAAGATCACTCCCATATAAATAAATGACCTCAGTCTCTGTCTTTAGGGTAGAGACAAAAGAGGGCTGACCTCCGCCTGAATTCACACTGATGGACTTTCCTTCTGACCAAGGTCCCATGGGTGATGTCGCATTCCGGTAGGAAGTACCCGTACCTGAGCAATAACCACAGTTCGGGTCCGAATATAAGACATAATAAATACCATCATGTTTCAATAAACTGGGGGCTTCTGTATTACCCGGTGTAACGTCTTCGACATGTACTCCGGTGCCGGAAGTGTAATCGGCATTTAGTTTTTCTATCACAATGGTACCACCTGATCTCCAGTCCGTGTATGCTATATAAGCTACATTGTCATCATCTACAAAGGTATCGTGATCACCGTTGTTCAGACCTGCCACAGCTGCATTATTATTGACTGCCAGTGTCGGTTCTGCCACCTCTGTGAAAGGGCCAATAGGGCTGGTACTGGTAAATACACGGAAACCTACACGATTGTCATAGACATTGATCCACAACACATACCGTTTTGTTTTTTGATTGTAGATGACATGAGGACGGTAACAACCATAAGTGCTTCCATTACAGCGTGTCTGCCAAATTTGCGTCGTAGCATCAAATAAAAATCCCCTGTCTGTCCAATTCACCAGATCTTTTGATGAATAGGTTTTAAATCCACAGAAAGGTGCTTCTTTGTTTCCCCATTCGTAACCGCAATCGTAACTAGTTCCATACAAATAGTAAACCCCATCAAACAAGGCTATTTCACCATCATGAGCATCGATAGCCGCAGCCGCAGAATCAAACCGGGTTACCTGGAGCCCTTTTTTAGTAAAATTCCGGATCGTTGAAAAGTTCTTTTGACTAATTGATTCACTTTGCGCTTCAAGATCACTTCTAGAGTTGGCTTTTTGCGAAAAAATCAACGTTCCCAGGAAAGCTATTGCAATGAGTACAAGTCTTCGTTTCATATAAGGTTTTTTTAGTATAAAATACGCAGCAAAAATAAAAGAACACGCTGCGAAAATAACTAAACCTGTTGATTTTTCTTATCTAAGAAATGATCTTTTGGAGTAGGTCAACTATTTTTTATACCTTTCGCCAAATTAATGCATCTTTAAAATGTTTGATCCAAAGGAAGCTATTCACATAAAATATTTGGTCGTAAATGAGCATGATTTGCTTTGGGGTATGACTATAAATTCAGTCGGTTATCAACACATTGTACCGGGTTCACATTATCCAACTCAAAATCATCCCACCAGATATCTTTTCTCTACAGAAAAAGGAAGAGTGCTCGATGAATACCAGCTTGTCTATATAAGTGCTGGAAAGGGGAGTTTAGTGACAAGTAGCTGTAAGCAACAACCTGTAAAGGAAGGGTGTATGTTTCTTTTATTTCCCGGAGAATGGCATAATTTTAAGCCTGAAAAACAGTCCGGTTGGCACGAATACTGGATTGGTTTTAAAGGATCAAACATTGACAGTCGGGTAGAAAATGGCTTTTTTAGCAAACAAAAGCCCTTATTCAACGTTGGATTGAACGATAAGATTGTAGATCTCTACATGCAAGCTGTTCAAATAGCTATAGAGCAAAAAGCCGGTTTTCAGCAAATGCTGGCAGGCATAGTCACTCAAATATTAGGACTAACATACTCCTTAGATAAAAATGTGGTTTTTGAGGATTTAAAAGTGACCCATCAAATAAACAAGGCTAAAATTATTATTACAGAGAGTGTTTATACCAGACTAAACGTCGAAGAAATAGCTGAGAGAGTAAACATGAGCTATTCCTGGTTCAGGAAAGTTTTTAAAGAATATACAGGATTTGCACCGGCACAATATATTCAAGAACTTAGATTAAATAAGGGCAAAGAGTTACTTACAAACAGCAGTCTTTCGGTCAAAGAAATAGCCTTCAAGACTGGATTTGAAAATCCGGAGTATTTTTTCACCGTATTCAGGAAAAAGACGGGAATGACTGCATTGCAGTATCGAAAATTAACACAAATCAGTAAAACCTAAAGCAGTCACTTCTGTTTTATACCAAAAAAGGTGCTCCAAATGGAACACCTTTTTTTATCTGAAACACTGTCATTTCTTATTTTCCGTATGCCTGATCATGTATGCTTTTCACAGCCCTTCCTGAAGGATCGTTCATTTTCTTGAACGCTTCATCCCATTCCAATGCAATAGGAGTGCTACAAGCTACTGAAGGCACTGAAGGCACACATTTTGCAGCAGTTTCTGATGGGAAATGTTCTGTAAAAATAGTCCGGTATAAGAACTCTTCCTTATTGAGGGGAGGATTTACAGGAAAATATTTTGCTGCATTTGCGATTTGTTCATCGCTCACTTTTTCTGTAGCAACCACTTTGAGGTGATCAATCCATCCGTAACCAACGCCGTCTGAAAATTGTTCTTTCTGACGCCAGGTCACTTCTTCGGGCAAGTAATCTTCAAAAGCCTTTCTAAGGATCCATTTTTCCATACGTCCATTCGAACACAATTTATCGGTCGGGTTCAGACGCATGGCTATGTCCATGAATTCTTTATCCAAAAATGGTACGCGACCTTCTACACCCCAGGCAGCGAGAGACTTATTGGCTCTCAGGCAGTCATAAAGATGTAATTTGTCCAGTTTGCGAACAGTCTCTTCGTGTAATGCTTTTGCAGAAGGGGCTTTGTGAAAGTATAAATAACCACCGAATATTTCATCTGCACCTTCACCGGAAAGAACCATCTTTACACCCATCGCTTTGATAGCACGGGAAAGTAGGTACATGGGTGTCGAAGCTCTGATGGTGGTGACATCGTACGTTTCCAAGTGATAAATAACATCACTGATGGCATCCATGCCTTGTTCGATGGTGAAATTGATTTCGTGGTGAACCGTACCGATGTGCGCTGCCACCTTTCGGGCAGCGGCAAGATCGGGTGAACCTTCCAGGCCAACTGCAAAAGAATGCAACTGAGGCCACCATGCTTTCTGAACGCTTCCGCTCTCTACACGCATGGTAGAATATTTTTTGGCAATGGCTGAAATGATCGATGAATCCAGTCCACCTGAAAGCAGAACACCATAAGGCACATCGGACATCAGCTGACGTTTAACGGAAGCTTCCAAAGCATCGCGTAGCACATCGATGGAACTAACGTTATCTTTAACAGCCTCAAAATCAGCCCAGTCACGCTTGTACCATTGTTCCAGTTTACCGTTTTTACTGTAAAGAAGATGTCCGGGTAGAAAGACTTCAATTTTAGAGCAATAAGGCTCAAGGGCCTTCAATTCAGATGCAACATAAAATTGTCCCTTATCGTCCCAAGCCATATACAAAGGAATAATACCCATATGGTCACGAGCAATCAGATAGACATCATTCTCAATGTCGTATAATGCGAAGGCAAAAATTCCGTTAAGATCTTCCAGAAAATCAACACCTTTATCTTTGTATAAAGCCAAAATGACTTCACAATCAGATTTAGTCTGAAAATCATATTTACCAGCGTACCTTTCCCTTATTTCTTCATGATTGTAGATTTCACCATTCACAGCTAAAACACAGGTTCCATCTGATGAATATAGTGGTTGACTACCGGACAAAGGATCCACGATAGACAGACGTTCGTGGGCTAATATGGCTTTTTCACCACAATAGATACCAGACCAGTCCGGACCCCTATGACGTAACTTTTTAGCCATTTTCAGGACTTGGGGCCTAAGTTCCTGAGCGCTTATTTTGAGTTCAAAAACTCCTGTAAATCCGCACATAATGTTATTTAATAATATATAAACGCGACAAATATACACATAATATCCTTTTACAAAATCAAAAAGCTTTACAAAAACAAAAATCTAGACCCATAATAACAAATATTATTAAGCTGTCCGAAAAATAGGATCATTTTGTTGCTAAAGATGCTTTTTTTCATTGAATACCATATCCAATTTACAGAAAAACTTTGAATAATATCATATTCAGCGCGACGCTTTTAAAAACAAAAAGTGTATTTTTGCAGTCTACGATACTAAATACTGCGATTTTATTAAAATAAGATAAAAATGGATAACATAAATTGGTCAGATTTGTCGTTCGGGTACATACCGACCGACTACAACGTTCGTTGCTATTTCAAAGATGGAAAATGGGGAGAATTAGAAGTTTCAACCTCCGAAAATATAACCATGCACATGGCTGCCACTTGTCTTCATTATGGACAAGAAGCATTTGAAGGATTAAAAGCTTTCAGGGGCGTCGATGGTCAGATTAGAATATTCCGTCTGGATGAAAATGCAAAGCGATTGCAATCTTCCTGTGAAATGATCTTGATGGAAAAATTTCCAATCGAAATGTTCACAGAGGCCATACTTAAAGTTGTCAAAATGAACGAGCGATTTGTTCCACCTTACGAATCCGGAGCATCCTTGTATATCCGACCTTTGTTGATTGGGACAGGTGAGAAAGTGGGTGTATCACCTTCAGATGAATACCTGTTTGTCGTTTTTGTAACTCCTGTAGGACCTTATTTCAAAGGTGGATTTAAACCAGCCAATATGGTTATTATGCGGGAATTTGACCGTGCTGCACCACAAGGTACAGGTACAGTCAAAATTGGAGGAAACTACGCAGCGAGCTTAAAATCTGGTGAAATTGCTCATCAAAAGGGCTATGCTTCTGTCTTATATCTCGATGCCAAAGAGAAGAAATACATTGACGAATGTGGAGCTGCCAATTTCTTTATGATTAAAGGAAATACTTATGCTACTCCAATATCCAGTTCTGTACTTCCTTCTATCACAAACAAGAGTTTGTGTCAATTGGCTGAGGATATGGGTATGACTATTGAACGCCGTCATATAACGGTCGAAGAACTGTCTGATTTTGAAGAAGTAGGAGCTTGCGGAACCGCTGCGGTCATCACACCTATTGGTCGTATTGATGATGCAGATACCGGTAAGAGTTATGTTTTTTCCAAAGATGGCGAACCAGGAGCCGTTTGTCTGAAATTGTACAACGCTTTACGTGCCATACAATATGGAGAAACTCCTGATAATTACGGTTGGATTACCATTGTAAAATAAAAAACAGAATACAGATTCCATTTTATGGGTAAAAATAAATTGCAGAAATTTGACGACATGATCCATTTTCCTCATGTCTTCGAATTTGCACAGTTTGAAGAGCAGGATAGTCCATTGAAAGGACATTGGGGTGAACAATTCTTTAAGAATGACAGACCAATCGTACTGGAACTGGGTTGCGGCAAAGGTGAATATTCAGTAGGACTGGCTGAGCTTTATCCAGAGAAAAATTTTATAGGAGTCGATATCAAGGGTTCCAGAATGTGGACTGGCGCAAAAGATTCAGCCGAAAAGGGATTGAAGAATGTTGCCTTTCTGCGCACTCACATCGAATTCATCAGTCGTTTTTTTGCACCGGGTGAAGTTTCCGAAATTTGGTTGACATTTCCTGATCCACAAATGAAAAAGTTTCGTAAACGCCTTACTTCAACCCGTTTTATGGTTGATTATGAGAAGTTTATAAAGCCTGGTGGCAAGATTCATCTGAAAACGGACAGTCAGTTTATGTACCGTTATACCGTTGAAATGGTGAAAGAAAATCATTTGCCGGTGCAAATTGAAACCGATGACCTTTACCATTGCGGTTGGGCGGATAAAATTTTATCCATCCAGACCTTTTACGAAAGTCAGTGGCTTCAGCGTGGGCTGACTATCAAATACATACAGTTTGAAATACCCAACGGCGTCAAATGGAAAGAGCCGGAAGTGGAAATAGAACCAGATCCTTACCGTAGTTTTGGTCGAAGTGCCAGAACGCTACCAACAGATAAAAAAACAGAATAACTATGAATTTATACCCCAAACTCATCACGGACGCATTGTCTACTGTCCGTTATCCTGGCACAGGCAAGGATATTGTTACATCTGGTATGGTTGAGGATACTATACGCATTGATGGAAATAAGGTCAGCTTTTCCATGAAATTTGAAAAGCCAAACGATCCGTTTATCAAATCCGTGTTGAAAGCTGCTGAAACAGCCATCCACACTTTTGTAGACAAAGCAGTAGAAGTGACCATAGAAGTAAAGGCTGCGCAAGTGGCCCGTCCAGTTTTAGAAAAACTACTGCCCGGGGTTAAAAATATTCTGGCCATATCTTCCGGAAAAGGTGGAGTAGGGAAGTCCACTGTTTCAGCCAATCTGGCTGTCGCTTTGGCGGCTCAGGGTTATAAAGTCGGATTGCTGGATGCCGATATTTTTGGCCCATCCATTCCTAAAATGTTTGATATTGAAAACGCCAGACCGGTTGTTTCAAAGATTGAAGGACGGGATTTGATCGAACCGGAAGAAAAATATGGTGTCAAGATCTTATCCATCGGTTTTTTTGTCAATCCAGACGATGCGGTCGTATGGAGAGGTGGTATGGCTTCGAATGCACTGAAACAACTCATCTCTGATGGTAATTGGGGTGAACTCGATTATTTTCTCCTGGATCTTCCTCCCGGCACCAGCGATATTCAATTGACTCTGGTACAGACTCTTTCCATTACCGGTGCCATTGTTGTTAGTACACCGCAACAGGTCGCTCTGGCTGATGCACGAAAGGGTATCAGTATGTTTCAAGGAGATAAAGTGAATGTTCCAGTCATAGGCCTGGTTGAAAATATGGCCTGGTTTACACCCGAAGAATTACCAGATAACCGTTATTACCTGTTTGGAAGAGAAGGTTGCAAAGAGTTGGCTGAAGAGTTGAAACTTCCTTTGTTGGGTCAGATTCCCATAGTTCAAAGTATCTGTGAATCTGGAGATTTGGGTAAACCGATAGCTCTGGATCAGGATTCTATTACCGGTCAGGCTTTCACGTATTTGGCTATAAGAGTCGTAGAGGAAACAGCTCTCAGAAACGAGAATCTGGAACCTACTGAAAAAGTGGTTGTCAAAGGTAAATAGACATTAAAAAGTTTTTGATTATCTTCGGGGTGTTCCTTTAACCTTGGATTATTAACCAAATAACATTTTATTGATGGATGTTGCTGCTGTCAGAGGTATTACACCTATTCTCAGAGTCAAAAAGATACTGAGTTTGTGCCTGCTTCTGTTTTTCTGTATGGAACCTACTTCTGTTTTTGCATTGGAGATTCCCCAATGGTGGAAGGATGTACATCAGTACAATCCAGATAAGGATGTGTATGATTACATGACCTATACCTCTTCCTATTTTGGCCCAAACGCCTTACCCATCCCCGAATTATACGATGGACGTGTTCCTGAAAAAAATCAGGCCGAGGTCTCTGTCGATGGATTTTGGGGATTTGGAGATCAGACACAGAGTGTATCCACCAGACTTACGTATGTGCCCAAACCGGGTAGACTGTCTATTAGTTTTTGGGGTGTCTTGCTGGAACACTATCAGACCACTCCTGCTGTCCGTGATCAAAGAGCGTCCATGGTTGAAGACGGTGAGGAGACCTTTATGATTGGAGATCTATACCTGTCCACCTTAATGTGTATTTTCAAGGAAAAAAAATATGTTCCCGATATCAATCTGGAAATTGTTCTTAAAACCTCAGCCAGTAAATCCCCATACAATGCCCGCTTTTTTGATACACCAGGCTATTGGTTTGATTTAACAGCCGGTAAGTCGTTGAAATTCCAGCAGTCTTTTATTCAGGAGCTCCGTTTTGTAGGTACATATGGTTTTCTATGCTATCAATTGAATTCCGCCCGTCAGAATGATGCCCCACTTTACGGTGCCAAAGTTATCCTTTCATCTAAAAATTGGTCCTTTGAAAACGGCATCCATGGTTACAGTGGTTGGTTGGAAAAGGGAGACAGGCCACAGGTGCTTCGAAGTAAAATCGATTTCAGTCAAAATAATTTACACTATTTTATTCAGTTTCAATATGCTTTGCGCGATTACCCCTTCCATCGGATTCAAGCTGGGGTAAATCTGAGTTTTTAAAAAATAAGTACGATGAAAAGGAAGATTTTGATACTTATGTTTTGCTTGTCCTGCCTTCTGAACACGTCCTGTTCAGGATCGGTTAAACAAGATACAACCTCCTCTATACAAACAATTAATACACCCAACTATATGAAATCACTCACACCTGAAGAAAAAGCGGTTATTATCAATAAAGCAACCGAACGCCCTTTTACCGGTATTTATGAAAAGTTCAAGGAAAAAGGTACCTATTTGTGCAAACAGTGTCAGGCCCCTTTGTATCGATCGGAGGATAAGTTTGATGCAGGATGCGGCTGGCCGAGTTTTGATGATGAAATAAAGGGAGCCGTTAAACGAATGACTGACGCAGATGGTATGCGGACAGAACTTGTTTGTGCCAATTGTGGTGCTCATTTGGGACATGTGTTTTTAGGAGAAGGATTTACGGATAAAAATACCCGGCACTGCGTCAATTCCATATCTCTGGACTTTTCCAAAGAATCGGTAGAGGCGTTGAAAATGAGAGAAACGGCCATTTTTGCCGGTGGTTGTTTCTGGGGTGTAGAGCATTTGATGCAAAAAGCGCCAGGTGTTCTGACTGTTACATCTGGTTATATTGGTGGTACCAAGGATTATCCCACTTATAAAGACGTTTGTTCAAATACGACAGGCCATGCAGAAGCTGTACGGATTGTGTTTGACCCTACAAAGACAGACTTCGAGACGCTGGCAAAGTTATTCTTTGAAATACATGATCCCGAACAGGTTGATGGACAAGGACCTGATCTGGGCGATCAATACCGCTCCGAAATATTCTACACCAATAGTTTGCAAAAAAATAGTGCAGAGAAGCTGATCGCTATTCTAAATGGAAAAGGGTACCATGTCGCCACGAAAGTGACCCCTGCAACTACTTTTTGGGAAGCGGAAGAATACCATCAGGACTACTACGAGCACAAAGGTACACAGCCTTATTGTCATGCATATACCAAAAGATTCTAAAAAACCAACCTGTTGTTTGGTAATAGTTGTAAGTCATCATTTAAACCTGTAAATTCGCGTCGGTTATGAGAAACTTCTGACCGGTCAAAATTAGGATTCATTTTCAAAAAATTCACGGATGATACAATTGAACATTTTCGGGACAATCATTGATTGGTACATGGCTCACATGACCTATTTAACCATTACCATTCTTATGGCAATTGAAAGTACATTTGTGCCGCTCCCCAGCGAACTGGTACTTCCACCCGCAGCCTATCTTGCATCGCAAGGTGAATTGAATTTCTTTCTGATCGTTCTATTTGCAACAATTGGTTGTGTCATTGGTGCTTTAATAAATTACACGCTCTCTTATTATTTGGGACGTGTTATTATTTACGGACTGGCAGATAGCAAATACGCCAAGTTCTTTTTCATCAATCGTCAGAAGCTGCAGCATGCTGAAAATTACTTTATCGAAAACGGAAATACATCCACTTTCATTGGTCGTCTTATCCCGGGAATCAGACATTTGATTTCTATACCTGCAGGTTTGGCTAAAATGAGCCTGAAAAAATTTATCCTATACACCTTTTTAGGTTCTGCACTCTGGAACACCATTCTATCTGCACTTGGTTACTATTTTGGTGAAAATGAGGAACTTCTAATGAAATACTTTAATGAACTCAAATATGTCTTCCTGGTATTGGGTATTCTTTTCGTTTTATATCTGGTTTTTGTCAAAGGTAAAAAAAAGAAAAAAAAATCCTGAAATAGTGCATTATTTCTCAGTATAAAAGGGAGAATTAGCGAAAAATTTCCTTAATTTTGAAGCATCTATTATTCTTTGAAATTCACCTGTTTAATATGGGTTTATCTCAAAGAATTGTAGGTGTATTTTTTTATTCTAAAACATGGATTTCAAAATTGGACAGTTCATCATTTGAGGTGAATCTGCTTTTTGTGTTCCATACGAAAAATAGTTGCTCAAATGAAAAAGGAAATCAAGTTCAGTCTTCTCTATCGGGACATGTGGCAATCATCTGGGAAATATGTGCCCAGAGTTGATCAATTAATTCAAATAGCCCCGGTCATCGTTGACATGGGATGTTTTGCCAGGGTGGAAACCAATGGTGGTGCATTCGAACAGGTCAATCTTCTCTATGGTGAAAATCCAAACAAAGCAGTCCGCGAATGGACCCAGCCGTTTAACGATGTCGGTATACAGACACATATGCTGGAAAGAGCGTTGAATGGCCTACGCATGAATCCTGTTCCTGCAGATGTACGTCGCCTGATGTATAAAGTTAAAAAGGCGCAGGGAACCGATATTTCTCGTTCCTTTTGTGGTTTGAATGACCCTAGAAACCTGGAACTTTCCATCAAATATGCCAAAGAAGCCGGAATGATTTCACAGGCAGCAATGTGTATAACATCCTCTCCAATACATACAATTGAATACTATACTAGTCTGGCTGATAAGTTGGTCGAGTTTGGTGCAGATGAAATATGTTTAAAAGATATGGCTGGTATTGGCCGTCCTGCGTTTTTAGGCAAACTGACCAAAGCCATCAAAGATAGACATCCACAAATTCTGATTGAGTATCATGGTCACTCTGGACCAGGTTTTTCTGTTGCTTCTATGTTGGAAGTAGCCAGAGCGGGTGCTGATTATATTGATGTAGCTATGGAGCCACTTTCCTGGGGTATGTCACACCCTGATGTTATCACCATACAGGCGATGTTGAAGGATGCAGGATTTCTTGTTCCGGAAATCAATATGCACGCTTATATGGAAGCCCGTGAATTGACTCAGTCATTTATGGACGACTTCCTGGGTTATTTCATCGATCCTTCCAATAAAGCGAGTACATCGCTGCTTGTTGGTTGTGGTTTGCCTGGCGGTATGATGGGTTCCATGATGGCCGACTTGAAAGGCATGCACGGCGCTATCAATATGGCCCTGAGAAATTCTGGCAAAAAAGAGGTGACATTTAGCCAATTGGTTGTTGAATTGTTTCAGGAAGTGGAATATGTATGGCCTAAATTGGGCTATCCACCATTGGTAACACCTTTCAGCCAATATGTAAAGAATATTGCCCTTATGAATATATTTTCCCTGGCCAAAGGTGAACCTCGATTTACACACATTGACCCGGATAGTCGCAATATGATTCTTGGCAAGACTGGTAAACTTCCTGGCCCATTGGCACCTGAAATCATTCAGTTAGTCAAGGACAATGAATGGGAATTTTTCACTGGTAACCCACAGGATGAATATCCCGATGCTTTGGAAGGCTATAGAGCTGAAATGAAAGAAAACGGTTGGGATTGTGGTCAGGATGATGAAGAACTTTTTGAGTTGGCTATGCACGACAGACAATACAGAGATTACAAATCCGGTGTTGCCAAGCAACGTTTCCAACAAGAATTGGAAATGGCTAAGGAAAAAGCAGGTACACCTAAAGTTGTTGTTCGTCCAATCGTAGAAGTACCAAGCATGGATATAGATTCCATTCGTGTGAAATTTCCTACAGCAGAACCAGTACAGGCACCTTGCAGTGGTCAGTTAATCTGGCAAGTCGATGTTTTGGAAAAATCATCTGCTCCAGTGATTGGAACTCAATATAAAGCCGGTGATACCCTTTGCATGGTTCAGACTTATTATGGTTTTGAACCTGTAAAAGCTATGTTTGATGGTAAATTGGTACAGATTGATGCAGAACAGGGTAAAAAAGTTGAGAAGAACCAGATTATAGCAGTTCTTGCTTAGAAAAGAAGTAAACAAAAGGACAATAAAAAAACCGCTTCTTTCGATGCGGTTTTTTTGATTAGAACTTATATGTTAAGTAAGATCTTTCAAGATAGTTTTTCCCAAAATTAGTTTTTAGGAAGGGCTTCTTTTACAACCATAGGACGGCCACCATATTCGGAACCGTTCAATTCGGCAATGGCTTTCTTAGCAGCATCTTCTTCTTCGATTTCGCAGAAAGCAAAACCTTTAGAACGACCTGTTTCGCGATCTTTGATAATTTTCACGGAAACAACGGTGCCGTAATCTTCCATAACTTCTTTCAAGTCATTTTCCCGAACACTATAGTTCAGGTTGCCAATGTAAATGTTCATAAAAATAATAGATAAAAATAAATAAAAATGTTTTTTAAGCTTGAAAAAACAAGCGGATGCAAAGAAACACATAAATTTCGGATATGCAAGCTTTTAAGCAGTTTATTTTAAAAATAATATTTATTTATTAAGAATAGCAAAGACAATACTAACATTAAAGTGTAGAAAAGGCCTTAAAATCGAAGTATATCAGAAACATAAGTAAAGGAAAATTAAGATTTAAATAAAAATGAAAAGCGATGATAGTAAATGAAAAAGAAATAAAATTTGCACGAGTTTTAGAAATCGGTCAGCAAATGATGATTGCTGCAAGAACAGCTCCAAAAGGTAAAGGGTTGGATAATCTGGAGTTGATACTAATAAGTGGCGAAGACCTTAATGTCCTGGCCGATTATATGATAGCAAGTGTTGAAATGCACGGCCGTCATTTTTTTCTCCGGGATGCAGAGAACATTCGGGCGGCTCAGGCTGTCGTTGTTTTGGGTACCCGATTAAGTAATATGGGCCTCAATTGTGGCTATTGCGGATTCCCAACCTGTACGGAAAAAGATCAATGTGGTGATTTGCCCTGCGCTTTCCCATTGAATGATCTGGGTTTGGCCATTGGATCTGCTTGCGCCACATCGGCAGATTTTCGCGTGGACAGCAGGGTGATGTTTTCAGCCGGGGTTTGTGCGATTGAACTGGGCTGGCTGGGAACAGCCTGTAAAGTGGCTTATGCCATACCCCTCAGTGCGACGTCAAAATCCCCGTTTTTCGACAGAGCAACAACAAGACCCCAATAATCTAAAATGTCTGCATGTCGTAAAGTCGCTTAAACGCTCCGTTCTTTTCCAACAGTTCCTGGTGTGTGCCACGTTCCACGATCCGACCTTCGTGAAGTACACAGATCAGATCTGCATTCCGAATGGTGGAGAGGCGGTGCGCAATAACTATGGTGGTGCGGTTTTTCATCAGATTTTCAAGTGCTTCCTGAACCAATTTTTCGGATTCGGTGTCCAAAGCGGAAGTCGCTTCGTCGAGAATCAAGATGGGCGGATTTTTCAGGATGGCACGGGCAATGCTAACACGTTGGCGTTGTCCGCCTGAAAGCTTACCGCCACGATCGCCGATGTTGGTGTCGTAACCGTTTTCGGTAGCGATGATGAAATCATGGGCATTGGCAATCCTGGCAGCTTCAATGATCTGTTCACTGGTTGCACTTTCCACACCGAAAGCGATGTTGTTGTAGAAACTGTCGTTAAAAAGTATGGCTTCCTGGTTGACATTTCCCATCAAGCTGCGGAGCTCTTTGATGGGCAGATCCTTTATATCTATGCCATCAATGGTAATACTGCCACTTTCTGCTTCGTAGAAGCGGGGCAACAAATCGACCAATGTGGATTTACCAGATCCGGATTGACCTACCAATGCAACAGTTTGACCTTTGGGTATATTCAAATCAATATTTAGTAAAACAGGTTCTGATTGATAACGAAAGTTTACTCCTTTATAATGAATCCCCTGAGAAAACAAATTGATATGTTTAGGTTCTTTTGGTTCTTCAATGACACTCTCAGCCTGCAAAATTTTGTCGATGCGAACCATGGAGGCCAAACCCTTTTGGATTGCATACCAGGCTTGTGAAAAAGCTTTAGCAGGATTGATGATGCTATAAAAGACAGTTAGGAATAGAATAAACGTCGCAGCGTCGATGCTCGCTTCATGATTTAGAATCAGGGATCCGCCAAACCAAATGACGATGGCAATGATGGTCGTACCCAGAAGTTCACTGACTGGATGAGCCAATTGTTGCCTGCTGGCTATTTTTCGGGTGGTTCGTCTCAGCGTCTCGTTCTGCTTTTCAAAGCGATTCTTGATTTTCCCCTGAGCATTAAAAGCCATAATGATGCGAAGGCCGGAAAGTGTTTCCTCTATTTGGGAAAGCAATTCTCCCCATTGTTCCTGACCTTCACGAGAGGGCTTCTTGAGTTTTTTGCTGATACTTCCCATGATAAATCCGGCAAAAGGCAACAAGACAAGCACAAATGCTGTAAGTTTCCAGCTCATTAACAACATAGCCCCAAAATAGACAAGGATCATGATGGCATTCTTGAAAAGTAAATCTAAGGAACTCATCACCGAATTTTCCACTTCAGTGACATCTCCAGACATTCTGGCAATAATATCTCCTTTTTTCTCTTCAGAAAAGAATGTCAAAGGCAATGAGGTGATCTTTTTGAAAATCGTATTTCGAAGGTCACGTAAAACACCCGTTCGGATGGTGATCATGTTGAATGAGGCCATGTACATGAACAAAGTCTTGAAGAAAGTCATCATGACCAGAAATCCACCTAGTAGGAGTAAGGTGGTACCGGGTCCGCTGGTGTCAATGGTTTGAGTGATAAACACATTAAAATTGTACTTGAGAATATTGGTCATATCTCCTAAAGCTGCACCATCAAAAGATTTCATGACCATATGGGTCTTCTTCTCTATCCCAAAAAGAATCTGAAGAATGGGGACTATCATTATAAAAGAGAACAAACTGAAAAATGTAGAGAGTAAGTTGTTGATGACATTCAACACTATATTTTTCTTATAAGGTGGCACCAGCCGAAAAAGGAGTCTGATAAAATCTTTCATTTTTTGAATTTTTTCGAGCCGCAAGGTAAGAAAAGTATGTCAAATTTAAAACGGTGAAAAAGCCTATTGCTTTTTTTGTATATTTGCCCCGTTCATTTATGGGACATGATTTTTCATGTATTAATACAGTCCTGTAGTGGTTCAAAAAATGAAAAATAGTACAGTAAAATGATAAACGGAAAGAAAATCGTTGTAGTTATGCCTGCTTACAATGCGGAAATGACTCTAAGGAAAACATATGGTGAAATCCCCTTTGATATTGTTGATGATGTGATTATTACAGATGATTTCAGCACGGATAAAACCGTTGAAGTTGCTCAGGAGATAGGCATTAGACACATTGTCAGACACGACAGAAACAAAGGATATGGAGGGAATCAGAAATCCTGTTATTTAAAAGCTCTTGAGCTTGAAGCCGATATTGTTGTAATGCTACATCCTGATTATCAGTATACTCCCAAATTAATTCATTCAATGTGTTACTTAATTGCCAACGATGTGTATCCTGTTGTTTTGGGATCACGTATTTTGGGAATAGGAGCATTAAAAGGTGGAATGCCCTTGATAAAATATGTAAGCAACCGATTTCTTACGTTCATCCAGAATGTTTTACTTCAGCAGAAATTATCGGAATATCACACCGGATTTAGGGCTTTTTCCTCTGTAGTATTAAAAAAAATAAACTACCTGAACAATTCGGATGATTTTGTTTTTGATAACGAAATGTTGGCACAAATCATTTATGAAGGTTTTGAAATAGCTGAAATAACCTGCCCAACAAAATATTTTGAAGAAGCATCATCCATCAATTTGAAAAGAAGTTTTATTTATGGATTGGGAGTACTGAATACTTCTTTGGTATACAGACTTCACAAATGGAAATTGGTTAAATCTGAATTGTATCAATCGCTTTAAAATTAAGCATGCGTAGTTCAGATTTTCAAGGAGGTCGTTCCTTTCACTAGCGTTGATTTAAATATCTAAAGAAATAAAATTTATTAAAGTGAAACAGAAAGCAGTGATCACAGGTAAAAAGCCTGTACTAGAAAAAGCAACCGATAAAAATAATCTGGTTTACTTAATCATTCTATCCTTTGTTTTTCTTTTGACTTATAGTCATATTTTTGATGCAAAGCTAGATCTGAATGGCGACAATTTCGGCTATCTGAATTTTGCATCATCCATACTGCATGGTAAAGGTTATTCATCGCCCTTAAGCCCGGATTATCCTGCCACAAACTGGTTTCCTCCAGGTTACTCGAGTATACTGGCTGTTCTGATGTTTTTTTTCGGAAACAATATTGTATTGCTTAAGATTGCTAATGGGTTGTTTTTTTTAGGAGGGATTCTGCTTTTCTTTGCATTAATCAAGAAAATCACCAAGAATGCACCTCTTGCTTTTTCGGCTTGTGTTCTACTTTTGTTCAATAGCGGACTTTTGAGATTGGCCACCATTTTAATGTCGGAAATTCCCTATCTTTTTTTTAGTATTCTCGCCTTGTACTGTCTTTCTAAATTGGATGATGATATAAAGATCTGGAAATCAAAATATTTCTATGGGATGCTTTTATCTGCAGTAGCCGCATACTATGTGCGAAGTGTGGCCATAGTTTTAGTAGGAGCAATCATTTTGCATTGGCTTTTTGAAAAGAAGTGGAAAAGGGCGGTCAGTTTTATTGCCGGCTTTTCTATTTTATATCTTCCGTGGATGATCAGAAATTCTATACATGGCATAAAAGGCCGGTATTTCGAAGCGATAATATCTGTCAATAACTGGAGGCCGGAGGAAGGGCAGATCAATACGGTCAGTGCGTTTCTGGGTAAGATGGCAGTTAATTTCTATGATACTGTCATCAGAGGTTTTACAGATGTTCTTTTTCCTTTTGCTTATGTCGATGAAATGACAAAAACAATGGTGGTTATTCTTGGAGTAATCATCCTAGTTGTTACTTTTTTTGGAGCTTGGAAAACAGGGCGTTATCGTTTTCTTTTTTGTTCCTATTTGCTGGGAAATCTTTTGATTTTTCTATTATGGCATTCAGGAAACGGGTCGAGATATGTCTGGCCATTGGCTCCCTTTATAGCCTTTTTCTTTTTTAATGGAGTCTATGTATTTGCAGATTCGATTCTTAAGGCTTCTAAAAAGGCCCTTCCCTCCTTTTTTCCTTATGTATATTTGATTTTTGCATTTTTATCGTGGCCGATGTTAAATAGGATGCATATAGCGTCTGCACAAGATTATAATCCGGCTTACAAAAATTATTTTGACATGGCAAAAGCCGTCAAACGCCAAGGAAATAAAGATTTGGTGATTGCATGCAGGAAGCCCGATATGTTTTATTACTTCTCAGGTACCTATGTAACGAATTACCTGTACAGTCTTGATGATAAAAAAGTCTTGAAAGACTTAATTGATAAAAAAGTGGATTTTGTTGTTCTGGAACAATTGGGCTATGGTTCGACCGGTAGATATTTATATCCGGCAATATTGAAAAATCAGGAGTTGTTTCAAGTGGTGATGCATTTAAAAGAGCCTGATACGTATTTGTTTTATTTTGAGAAGGAGAAGGCAAAGAAAAAGTTGGATAAATAGTTTATGTAGGATGCTTTCAGGTTAACTACCCAGAAGGTTAGACTGTAAATATTTTTCTTGAATTAAGTGCATTTTGCGCGACATTGTCCCGTTACGGTGCATCGGTAGTGCTTAAAAAGCCTATGTTTTTTGCTATTGTTTCTATACTTAGTATTTTCTCGAATTTGTCGTATATCTTTATAGTCACTTGCATAAAGGTAAACGACAGCAAACAAAGAAAGGCTGCAAGTAAATGTTTCATTCGAAAGTAGCTTAACCTTTGTTGCTTTAGATTTTTTTAATTGATATCCACGCTAAGGTTCCCAAAGCATCAACTGTAATTTCTTTCCCGGAATTAAAGGTGAAACCGAGTACTACAGAACCTTCCTCATCCATTTTTTTCACAGCTTTAAAATTGGTTGATAATCTATAACTATCCTTGATTTTTTTCAATTTAGGGGTTTGGTCCATCGTAACGACATAACCATTACTTTCCAAAAATCGGATCCATTCATTGTACGACAAATTCCAATTGAAACCACACTCTTCCCATTGTTTTGGAAAAGGTACTGAACGAACCAAGAATACTTGGTTTATAATGTTCGTATCGTACCAGAAGCCTATATCCTTAACATCATAGCATTTATAGGGCTCATTATATGTTTTGTCAATTGTTGTTGTCCTTTTTCCAATTATTGCAAGTTGATCGATGGTCGTTTTTCCAATGGTTATTCCGAAAATAGGGAATAGGTTGCAATCAGGGTTTTTGGTTTCGATTAGGCTTTCAATAACCGGGTTTTGTTGAATTTGATTTTTACTATCTTTAATACAACGAACGGAATAACCAAAAGACTTGCTATTGACAAACCAAAACAACTTACTGTATTGGTAGCTCATGTATTGGTATTTAGCATACTTAGAATCGTCTACACCCGGACTCCACCAGTTACCGAGTTCACCTAAATAAAAGAATTTTCCATTATCAATGCGATATCCCCCGGGCAAACCTGAAAAACCGGTTTTATTTGTAGCAGTTGTATTTTTACTTTTCCAATGACTTGTACCAGTTTCCTTCATCAGATCAGCTGCTAAGTCTTCACCATTTAACATAAATATAATTTCTCTCCAATCGTCATCTGAAGATACATGCCAACCCTCTGGTGCTAAGCCTTTTTGGCTGTTAACGGCATACCAATTATATAACTTACCATATATTTTTCCATTTGCTGAATCATTCTCATAGTAACACCATGCTGGTTCACCTTTCTCTCCAGCCAATATCCATTCTTCAGCAGTTTTTGCCTCGGGTATTTTATCACCATTTCTGAATGTGTTGACATCAAGGTTTTCGGCCAACCATGTTTGTGTGCCAATTTTTACTGTTTGGTAGATTTTATTGTCTCTTGAATCTGAAAATGTGCCTGTTATCTGAGCAGACACAGTCATTGCAAGGATCATAACTACAAGGACCAAAACGAACGATTTGTTTTTCATGTTTTTCAAATTATGAGTGACTTTTTTTTCAACCTTTAATAAAATATCCTTCATCCTATCAATCTGGACTTTTTGCAGCTCCAGAAGCTCTTGCTGCTCTGATCCATTTTAAGGTTAATCATGTAATCTTTTTTCGCTTTGTCTCTGTCTTTTTCTTCCTGACGATTCTGACTCATCATCATGACGGATACTTGCAATGCTGCCTTTAATATTAAATGGAAAGGATTAATTTCTTTTTAGTGTTATATCAAAATCCACTCTCGGTGAAAAATCATATTTTTCCCAAATATAAAGTTTTTTATTAGGAATCATACTCATCGTATCCGGAACGTATGAAAAAGAATCAACATCCATTTTTTCTGGTATCGTAAATGTGTAAACAGCCTTTTCCAAGGGCTTTCCCCAAAACTGGGTTGTTGCTTGAGTAAACATTTGTGGAATAGGATCCATCGGTTTTTAGATTCATGTAGAATCCAGTTGAATAATTGCGCAAGTCACCCTTTGAAAGAAAAAGACCATTTTTGTCGTATATTTTTCCAGTTAAAGTAGCAAACATCACACTGGTATCGTTCGCAATTCCCCATGTTGGAGATTTGTCAATGCTAAAATTAGTATCTTAATAAATCTGATCAATAAGAGCTATGGATTGACCAGGTTTGGGACTTCTGGTTTTTACTTTGTGCATATTCCCAAAAATAAAATAGGGCGTTTCTTCTACATAACTGCCTTTATATCAGAACAAAAACTGAACAGAATCACCCAATGGATTGAGGTCGAGATTTGACATCATACTATCCTTTCTAATAAGTAGGATATCATTTTCACGGGTCAAGTTAATTTGCTTTACCTTTGAAATACCAGAAGTTGTTTTTATCCAAACATTTTCAATTGGGTTTGAACCCATTCAATACGTTGAGATAGCAGCATCTAAACCCATTAAGCTACAGGATCTGAGCATTCAGGCATTAGAAATCCACAGTGACGTCCCCTCTGTTGGAACTATTAAATCTTCCAACGATATTCTCAATAAAATCCATGAAGGTTGCAGAAGCTCTTACCTGGCCAATCTGTTCGGCTATCCCACCGATTGCCCTCAAAGGGAAAAAAATGGATGGACAGGCGATGCACACATTGCCATTGAGACTGCATTATACAATTTTGATGGAATCACGGTCTATGAAAAATGGATGCAGGATTTTAAAGATGCTCAACTGCCAAATGGTGTTTTACCTGCAATTATACCTTCCGGAGGCTGGGGCTTTACTTGGGCAAACGGAACAGACTGGACCAGTGCTGTTGCCATCATACCTTGGGAAATATATCGTTTTAAAGGAGATGACCGATTGTTGAGAACGATGTACGACAATATCAAGCTCTATGTAGACCATGTGACCTCTATCAGTAAAGGAAACCTTACAGACTGGGGTCTCGGTGACTGGGTGCCGGTTGAGGCTACCAGCGACAAGGAATTGACATGCTCCATCTATTATTACACGGATGCTATGATTTTGTCCAAAGCCGCAACATTATTCAATAGAAAAGAAGATGCCGCTTTCTATGCCGACTTAGCTGTAAAGATTCGTCAGGCCATCAATGATAAATTTCTGGACAAAAGTAAAGCCATTTATTGTTCAGGCACCCAGACGGAATTGGCAGCTCCCTTGTATTGGGGTATAGTACCTGATGAAATGAAAAAAGCGGTCGCTGAAAATCTGTATAAAAAGATCAAAGCCAATAATTTTCACCTGAATGTTGGGCTATTGGGCACCAAAGTACTTTTGGATGCACTCTCTGAAAATGGTTATGCCGATGCAGCTTATCAAGTGGCCACTCAAGTGACGTATCCTTCCTGGGGTTATTGGTTTGCACAGGGTTCAACAACGTGTCATGAAAATTGGAAAATGGAGGTTCAACGTGATAATTCCTACAACCACATTATGTTTGGTCAGGTAGGAGCGTGGTTCTACAAAGGGTTGGCTGGTATTTATCCCGATGAAAATGTTCCTGGCTTCAAACATACGATCCTGAAACCTTTCTTTCCCAAAGACCTGAAAACATTTGAGGCTTCCCATCGTTCACCGAATGGAAAAATTTCCTCAAAATGGGAATGTGATGGAAAGACTGTGAAGTATCAGGTGGTAGTTCCGGCAAATACTGCAGCAACGGACTATTTTCCTGCTGAAGTGGAAGGAGAAAACAGTCCTAAGACTTTATTGGCTGGAAAATATTCATTTGAGTTGAGATTTAAATAAAGAATATAACCTTCATGTAATAATGGTCATTAGCCTTTGGTTAGTGACCATTATTGCTGTATATTTGGGCATTAAGAGTACTCTTAAGCCCATTATTTAACAAATAATGTAATTTAAAATTGAACCAAAATACGATAATGAAACATTCTATTTACGAAAAGTTGTTAGTCGCTATTTTTGCTTTATGCCCGTTTTTTGGCCTATCCGCTCAAACTCAGATTTCAACGGAAGCTCAACTGAAAGCAATTGCAGACGATTTAAACGGTTCATATGTACTTACAAACGATATTGTTTTAACCCAAGATTGGGTGCCTATTGGGCAGGTTTCCCCTTTTAAAGGTACACTTGATGGTGCCCATTTTGTTATTCGCAACTTGAATATTAAGGATGAGACCATGAATAAAGCTGGACTTTTTGCTCAGACAGAAGGTGCAACCATAAAAAACGTAGGAATAGATCAAGCCAGTGTTATTGCCGGAACGTCATTGATTAACGGTGTTGGCGTTGGTATTTTGATTGGTTCAGCGGTCCATACAACGATTGAGAATTCCTTTATATCAAATAGTAAGGTCGAAGGTCGTAATTACGTTGGTTCATTTATTGGAAAGTCAAATATATCGGGGAGTCTGCGAACGATCATTAAAAATAGCTATTCAACAGCGGCTGTTCTGTGTAAATTTTACTATGCAGGTGGTATTATTGGTATGGCACAAAATACGGATATTGAAAATACCTATTTTTCAGGAACAGTTGAAACACCGGCATCAATAACTGGTGGTATTATCGGTATTTCATATGGACTAACAAATTCAGTTACAAACTGTCTTGTACTGTCGCAATATCTCAAGGGAACCACTATTGGAAGAATTGTCGGTAAAATTGGAACTGGAACACTAGATTTAAAAAATAATTTTGCACGTGCTGACTTATTAGTGGGAAAAGGTCTTCTGTCTCAACTAAAAATAGTACCAGTTACTGATTCATACCTGAATGATTTGCAAGGAGAAAATGTGGGTTACAATGAGCCCCTTTACTCTACTAATTTGGCTCATTATACAGAATTAAATATTAATTCAGCCTATGATTCATTCAATCGCTATTATCTACGATCGGACAAGAACTTTTACCGTGCTGATTATGGCCAGGCCAATGTAGCTGCTATCTGGGTACAAGCCATCTATTTTGATATGGCCCTTTGCGCTTATAGAAAATATCCAATAGCAAAATACAAGCAAGTAATTGATAATCTTTATCTGGGCTGCTACAATCAATACGACCATTATAATTGGAATAACGGAAGTGTTTGGTTTATCTACGATGATATCATGTGGTGGACCATCTCCATGGGAAGGGCTTATGAACTAACCAAAGAAGCCAAGTATTTAGCATTGGCAAAATCATCTTTCAAAAGGGTTTGGAGCGGTTCAACAGTAGTTGGTGACCCTGGTTCCTATGACCCAGTGAAAGGTGGAATGTTCTGGAATTGGGATCATACTACACCGGCACTGCAGTCTCAAGGAATGGGCAAAATGGCCTGTATTAATTATCCAACTGTTATTGGAGCCATGACTTTGTATAATATAACAAAGGAAGTGGATTATCTGAATAAAGCCAAATCCATTTATAACTGGGCGCATACGAATCTTTTTGATTCTAAACTGGGTCGTGTTGCAGATTCAAAACACGGGACTGGTGAACCGGACTGGTCCAATAACTGGGTTTATAATCAAGGTACCTGTATTGGTGCTGCCATGATGTTGTATAAAGTGACCGGAGAAAAACATTATTTGGAAGATGCCATCATTACAGCCAACTACGTTAAAAATCAATTAAGCAAAAATGGTATCCTTCCGTTTGCAAATCATGTTGAGGCAGGCATTTATACCGCTATTTTAGCTCCCTATATGGCCAGCTTAATTGTGGACGGTGAGCAATATCAGTTTCTGCCATGGCTGCGTTACAACATAGATAATGGTTGGGCGAATCGTCATTTAACAACCAATATAACGTATAAGAACTATGCCAGTCCAACTCCAACTCTGAGCTTAATTCAAAGTTATGATGCAAGTGGTATTCCAGCATTAATGTTAGTCATTCCTTCTGTCGGTGAGAATGAAAAATTGGTACATTGCAAAAGCCCCTTTTTTTATGTGAAAAATTTAGGCTGGGATCTGGAAAATACCTGGATGATGTCCGGACAAATCCCCGAACTTAAAGGATTCACTCCTTCATCCGGTCTAAAAGACCATTCTATGAATGTGGATGTTCCTTTTACTTTTTTCATAAAAGAAGGTACACTTGAAATCGGCACAGACCATGAAGTTCAAATAGAGTTGTATCTTTCAACTGGTGCATTGTTCCAGAAAATGACTGTAAATGGCATAAAACACATAGCATTGCCCAAAGGGGTTTTTATCCTAAAAGCCGAAGAAAATGAAAAAGTTTTTGCCAGGAAGGTTAAGAATTAATAGCTGGCTTAAGGTCCGAATTAATAGCCAGAGCTTACTTTTGGGCTTGATTATAACAACTATGTAATTTAAAGATCCAACGAATGAAAAAAATGAAAAACACAAAATCATTGTCCATTGTATTGGCAATGATCTTTCTCAGCAATTTTTTTGCTACAGACTTATACAGTCAATCATTTTCGAATAGTAATCAATTACCTGATTGGGCCTTGGGCGGTTTTGTTCGTCCTGAAGGGATAAATCCACTTATAGAACCCAATTCTGCAAGTACTTTTTATTGCCCTATGCGTCAGGCTCAGGTAAAATGGGAGGAGAGTGACACTTTCAATCCGGCTGCAGTTGTTAAAGATGGAAAGATATTAGTTTTGTATCGTGCTGAAGACAATTCAGCTACTGGAATAGGACTAAGAACTTCACGTATAGGACTTGCAGAAAGCAACGATGGCGTAACAGTAACAAAACGACCGACCCCTGTATTATATCCTGCAGAAGATATGGCAAAGACGTATGAATGGGAAGGTGGTTGCGAAGATCCGCGTGTGGCCGTCACCGAAAATGGCACATTTGTAATGATGTATACCTCCTGGAATCGTTCAATCCCTCGGCTTTGTGTAGCCACCTCCACTGATTTGATAACCTGGGTGAAACATGGTCCTGCTTTTGCAAGTGCATACGAAGGCCGTTTCAAGAATATGGCCAGCAAATCGGCTTCCATTGTAACCAAGGTCGTGGATGGAAAACTTGTTATCACAAAAGTGAATGGCAAGTACCTGATGTATTGGGGTGAGAGCATGGTAAATGCTGCCACATCGGTTGATTTGATAAGCTGGGTACCTATGTTAAATGAAAAGAATGAATTAAAAAGTTTGATAGCTCCACGCAGCAAGTATTTTGACAGTGCACTGACTGAATGCGGTCCACCGGCTGTCATAACAGACAAAGGAATTCTTTTATTATACAATGGTAAGAATGCAACAGATGGCAATCAGGATGAACGTTTTAATGCTGGAACATATAGCGCAGGGCAAGTATTGTTTGATTTAAGCGATCCATGCAAAGTCCTTTCACGGCTTGATGTACCATTTTTCAGACCGATGGAATCGTATGAGAAGAGTGGACAATATGTTGACGGTACGGTCTTTATTGAAGGGTTGACTTATTTTAAAGAAAAATGGTACCTCTATTATGGCTGTGCAGATTCCAAAGTCGGAGTGGCTATATATGATCCTAAAATTCAGGTCAATGGAGATTCTATTTGACTCATTTATTGACTTCCGATCATTTTTTTATTATTCCTGCCGGAGTGCCACATACCGATCATTCCGATGAGCAACCTCGAACGTGGATTCAGTTCAGAGAGGTTCGCATTGCTTACGAAAAAGATCCCGTAGCACAGAGTATCAATTTTATGCTCAAAACCTAGGCGAAAATTTACGTCTGGAAGTTCTCGCCTCGACAGTCGATTTATCGGCTTCCCATTATGCACGTCTTTTCAAGTCACGTACGAGTCACTCGCCCAACAAAAACCTTTACAGAAAAAACCAGTTATTGGAAACAAAAAAAGACGCAAAGTTTAAAACTTCGCGTCTTTTTTTCGGTGGGCGTTGAGGGATTCGAACCCCCGACCCTCTGCTTGTAAGGCAGATGCTCTGAACCAGCTGAGCTAAACGCCCGAAGGTTGTTTTTGAAGAATTTTGAGGTGGTGGGCGTTGAGGGATTCGAACCCCCGACCCTCTGCTTGTAAGGCAGATGCTCTGAACCAGCTGAGCTAAACGCCCTCTTGTTTTCTTCAAAAGCGCGACAAAGATACAGCTAATTTTGACTTTCACAAATTTTTTCAAACTCATTTTCCGAAGTTGAAAATATTAATGAAAAAAAAGGAGGATTATTCCGCTGAAAAATAGTACTTTTGCAGTCCAACTTTCACGGTATATTTTTACTTGAAAATAATATTATTTCATAAGTTTAGGGCAGTGATTGCCTAAAAAGAGAGCGTAGAATGGATCTAAACATGTTAACTGCGATATCTCCCGTTGATGGGCGTTATCGTTCTAAAGCCGACTCCCTGGCTTCGTATTTTTCGGAATTCGCCCTTATCCGTTATAGGGTACAGGTCGAAGTAGAGTATTTTATAGCACTTTGCGAACTTCCACTACCGCAACTGGAAAAAGTGGATCACCATGCTTACGAAGCGCTTCGCCAATTATACACCTCATTTACTATAGATAATGCCCAAAGCATCAAGGACATCGAGAAGGTGACCAATCACGATGTAAAAGCGGTGGAATATTTCCTGAAAGAAGCTTTCGACCGTCTTGGCCTTGCTGAATTCAAGGAGTTCATTCACTTCGGGCTGACATCTCAGGATATCAATAATACATCCGTTCCCTTATCCATCAAAGAAGCTTTAGAACAAGTTTACTATCCAGGTTTACAGGAGGTAATTGATTATCTGGCTAATGATGCCGAAAAGTGGAAAGACGTATCCATGTTGGCAAAAACTCATGGTCAACCCGCTTCACCTACCCGTTTGGGTAAAGAAATCATGGTTTATGTTAACCGCTTAAATGTACAAATGGAATCGATGAAACTGATTCCATATTCGGGTAAATTTGGCGGAGCTACCGGTAATTTTAATGCACATCATGTAGCGTATCCCCAGATTGACTGGAAAGCATTCGGTGAAAATTTCCTGAACGAAAAACTGGGACTGGAACGTGAGGCTTATACCACACAAATTTCAAACTACGATAATCTGGCTGCTATTTTTGATGCTATGAAGCGCATCAACAACATCATCATGGATTTGGATCGTGATTTTTGGATGTATGTCTCCATGGGCTATTTCAAACAAAAGATTAAGGCTGGTGAAGTTGGATCTTCTGCCATGCCTCATAAGGTGAATCCAATTGATTTCGAAAATTCTGAAGGTAATGTTGGAATGGCCAATGCTATACTGGAACACTTGGCCGCAAAATTGCCGGTTTCCCGTCTGCAACGTGACCTGACCGATTCGACTGTATTAAGAAATATTGGAGTTCCTTTTGCCCACAGTCTGATAGCTTTCCAAAGTACCTTGAAGGGGATTGGTAAGCTTTTACTAAACGAAAAAGTGCTTGCGGACGATTTAAACCAGAATTGGGCTGTTGTAGCAGAAGCTATCCAGACCATTTTGCGACGTGAAGCTTATCCGAAACCCTATGAAGCGCTCAAAGAACTGACACGTACCAATCAGGAAATCACAGAAGAATCAATACGTGAATTTATAAATGAATTAAATGTAAGCGATGCTGTGAAAGCAGAACTGAAAACAATAACTCCTCAGAATTATACTGGGATCTAATTTTATAGCGAAAAATAAAAAAACAAATTTTTAAAAAAAATGATGACAGACAAAGACAATTGGCAGGAAAAGCCTGGTGAAGGTGCGTCCTCTGCCCGCCGTGATGGTGACAGAAATTCAAGAAATTCGAGCTCGGATTCCAATACATGGAAAAAGCCTACTGACCGAAGAACACAGGGAGAATCATTCGATCGTCCCCGCAAATCTTTTGGAGACAGCAGTACTGGTGGCAACCGTGGTGGCAATTCCTATGACAAGCCCCGTAGTTTCGGGGATAACAATGACCGTCCTCGTCGCAGCTTTGGCGACAATAATGACCGTCCCCGTCGTCCATTTGGGGATAATAATGACCGTCCCAGTCGTCCATCAGGAGATCAGGGAAATAGTTTCAGTGGTAACAGAGGTGGCGGTAACAGTTTTGATCGCCCACGCCGTACATTCGGTGAAGGAGAGACAACACGCCCACACCGTAGTGCCGGTGAAGAAGGAAACCGTTTTGGTGGTAACCGTGAAGGAAATAACAATGATCGTCCACGTCGTACATTTGGCGAAGGCAATGATCGTCCACGTCCTAGCTTTGGCGAAAACAACGATCGTCCTCGTCGTACTTTTGGCGACAATAATGATCGTCCACGTCGTCCTTTCGGCGAAGGCAATGATCGTCCACGCCCCAGTTTTGGTGAAGGCAATGATCGTCCACGTCGCAATTTCAGTGAAGGTGGTGGTAATCGCTTTGGTGGTGCCAGCCGTGAAGGTGGTAACCGCGAAGGTAATAGCTTTGATCGTCCACGTCCAAGTTTTGGCGAAAACAACGATCGTCCGCGTCGTGATTTTAACGAAGGCAATAGTTTTGATAAACCCCGCCGTTCATACGGTGAAGGTGGTAATAGCTTTGGTGGCGGTAACCGTGAAGGCAATACTTTTGATCGTCCACGTCCTAGCTTTGGCGAAAACAACGATCGTCCACGTCGTAGCTTTAATGAAGGAGGTGACAGACCTCGTCGTCCATTTGGTGAAGATGGTGGTTACAAGCCCCGTCCAACCTTTGCAGGTGGCCCATCAATCCCAAAACCCGATCGTGCTGATGGCCGTCCACGCCGTCCACGTATCAAAAATGAATCAACTTTTAACCACGGTACACCTTACGGAAGTAAAGGTTCAGCTCCAAAATATCAGGTTAGTCTGGATCCCGATATGCCTCTGCGTTTGAATAAGTTTTTGGCCAATGCCGGAATTTGCTCACGTCGTGAAGCGGACGAATTCATTCAGGCCGGTGTAGTTAAAGTGAACGGTGAAGTTGTTACAGAACTAGGTGTCAAGGTTAAACCTGTAGATACTATTCTGTTTCATGATCAACCCGTCAGTATCGAACATAAAGTATATATATTGCTTAACAAGCCCAAAGATTGCGTAACAACATCTGATGATCCACAGGAACGTCTGACAGTTATGGATTTGGTGAAAGGTGCATGTTACGAACGCATTTATCCTGTAGGACGTCTGGATAGAAACACTACCGGTGTTTTGCTACTGACCAATGACGGAGATCTGGCTTCTAAATTAACGCATCCAAAATACGAAAAACGCAAGATTTATCAGGTAACACTTGACAAAGACATTACAGCTGCTGATATTCAGACGGTTCTGGATGGTATCACACTGGATGATTGTGAAGTGAAAGCCGATAACCTGAGTTATGTTGATGCAGATAGCAAAGCCATTCTTGGAATTGAAATCCATTCAGGTCAAAATCGTGTTGTTCGTCGTATTTTTGAATCCTTGGGTTACAAAGTGCATAAATTGGACCGTGTCTATTTTGCCGGTCTGACCAAAAAGAATTTGCCCCGTGGTAAATGGCGTCACTTGTCAGAAAAAGAAGTGAACCTTTTGAAAATGGGTGCTTTTGTATAGTCTTGAAAAAATTTCTATGGAAAAAATTAAACGAGACAGAGTCATCGATGTCCTAAAACGCGGTGACTTTGGAGTCCTGGTGAATGTAAAAGGCTGGGTTCGTACCCGCCGCGGTAATAAAAAAGTGAGCTTTATTGCGCTCAATGACGGTTCCATTATTCATAATGTGCAAATCGTTGTTGATCTGGAAGGATTTGACGAGGAAATGTTAAAAACCATCACTACGGGTGCTTGCATCAGTGTGAATGGTATTTTAACCGAGTCAATGGGAGAAGGTCAGAAAGTGGAAATACAAGCCAAGGATATAGAAGTCCTTGGTGAGGCAGATCCTGCTACTTATCCTTTGCAGAAAAAAGGCCACTCATTGGAATACTTGCGTGAAATTGCGCATCTGCGTCCGAGAACCAATACGTTCGGTGCCATATTCCGCGTACGTCACAACATGGCCATGGCCATTCATAATTTCTTCCACGAAAGAGGATTCTTTTATTTCCATACCCCCATTATTACAGCCTCAGACTGCGAAGGTGCCGGACAAATGTTCCAGGTTACTACGATGAATCTGTATGATCTGAAAAAAGAGGAGGGTGGAAATATTGATTACTCCACTGATTTCTTTGGTAAACAAGCCAGTCTGACTGTTTCCGGACAGTTGGAAGGCGAGTTGGCGGCCATGTCCATGGGAGCTGTATACACTTTCGGACCGACATTCCGTGCCGAAAACTCCAATACTCCCCGTCACTTGTCTGAATTCTGGATGATTGAACCTGAGGTTGCCTTCAATGAAATTGAAGATAATATGCAACTAGCTGAAGATTTCATCAAGTATTGCATACAATGGGCTTTGGATAATTGTGTGGACGACCTGAATTTCTTGTCTTCCATGTATGATAAGGAACTGATAGAACGTCTTAAATCTGTTCTGGAAAAAGAGTTTATCCGTTTGCCTTATACAGAAGGTGTTCGTATTCTGGAAGAAGCTGTAGCCAATGGTCACAAGTTTGAATATCCCATTTTCTGGGGTGCAGATCTTGCCTCTGAACACGAGCGCTATCTGGTAGAAGATCACTTTAAGACACCTGTTATTCTGACCGATTATCCGAAGGAAATCAAATCATTCTACATGAAACAGAATGACGATGGAAAGACTGTAAGAGCTATGGATGTATTGTTCCCGAAAATCGGAGAAATTATCGGTGGTTCTCAGCGTGAAGAATCGCTTGAAAAATTATCCAATCGTGCTAAAGAAATGGGTGTTCCTGAAAAAGATATTTGGTGGTATATGGATACCCGTCGTTTTGGAACAGCGCCTCACGCTGGTTTTGGACTTGGTTTCGAACGTCTGATGTTGTTCGTTACCGGGATGTCCAATATTCGTGACGTCATTCCTTTCCCACGTACACCTCGTAATGCGGAATTCTAACTAATGGACCGCTTCGATCTACATATTCTTGGTTGCGGGTCGGCTTTGCCGACCCGTCGTCATTTACCGACTGCTCAGATACTGAACATTCGGGATAAGCTCTTTATGATTGATTGCGGGGAAGGAGCACAGCTGCAGTTTCGCAGCACCAAACTCAATTACAACCGTATTTACGACATTTTTATATCTCATTTGCACGGTGATCATTGTTTCGGACTCATTGGACTCATCTCCACTATGGGTATGCTTGGAAGAACAGCACCACTGACCATTCATGCACATCGGGATTTGGAACGTTTGCTGAAACCACAGCTCGATTTCTTTTGCAAGGAATTAAATTACGAGGTTCGGTTTTTGTCCTTCAATCCAGCCAAAAATGAACTGATTTACGAAGATCGTTCCGTTCAGGTATACACTTTGCCGTTGAAGCATCGGATGCCTTGCGCCGGTTTTCTGTTCAGGGAGCAACCCCGGGAGCGCCATATCCTGAAAGATATGATTGATTTTTATAAAATTCCATTGAGAGGCATTCCTGGTATTAAAACCGGTGCCGATTATGTGACGCAGGATGGTGATACCATACCCAACGATAGACTCACCATGCCGTCAACTCCTGCCAGGTCGTATGCCTTTTGTTCCGATACGGCTTTTTCTGAAAGCCTCATTCCTATGATACAAGGTGTTGATTTACTGTATCATGAAGCTACATTTAGCGAATCGGAAATAGACAGGGCTAAAAGCACCATGCATTCCACAGCATCACAAGCTGCCAATGTAGCCAAAGCTGCCAATGTAAAAAAATTGATGATAGGGCATTATTCTGCCCGCTACGTCAATGAAAAGGCGTTATTGAGTGAAGCGAAGCAGGTTTTCTCCAATACGTTTCTGGCTGATGAAGGAATGTGTGTTGAAATCTAGCATTATTCTCTTGGATATTAGAGGTGTTTGTGCTATCTTTGGCACGTTATAAAGTCTATTCTAATGAAGAAGAGCTTTTCTTTGGTCCTTTTATTATTTATTCTGATTGCTCCAATAAGCGCGCAGAAGGGTGAAAAGGCTGCAGCCCCGGTTGCACAGGAGACTCCTGCTGTCTCTATTTTTATGAAAGGTAATACCCTGCAATTACAGAATGTAACCGTAGGCGAAAAAGTCGAAATTTTAAGTATTGTTGGTGTCCGTGTTTTTCAGAAAAAGATAGAAAGCACCAATCAGGATTACGAACTTGATTTGCCAAAAGGGTACTACATTGTCAAAATCGGAACAATTGTCCGGAAAATATCAGTCAAATAAACTGTTTTTTTCAAACAAAGCTATAAAAATGCTCCCCGTTGGTAATCCAGCGGGGAGCATCTGTTTTTAAGTCAAAGCTTCATCCTATTTTAGAATCAACTTTTCCAAGTAGCATTTAATTCCATCATTCACTTTTACCAAGTAAATACCTCTCGGATAATGAGACATGTCAATCTCCATATCCGGTTGAATCTGGTTCTTTTGAAGCGCTAGAACTTTCTGTCCGGATAGGTTGAAAATATCGATGCTTACTAAGACTTTACCAGTGAGACTTATCCTGAAAGCACCCTGTGTCGGATTTGGATACAACTTGGTTTTTACATCATTTCTAACAATTTCAATAGTTGAAGGGGTATAGAACGATTTAAACCTCAGGTTATCGATAGTCAGTACCGATCCTACTGCTGGATTTGATGTGTCTGACCATCTGCTCGACTGTACAGTGATAATGATGCTATCAGGTCTTAAAAAGGACTGATAGATCCTAATGGGCAATTCCACATAGGTATAGTTGGCAGAGGCCCCAAGTACACTGTTATTGTACCAGATGGACTCTCCGGACATCTTAAGCTGAGTTGAAACCTCAGCGCTGTCACTTGCTTTGGCGGGAGTATACTTGTAATAGAATGTAAGTGTATCCTCCATATTGGTAAAGGCTGAACCACCCTGATAACCGTTATAATTCTTATTGTAATAACCAGTAGATATTTTGCCTGGTTTTGCTTCCGGATTACCATCACTTTCACCTAGATAAGTGCGTAGCTCAAGTGCATAATTGCCATCCTGCGCCGTTGTTACTTTCTTGAAAAAATCCATATTGTTGTAGTCTTCAATGTACCATTTTTGGGGTGTTTCGATGGAGTTGCTCAGCCAGTTCTCAAAATCTCCATTCATTTTTGCAGGCTGATTTATCACTCCTTTAAGGGCAACATTGTCTATGTAAAGGACACTACCTGGAACCCCTTGTTGAGACGTGGCATAGCTCGATGCGAAACCAAGAGCCATGGAATCAGGTGTTTGAGCCAAAGCCGGTTCGAAGTTCAAATCAAAGGCTGTATAGGTGTTGTGCAAACCGTAAAGTTTTAGAATATAGGCCCCGATATTGACTCCTTGTTTGCTGAAAGTGGCTATGACCATCGCCGTATCGCCAGATGCCACATTGTATTTGTAATAGCCAGTGATTCCCGTAGGCTTTTCACTGATTGGAATACCACCTGTCCATTCATTTGGATTATCAGCATTTGGATTTACATTCAGGAAATAGCCAAAATTCTGCTGACTTGTCGATTCGAAACTTGTCAGTTTCGCTGCATAGGAGCCACTGAATTTATCTGTCGTTTTGACGACACTTATCGGCGAATTTTTATCTCTCAGATAGTTTGTATTGGAGTTGAACGGATAAAATTCTGGGTATTCATACGTTTTTGAATCCCATAGTTCATAACTGCCGTTGGGAACTTCGGCTGGCACCTTTTCACCACCGCCTCCTTCCAAAAACGCCAATCCGTCCATTTTGAGCACAGCCCCAACATGTGAAATCAAGGTGTCTGAACTCAGATTGGATTGTATGCCAATAATGACAGAATCCTGAACATCTTCACCAATAAATTCATTATCTGTGTAATCGAACATGTAAATGGGGAGTTTAACCTGTTTATAAGTTTCTGAAGAACGAAGGTACGTGTTTTGATGCCAGATATTTTGTCCACCTCTTCGTATGGTTAGCCATACTGTCGCACTATCCGTAAGTACCTTCGGAGCATATTTGTAATAAAATGAAAGCACATTGTTGCTGCTATTGAAAGGTATGCCACCCTCGAAGTTGTTGGTCTTTTGATTATAGGTACCGCTTACGACCATTGCTGGTCTGGCTTGCGGCTTGCCGTTATTTTCTCCAAGATAGGTACGCAGTTCCAGGGCATAGTTTCCCGACTGCTTATCGTCCGTTTTTTTGCAGGCGTCAATGTCTCCACTCAAATTAGACCATTCTAGTGGCAAATCAATCGAATTGCTGCTCCAAGTTTCAAAATCGCCGTTCAATTTGGAAGGTTGAGAGGTTACACCTTTTAAGGAAACATTGTCAATATACAATTCACTGCCTATCAGACTGATATTTGACATGGCCCAACTGGAAGTAAATCCAAGGATCATAGAATCAGGAGTTTGGGTAAGCGCAGGGGAGAAGTTAAAATCAAATGCAGTATAGGTGCTATGAATGCCATAGAGAGGCAGAAAGTAGGTCCCGATATTCTGTCCTGCCTTGCTAAATGAGACAATAATCAAAGCTGTATCACCAGCTTGTACATTGTATTTATAATAGCCTGTTATTCCGGTAGGTTTTTCGCTGATTGGTATTCCACCTTGCCAGTCAGCAGGGTTATCACCATTTGGGTTGCCATTCAAAAAATAGCCGAAACCTTTTTCCAGGCTGGATTCATTGGTCACAACTCGAACAGCATAAGAACCGTGTTGGGCAGTGGTAGTTTTAAATACATTGAATGTTGCTTTTTCGTCGTATAAAATGTTCATATTTGAATTATACGGATAGAATGCAGGGTATTCGTACGTTCTTGAATCCCAGTTTTCAAAGCCTCCATTGGGTATGGATTCGATGCCCCATGCAGCCATAGTAAATAAACAAGAAATTAAGAGTAATCGTGCTTTCATCATCTTTGAGGTTTTAGTTTGGCACTAAATAATAACTTTTTATCTATACCGGAAATTCCATTATCGGGAAAAAATGAATTCCGGCAAGAGCAAATTATAAACCCCTATCTGATACATAACTGCTCCAGATTAAAACAGTTATAACTATAAATATGTTCAACCTTAACGATTGATTCTCTCTTCGCTTTTACGGATTTGCCAACGATACACAAAGAAGGCAAAAATGAAGTAAACTCCTGCCTGAATCCAAAGTCCCATGCACTCAAAACTAATTTGAGAGATCGACGCGCCCATAGTGTTCATTTTTAAATAGCCTTGTATTCCAAAAGTGGAAGGGAAAAAATAAGAAATGGTTTTCCAGAAAGGATGAATAGAACCTCCTGGCCATGAAAATCCTGATATGAAAAGTAGGGGTACTGAGGTACTCAGATAGAGCAACAATGAATTTTCCCTATTCCAGAAAAAGACAGAAATGGCCATCCCGAAAAAGATACAAGCCAGTAGAAAAGGTAGTAGAAAGGGTGCAATGGTACCCAGTGTCAGGTAATTTGGCAAATGAAAGAGGTAGGGAACTAAAATCAGGTCGTATATGCCGATGAAAGCATAAAGTACCAGGTAAGCCAATCCCTTTCCAGATAGTATCCGAATGGTTCCGTGGTATTTTCGCTGATAGGGGATTAACTGGTGGAAGGTGTTTTCTTCTCTGGCTGTACCTGCAAGCATTCCGATACCCAAAACCAGTGTTTGCTGAATTATCATAATCAGTACGGCAGGTAATAGAAATGAGGCAAATCCCCCTTTGGGATTATAAAGTGCATGGCCTTGACTTAGAATAGGTTGTGATGTAATCTGCGCTTGTTGTTTGGTCAAACCCTGACCTTCGAGGTTCGCTACTTGAATATTGGCTCCCATATCCAGAATGGTATAGTTGAGACCTGCATATATGCCCTTGTAATACATCATACTGGCCATGCTGCTAAATGCGGCAACTGTTGTTTGTCTTCCGGCCAGGATATCCTCTTCAAAGGTTGAAGGTATGTTGACGATGCCATAGACGTCATTTTTTGCATATAATTTTTTGGCCTCTTCCATCGAATTGACTTTATAGGCTATCTTTATTTCAGGTGTGGCATTCAGTTTCCTGGCAAATTCCCTGCTTAAACTGGAATGAGACTGATTCACCAACGCTACAGGTACATTGTTGTAAGCTTCATTCCGATAAATGAATCCATAAAGAATGGGATAGAGTAAACTTGCCGCAAAGAAAAGGATGACTACACCCGAATCCTTGAAAATATGTTTAAATTCTTCTGTGAATATCTCAAAAATATCGATGAGCGCTTTTTTGATACTTATTTTCTGTTCCATCGTTTTATTTTTTGGGATAATTCTGTTCAATCATAGCTTTCTTCAGTCGATTCCAAATGAGGAGCGGAAAGAGTAAGAAGACCAACATCAGTGCATAATACGATAGCCAATAGACCGGAGCGGTGCCATTCAGAGCCACTCCCTGGTATATCTTGAAAAACCAGCGCAGTGGAAACAGGTAGCTCAAACCTTGCAACAATGCAGGCATTCCTTCGATGGGGAAGGATAATCCTGAATAGGAGAAAGCCAGTACACCATACAAGCCTCCAAAACTCAAGGCGTCTCTCAAGACAGGGAAGACACCTATCATTAAAGTACCAATGGCCTGGGCTGAAATAACCAGGAAAAAGGAGGCTAGAAACATCCAGCCAATAGTCCCGATTAGCGGGTAGTGCATGATTTTAAAAAGACCAATGTCATATACGAAAGCCATTATTGTGAAAATCAGGGTGTAGGGGAGTAGCTTACCTAAAATAGCTTTGAACATGGAGCCATTAGCAGTTCGCAACCATTTCCTGGAACTATTTTTCTTTAACTCAATTCCAATGCCGTAAACAGTCGAAATTAAAATCATCAACTGCAACAGTCCTGGTAAAAGAGCTTGTATCAGATAGACAGAATAATTGATGTAGGGATTACCGATGGCATGAAATTCAGGTGTGATGGGCATAATTTGCCCCATACTCGCATCGATGCTTTGCCCCTTGGCTAATCTGGTTTTCAAGTTGGCTCCTGCTGAAACGGTTTTCAGCATGGTGCTCAAATTCTTAAGTGTCAAAGAACCCGGAATGAGGAATGTCTGGTTGTAATAAAAATCGATAGTTGGTTGCCGACTGTTCATGACATCGCTCATCAATTGTTTTGGGATCGTAATGAATGCATAAATTTCTCCACTTTGCATGGCACTTCTGGCCTCCGTAAAGTTCAGATATTTGCCTGTGAATTTTGTCTGTTGAGTGGCGTCTATCTGCCGGATGATGTTACGTGAAAGGGAAGTGTTGTCGTTGTCAACAACTCCGATTGGTAGTCTTTCGGGAAGTCCTTCAGGCATAAAAGTGCCAAAAAATACCAGGAATCCCAGTGGTATAAAAATAGTCATGATGGCATAAATGGGCCCTGAAACCATACGTCTGAGTTCACGTACGAAGACCAATTTAATGTTATTCACTTTATTAACCCGCATCTTCTTTTTTGTATAAATTAGTTTTCAAGCTCAATCATAAGAGCTGTCATACCAGGACGAAGTCCCTTGATTTTTTGAACAGGTTTGGCGCGAAGCTCAAAAGTTTTTACATCAAATTCACCAGTGGTTTTGGTGGCTTTCCAGGTGGCATAGCTTCCAAGTGCTTTCATAAATGTTATTTTGAAAGAGGCATTCTCCACTCCGAGTGCAGGAATGGAGGCTTTGATGATTTCCCCCATTTTCAAGTTGACGAGTTGATCTTCCCGGATGCTGAAAGTGATCCAGCAATCGTTGAGGTCCACAATATTCATGATGGGTGCACCTGTTCCAATCAGTTCACCGACTTGGGGGAAAATTTCGGAGATTTCCCCTGAGATGGGTGCGGTCAATTGCGTTTCAGACATATAGGATTCCACTTCGGATACGGCACCTTTGGCGCGATCTACCAAGGCGCTGGCTGCAAGCTTGTCTTCTTTTTCTGCACCATTTCTAGCCATATCGTATTGCGTTTTTGCCGCTTTTTCTGTGGCAACAGCTGCATTGAATTGAGCTTCAGCTTCGTCGTATTTCTGTGCTGGAATCACTTCGTTGTCAAAAAGCTTTTTAGCTCGGTTGAACGTTTTCTCGGCAATGTCTTTTCCAATTCGGGCTTTCTCCCACATTTCAAAAGCACCTTGTATTTGTTCGGATCGTGCACCTTTGATTGCTTTTTGGTTTTGCGCTTTGGCTGCATTTTCAGCTGCTTCTGCTTGCGCTAGCTTGGCGTAAATTTCCGGTGAATTCAGCAGTAAAAGGGTATCACCTTTGTTAACGAAACTACCTTCTTCGACCAAATAGTTGTTTATTCTACCCGGAAGTTTGCCCGAAATTCGAACTTCGTTGCATTCCACTTCCCCTTGAATAATTTCTTCGCCGGGTTTGAGGACAATCCATCCAATGATGGAAATCAAGATGATCACAGTCAATAATACGACTAATCCAATGATCAGATTTGTCCTGTTTTTTCTTAACGTTGCCTTTGACAGGCCTTTTACACTGGTTTCCATACGAACGTGTTTTTTATATTTTTTTGCTTTTTTTTTATTTCAGATTACCCAATGCTTTTTGCAAATAGACTTTGCACATCTGTAAATCAATTTGGGCGTCAATTTGATCGAAATTTGCTTTTAACCAAGCGTTTTGTGCCTCCATGACAGTGGTAGTTGTAATGACACCCGATTCGTGACCAACTGTAGCATATCTTAGGTTTTCATCTGCCTTTCTTCTGTTTGACAAAGTCATCTTTGCTTTTTTGTTGGCTTCGGTCATTTTAAATCCAGCCTGAGTGATATCCAGTTCCACTTTTTCTCTGGCATCTTTCAGTTTGTATTCCGCAATATTTTTTTCGTTTTCGGCTGCACGTAGTGTGTGTACCCGTTCTCCCCAGTGGAAGAGGGGTACATTCACCACGACTCCTATTTGCCATTGTCCGCCGAACTCCTGTTGATATCCATTGAACATATTTGGGTTGGATGTCAGATATCCGGCTGTCAATCCAGCATTTGGCAAGAATCTGGATTGCATGATTTTTTTGTTTGATTCTGAAATGTTTAAGGCTTGTTCAAGGCTTTTAATCTCAAACCGCTCATTGATGGCAAGTTCTATCGGAATACTATCTACCCGAACTTCTGAGAATGGTCTCAACGTTTCATCTTCCAGACTGAACCCCGTGTTCATTGGTAATCCGCATTGTTGACATAAAGCCATTCTGGAGAGTGTTAATCCATCTTGTACTTGCAAAAGTGACATTTCAGCCTCGTTCAGCTTAACTTCCACTGTCAATGCGTCCGATTTGGTTGCAACACCGAATGCAATGGATTTATCAATATCACTTTTTAGTTTTTGGAGCAGTTCTATATAACTTTGAGCCAATTTGTCTTTATTTACCAGAGAAATGATGCGCCAATAGGCTACATCTGTTTGGACAATGGTTTCTGTGGTTTCGCCTTCAAGTTGCGCAACAGCCAGAAGTTTACTACTAGTAGCAATTCTGTTCAATTCCCTGATCTTACCACCCATAAACAGGGGCTGAGTCATTGTGAGAGCACCGGCAAATATGTTATGAGTATCAAAATCCAGTCCGTCTTGTGGCAGATAGGCGTAATTGTTCCAAACGATTTTCTCCGGATTGACGCTTGGATTATAGGGGCTGTTGTTTGCATCTAAAGGAACAAAAGATCCATTGATTGTGGTGCCTTTGATGGATTTTGAAATGTCAATTTTTGAAAAATCAGAGGAGCCATCTGTCGTGGCGTAAATGGGCAAAGCCATATCCTTATTGAGTAAGGACACATTCTTTTGATTATAGACATATCCACCGTTTGCCGAAAAATTTGGCAGATACTGAGTTCTGGCCGCTTTTCTGAGATTTTCGGCGGCCTTGACTTTTTCGCCAGCTATCAGCATGTTTTTGTTGTGCGAAGTAGCCATTTGCCGGCACTCAGATAAGCTGTAAATGGTTTGTGATTGCAAATGTATGCTAAGGGCAATCATTGCAGAAAAAAGGAACAATCGTTTCATTTTTAAATGTTGTATCAAAATTCAATTACCTTGAAATGGGTCAATTATCTAGTTTGAATTATAGTTGTTTATGCAACTATATGTAAAAATTTTATTCCAGGTTTTTGAAGATCTTTTTTAGGATTTTTTCTCCAAATCTGACTTCTTCTTCAGTAATGTCCACTAAGGCAATTTTCATTGTTTGAATAGCGATTTCTCTAGCTTTTTGAGCTGTCAAAAGACCTGCTTTGGTTATATAAATAAGATTTGTCCGTTTATCCGTCTTGTCCGAAAGTCGTGCAATTAGAGATCCTTTTTCCAAATTATCGAGCAACCTGGTAATACTTGGTCTGTCTTTGTAGGTAATTTTAGCCAGTTCCTGTTGAGGAATACCGTCTCCAAAAGAAAGGAATAGGAGAATGGTCCATTGTTCAGGGGTAATGTTCAGTTCGTTTGATCTGAAGTCCCTATAAAGGCGTCTATTAATAGCCGCAGAAGCTCGTCCGCTCAATACACCGAACAGAACATCTTTATCTGTGAATAATTCATCCATTGAAAACCTGATTAGTGTAGACTGTTGCATAAACAACGATGCAAAAGTACATACTTTCTTCTTTTTATGTATTCTTATTTCCGAAAATTATCGCTTTTTAACATTATGTTTGGTCTTAGAGGTATTCCAGACTGCTTTTATGTAGAAATAATGACCCATTTTTTAATTTAAATAAATATCTTTGAAGCTTTAAGTGTTTCCCAATGATACCAGTCGAGTGCAATCCAAAAAACAGGTTCGAAAAACGCATCTCTCAGTGAGTAAAAGCAATAATTTGCTTTACGATAACTTTGTTTATAACGGAATAAGCGATATTCAAACGAATATGCGTCTTACATGTTATGACAAGTCGTCCATTGTCAGCAAGTCGTTTACTAAAGTGAAGGATTTGACTTCTGCACTTGAAATGGATAAAGTAAACTGGATACATGTCACAGGTTTAAAAGATGTTGAAGTCATTGGTGAATTATGTGACCATTTTGGAATGCAGGTTCCGGTTATCCAGGATATTCTGAATGTATTTCATAATGCCAAGGTAGAAGAGACCAACAATGTTTTGCTGGTCATTCTCGATTCTTATAGGTATGATGAGGCTTTGAATCTGAATCATGAACATATGAGTATTGTTTTAGGTGACCATGTAGTCATTTCTTTTGAGGAAATTGTAAGTAACAGGTTTGATCTTGTCCATAAGGCTTTGGAGTTTGATCTTGGATTGGTCAGATCTCAGAAATCCGATTACTTGTATAATTTGCTGATAAGTATGATTGTTGATTCCTATCTAGAAGTGTTGGAGTTGCAACAGAATGGTCTGATGGATTTGGAGGATTTACTGATTGAATTTAATATGTCGCCCAAAGAGACTGGACAAAAGATTCAGCATTTCAGGAAGGATTATTCCATACTTAAAAAAAGTATTTCACCCCTGAGGGAATATTTCGGTCATCCTATTCTGATGGAATCCAAGCTGATCGGAAAATCGAATCTGGTTTATTTCAGAGATACAAACGATCATCTTCTACAGGTTTCATTGATGATGGAGGCAAACCGGGAAACAATAGCTTCATTGCTGGATTTATACCTTGCAAATAACGATTTGCACATGAATCAGATCATGAAGCAACTGACTGTTGTTTCGACGATTTTTATTCCCTTAACCTTTATGGTTGGTGTCTGGGGAATGAACTTCAAATTTATGCCGGAACTAGGATGGCATTATGGTTACCTTTTTGCTTGGGTAATCATGCTTGTGCTTTCGCTGTTTTTTTATTTTTGGCTCAGACGCAAAAATATGTTTTAGCATGATGAAAATTTATTTACACTTATATATAATCGTATGAAAAATGTAGCTATCGGGGTTGATATTGGCGGAACCAATACGGCCATTGGAGTAGTTGATTCTGAAGGACATGTGTTGGTTAAAAGCAACATTCCCACACCAACTCACGGTGATATCAATCTTTATATCAATGAACTGACTGATTCTATCAAGGAATTAATCAATTCTGTTGAGTTGATGAATGAAGAAACAGAAGTTTTGGGTATTGGTATCGGTGCACCAAATGGAAATTATTACAAAGGGACCATCGACTATGCGCCCAATCTTTCATTCAAAGGTGTTATCCCTTTTGTGAAGCTTTTAAGTGAAAAATTTCCTGAGTTGAAGGCCATTGCGATGACCAACGATGCAAATGCTGCTGCTATTGGTGAAATGATCTATGGTGGTGCAAAAGGCATGAAGCACTTTGTCATGTATACTTTAGGCACAGGTGTTGGAAGTGGTATCGTTGTTGATGGAAAAATGCTTTATGGCAGTGACGGTTTTGCCGGAGAATGTGGCCATAACACATTGATTCCTGGGGGACGTCTATGTGGATGTGGTGCAAAAGGCCATCTGGAAGCTTATTGTTCAGCTCCCGGAATGAAACGTACAGCTTTTGAAATCATGGCCAGGGACAATGCCACCAAGAGCTTGCTGGCAGATGTATCCTTTAAGGAACTTGATTCTAAAATGATTTTTGATGCCGCTGAAAAAGGCGATGCCGTTGCTTTGGAGGTTTTTGAAATTACAGGTAAACTTCTGGGTCTTGCTTTGGCAAATACTGTTCACCACACCAGCCCTGAAGCTATTTTCCTTTTTGGAGGTCCAATGGCTGCCGGTGAATATATCCTGAAACCTACCCGTGAAAGTATGGAAGAAAACTTATTACCTATATTCAGAAATAAAATTAAGATCTTGAATTCTCAATTGAAAGCAGGAGATGCTGCCATTGTGGGTGCGAGTGCGCTGGTTTATCAGGAATTGGTATAAAAACGGAAAGGACATTACATGTGCATACATGAAAAGAGGCTGATCAAATACCTTTGATACAGCCTCTTTTTTTTGAAAAATAGATTTTAAAATAACAGCGAGAAAGGTATGAAGCATTTTTTTGTCTTTATTTTATTAATTTTTCTGGCCTCAGGTTTCTTTTCTCTATGCCAAAGTGCTGGAAAAACTATCAGCAAATCCGATCTGAATCGCCTGAAGCAGACCTATTCTTCCGAAGCCATCAACTATTTTTACGATACTGGTTATTGTTTGGATGGTGTTGGTCGGAGCGAATTTGTATCTAAATGGAATAAGGATATCCAAATCTATTTGGAAGGAGCGTTATGGCCGAACGACTCAATATATGTAAAGAAAGCAATAGCGGAGATCAATGATCTGAATTTGCCAGTAAAACTTTTTCTGACGAATGATACTTCTTTGGCTAATATGAGGATGTATTTTGGTAATTATGAGTATCTGGAAAAGAAAATGGGAAGTCAGAACCGTAATTTTTTTGGAACTGGAATTATTCCAGAATATACATCCTTTTTTGAGGTTAGTCGCATCGGTATTTCCAATAATTCTCGTGGTTATTTAAACATGAATACCTCCGACAGCTTAAAAATCAGGCAATCAACAATTCTAGAAGAAATAGGCAATTCTTTAGGAATAACTGGTGATAGTTGGTTGCACTGTAATAGTCTTTTTTTTGAAGGGCATGATTGTTCTTTGAAATTGAGTGCATTAGATAAAGAAATAATATGTTTTTTATACGAACCATGTATTCCTGCAAAATACCCAAGGAAGCAATTTGAAAAAGATTTTAAAGATGTTCTTTATCATGAAGATGCAGATAAAAAAATAATAAACTATGTCACAACAAATAAGATACCTCAGAAACAGTTGGTTTTTATTTCGAGTAACAGTTCTTTAAATGGCCATATTTACAAATTTCCAGAGCCTATTTTCGTAAAATTAAAAGGTGATTACCAAAAACAAGACCTTGAATTTTGCAAAAAAACGATAGCGTATTACAATACAATAAGTCATCAGCTTAAATTTGAAATCGCAGAAGATGACTACAAGCATGAAGTACCCTGTATCGATCTAATTTACAATGATTCACTGAACCTGGACCGTTTTTTGGCAGAAAGAGCTATTGAAATTGGGGGATCCATGTTTGGCTCTCGTGTTAAAGGTTCCATTAAGCTCAGTTATCAGAAAACGGCTCTCGCGAAAAACCGTGCAAAAAGAGATAAGATGCTTTTTAATGCACTGTTTAAAATTTTGGGATTTGATAATGCGAACGATGATTTTTCAATAACTGACACAAATGGTAATTTAGTGTTAAAACCTGAGTATAAAGATGTGTTGACCCTGCTTTATAACCCAGTGATACCGCATGATTTCACTAGTGTTGAGATGGATAAAGTAATAAGGGCGTTGAATAGGATTCCTATAAAATAAACCGCTGTATATTAGTCTAGAAATGAGTAAAAGGAGGATTTATCAGATTATGAAACCTCTAGCATTAAAAACTAAAATAAGTGGCAAAATACTTTTCTGAAATTGCTTTTGCCTACGTGATTGTGTAAATTTTACGGTTTTATAAATCAATCTATAAAATAATATATCTTTACACAGAATTCAACAAGTTTTAAATCATACAAAAAATGCAAAATATGAAATCGAAAAGCTATATTTATCTGGTAGCAATGGTTGTCTTCACTTTGTATACCTCCAGTATTAGGGCTGAATTAACCCCTGTAACTTTGAATGTAGAAACAGCGGGCTCATTAGAAACATTGATTAAGGCAGAAGAGAAACTTCTGATTACTGATCTGACGTTGTCCGGCCCATTGAATGGGGCAGACCTTCTATGCATCCGAGAAATGGCGGGATCTGATTCGACTGGAAAAGTCACAACCGGAAAACTAGCAAAATTAAATTTATTAAACGCTTCTATTGTTGAGGGTGGAGGCAATTATCTACTCAAATTAAACACCTCAAACAATGTAATTGGGACAAGTCTGTTTCTTTCTTGCAATACATTAACATCCGTTGTTTTGCCTAAAACCACTACGACTATTGGAGAGCAGGCATTTTATATGTGCAAGAAAATATCATACATCGAAATACCAAATAGTGTTACCTCCATAGAGAAATATGCTTTTTATAATTGCGAAGCATTAACTTCTTTGACTTTACCTACTAACATTACCAAAATTGATGTAGGTGTATTTTACAATTGCTTCGGATTAACCACCATAACAATACCTGAGAATGTAACATCAATAGGTATAGGTGCCTTTCAAGCCTGTGTAAGGCTAACATCCATTGCCATTCCTAAATGCGTGAAAACAATTGAAGCTGGGGCGTTTATGAATTGTACTGGATTCAGTACTTTTTCTATACCTAATACAGTGACGACTATTGGTGCAAAGTTATTTCATAGCTGTAAAGGATTAACCTTTGTTTCCATTCCCGATAGCATCACATCAATACCTATGGATTTATTTAATTCTTGCATAGAACTAAAATCTGTGTCCATCGGCAAAAACGTGACAGAAATCGGAAATTCGGCATTTTATGGGTGTTCAAAATTGGATACTATAATAATGCCCAATAGCTTAAAAACAATTTTACCGTATGCATTTTCCTATTGTTATCAATTGAAATACGTGAAATTGTCAGATAGTTTGACAACAATTAGTGATTATGCTTTTCTAAGTTGCAGAAATATGACCTCAATAATTATACCCAAAAGTGTCCAATCAATTGGTTATATAGCATTTGCCGATTGCGAAGGTTTAACTTCTGTTATAATGTCAGAAGGTTTAAATAAAATTGAAACTGGTGCATTTAGAAATTGTATTGGTTTAAATACCTTGGTTATTTCCGGAACTGTTGCAACTATTGAGAATGGTGCTTTTGAAGGTTGTACTGGTTTAACTACCGTATCAATTCCCAATAGCGTTTCAACCATTGGAGGTGCTGTATTTTCAAATTGTAAAAAGCTTACATCAATCAATGTTGGTGAAGAAAATAATTTCTTTAGCTCTGTCGACGGAGTTTTATTTACTAAAAATAAAACAAAATTGCTTATTTGCCCAAATGCTCTAACAAATGCATTTGTGATACCAAATAGCGTATCAGAAATTGATTTGGGTGCATTTATGGGATGTAGAGGGTTAACCTCTATTTCTATACCAAATAGTGTGTCTTTGATTGGTATGGCTGCATTTGCAAATTGTACCAGTTTAGCTTCCATTAAGATACCCAATAGCGTAACAGATATCCCCTTAAAGACCTTCAAGAATTGTAGTGGATTGAAATCTGTTGAATTGCCAAATAGCATAACTTCAATTGGAGAGTCAGCCTTTGATAACTGTAGTGGTTTGACTTCAATCGTTCTTCCTAACAACATTAATACGTTTGGGGACAGAGTCTTTTCAGGTTGCACTGGATTAACCTCTGTAACAATACCAGACAACATGACATATATAGCGGGTTCAACCTTTTTAGGATGTACAGAGCTATTGACTGTAACAGTGCCTAAAACATTAATAGCAATTAGGAATTCAGCTTTTGAAGGTTGTACAAAATTAACTACTGCACCAATACCTGAAGGTGTGATTTATATTGAACGAGGAGCCTTCGCGAATTGTACTGGTCTAACGTCTGTTGAAATACCCTCCGGAGTGACAACTATAGGTGATTATGCATTCATTGATTGCAAAAGCATAAAGACTTTAACAATTCCAGGAAGTATAACAACCTTAGGAAGAGATGCATTTAGTGTAGACACAATCTTAACAGAGATACATTGTAAAATTGCAACCCCACTGTATTTAAACTCCTCTTTCTTTGGATATGTAGATAAATCCAAATGCAAATTGTATGTTCCAACCGGGTCTAAATTAAAATACAGTACAGCACCCGTTTGGAATGCTTTTTCAACTATTATTGAGGAAGAACTCGTCTCAACTCCTTCCGTAATTTCAGATGGTCGTTCTGTATCCACCATTAATGGCCAGCTATTTATTACGACCGATAAAGCTGTTATGGTCTCAGTTTATAATCTGTCTGGACAGAAAATCTATAGCAACACCCTTTTCAAGGATACGCAAATACCACTGAAACAAGGAATGTACATTGTTAATATGGATGGTAAATCCACGAAAGTGATGGTGAAATAAATTCATTTAGAATACTAATGCAGTTGCTTTAATAATATGGCTTTGAATTTGGCAATACTTCATTAGTTTATGAGATTTCAACTCGGTTTTTTAATTATGGCGCACTGAATAGGGCAAAATTCACAACGATCAGATAAGCGGACAGCGGATAGCGGCATGGCTGACGGCGACTTCGACGGCCGAACGCAGTGAACGTGCCGAGTCCGGCAACACAAAATATCGACGGCACTTGTGACTAGATTTTTGTGCCGGAGTCGGTACGTTAACAAGTAAGGACTAGTGAGCCGGAAGTTATGTCGCTATCCGATGGGAGCGCTGTCTCAAAAATGCAAAAAGGTTGCCTTTCTTTGAAGACAACCTTTTAACCGTTTTATAAATCAGCACCTTAAAACTCCGAACTGAAATGGAATCGAATGTCCTTGAAGTCGCTCTGAGCCATGCGAAGTACGTATTCTGAATCGGCCAGGAAAACATCCCGACCATCCTTGTCGTAAGCCATGTATTGAAATTTTCTTTTCTTGAAGCTGTCGAGTTCCTCGGCATTGTCACTTTCAATCCAACATGCCTTGAAAAGGCTGATAGGTTCCCAACGGCAAATGGCGCCGTATTCGTGCTCCAGCCTGTATTGAATAACCTCAAACTGCAACTGACCCACTGTTCCGATAATTTTTCGACCGTTGAATTGGTTGGTAAACTTCTGTGCTACACCTTCGTCCATCAACTGGTCGATGCCTTTTTGAAGTTGTTTGGACTTCATAGGATCAGCATTTTCGATGTATTTAAACATCTCCGGTGAGAAGCTGGGTATACCTTTGAAATGAAGGTCTTCTCCACCTGTTAGCGTATCTCCGATCTTGAAATTACCAGTGTCTGGCAAACCGATGATATCTCCCGGGAAAGCTTCATCCACGACCGATTTCTTTTGTGCCATAAAAGCAGTTGGAGAGGAAAATTTAATCATTTTCCCATAACGGACATGTTTGTAATTGACGTTTCGTTCAAATTTACCCGAACAGATTTTCAGGAAGGCGATACAACTGCGGTGATTGGGGTCCATGTTCGCATGGATCTTGAAAATGAAACCGCTGAAACTATCTTCGTTAGGTGCAACCACTCGCTCTTCAGTTTTGGTGGGACGAGGCGTAGGGGCTATTTTCACGAAGCAGTCCAAAAGTTCTCTGACACCAAAATTATTCAGTGCTGAACCAAAAAATACAGGAGCCAGATTGCCTTGCAGGTAGTTTTCGATATCAAAGGTATTGTAAATACCGTTGATGATTTCCATATCTTCCCTCAACTGCAAAGCATTGTTTGTACCGATATACTTTTCCAGATCAGGGTTGTTGATGTCATTGAAGTTCACTGATTCGGTCACCGTCTGTTTAGAAGGTGTGTACAAATCGAGTTTCTCTTGGTAAATATTGTAAACACCCTTGAAACCAGGACCTTGATCGATCGGCCAGCTTAAAGGACGAACAGCAATACCCAATTCCGCTTCCAATTCGTCGAGCAAGTCGAAAGGGTTTTTACCGAGACGGTCCATTTTATTGACGAAAATCATGACCGGTGTCTTGCGCATACGGCAGACATCCATCAGTTTACGGGTTTGTGCTTCAACACCTTTGGCAACGTCCACGACAATGATAACACTGTCTACAGCTGTCAGGGTACGGAAGGTATCTTCGGCGAAATCCTGGTGACCAGGCGTATCCAGAATGTTGACCTTGTAATTGTTATAGTCAAATCCCATGACAGAGGTGGCAACAGAAATACCGCGTTGTTTTTCAATGTCCATCCAGTCGGAAGTGGCTGTTTTTTTAATCTTGTTCGATTTTACAGCTCCCGCAATGTGAATGGCTCCTCCAAAAAGAAGGAGTTTTTCCGTTAAAGTGGTTTTACCCGCATCCGGGTGACTAATGATGGCGAAAGTTCTTCTTCGCAGAATTTCTTTTTCGATTTCTGTCATTATAATTTGGCGATACAAGCCGCAAGACTGGTTTCCCAATGCGGTATAGTGATGCCGTATACGGCTTTTATTTTAGCTTTGTTCAGCACGCTATAGGCTGGACGGGCTGCTTTGGCTGGATAATCCTTTGTTTCAATAGGCAAGACCTGGCAAGTGGTGATGCCGGCTATCTTGTGGATGCTAATGGTAAAGTCATACCAACTGCATACGCCTTCGTTTGAATAGTGGAAAATGCCTGGAGTGAAATGACCTTTCTCAGCGGAAACAACAATTTGCATCAAGGCAAAAGCCAAATCTCCTGCGTAAGTGGGCGTGCCGATTTGGTCAAAGATAACCGTCAGCTTTTCACGTTCCTTACCCATGCGGATCATGGTCTTCACAAAGTTATTTCCAAAGATGGAATACAACCAAGCTGTACGTAAAATGACTGATTCGGGGCAGAATTTCTGCAAGACTTGTTCACCTTCCAGTTTGGTTTTACCATAAACGGAATTCGGACACACTGCATCTGTTTCTACATAGGGTGTATGATTGGTTCCGTCAAAAACATAGTCCGTAGAAACATGCAAAACTTTGGCGTTTACTTCTTTGGCTGCTTTGGCTATATTCTCTACAGCATCCCGGTTAACCTTGGTGCAAAGTTCGATATTGTCTTCTGCATTGTCCACAGCAGTGAATGCTGCACAATTGATTATGTAGGAAGGTATTGTCCTTATGCAATATTCAAGAACTGTTTCTGCATTGCAAAGATCCAGTTCATCAATATCGGTGAAATCAAAAGTGAAATCAGTAAATTGATCAGCGAGTAAACGCATTTCATTGCCCAACTGTCCGTTGGCACCTGTTACAAGTATTCTTTTCATATATAGTCCGTATTCAAAGACGACGGCTTTACCGCCTGATTCTTCGTGAAGTACACCACCCAAAGGGTATTGAATAGCCATTTTTGTTTATTTTTATAGACCTAATTTTACAGGTCCAGACCTTCTTCTTTGTCTTGTTTGTATTTGCTGGAGATCAGACGCAAGAATTCGCTGATCAGGGTCGTAGCTGCCATCGTTTCATTGCTCACCTCTTTTTTCTGCAAGCGGAGCATAAGCAAACCGTACATGGCGTTCATACACGTTTCAATCTCCCCAAATTCGGAACCTCCCGGTTTGGCACGTAATTCTACTATCAATGGAAGTACCTTGTAATAGGTCATGATGTAGAAACTTTCCTTGGGCGAATTAACTAAAATGTTGTGTAATTCGGTCATTTCAAGAATGACGTTTTTATTTAGTTGAAGGTGACCTTTTTCTGTAACACCTTCCTGTTTCATCATTTCTAGGAGGCTTTCGTACCATTCCCGGATTTCGCGTTTTACTTCTTCCGTTTGATCGTACTCATTGATTATAAAAGTCTGAATTCGTTCGATGTCCAGATTCAAGGCCCTGATCAGGTCCTCGATCTGCCACATATAAAGCAAGTATTCAGCGATATTCTCTGTTTTTTTACCTTTTGCTATCAGCATATTAAGCTAGTAATTCCATGGCTAAAGCTTTCAGGTTGACACCATCAAAATTGCCTGATGACATCATCAACAAGTTTTTATTCTGGTATGTCAGACTGTGAAGCTTTTTCAATAGAAGATTCGAATCTGTAAATATTTCAATATTCTTACCACCGAAAGCTTCTGCGGCTTGTTCAGGTGTTATGGATGCAAGATGTTTGTGTTCAATTGTTTTTGGGTTGAAGTAGACATAGGCTTCGTCAGCATCTTTCATACTGTCCTTGTATTCTGGCAAAAAGTCAGCAGTCAGACTACTGAATGTATGAAGCTCCATGCAAGCGATCAGATCCCGCTTTGGATATTGCTCCTTAACGGCTGAAACTGTTGCTTTCAGTTTGGAAGGAGAGTGCGCGAAATCCTGGAAAATGCTGCAATTTTCCGATTCGTTCAGTATCTGCAAGCGTTTGGCAGCACCCTTGAATTCGGAAATAGAGGTGTAAAAATCTTTGTCACTAATGCCCAACTGACGGCAGACCATATGCGCAGCCTGAATATTTTCCAGGTTGTGTTTGCCAAAAATACGAAGGGGGAAATCGCCGTATTTGGTTTCCAAAAAGGACTTACCTTCGATGATATGACTGGGATGAGCTTTGTATGGGATAGCTGTCAGGTCTTCTCTGAGATTCTCTGCAATCTTCAATAGGTTTGGGTCTTCCTCAAAATAAATGAATTTCCCATCACGTTCAATTTTCTTGGAAAAAAGAGTAAATTGTTCTACGTAATTATCGAAGGTTGGGAAAACATTGATGTGATCCCAGGCAATACCTGTAACAACGGCTATGTGTGGACGATATAAGTGAAATTTTGGACGGGGATCGATGGGGGAGGTCAGATATTCATCTCCTTCAAAAATAGCGATGCGTGAATTGTCAGACAATCCGACCATGGTGTCAAAGCCTTCAACTTGTGCACCAACCATGTAGTCAAAGTTGACCTGCATCTTTTTGAGGACAAACAAAATCATGGAAGTGACTGTTGTTTTGCCATGACTTCCGCCAATAACAACGCGCGTCTTATCCTGAGTTTGATCAAATAAAAATTCAGGATAAGAGAATATTCGAATACCCAACTCTTTTGCACGAATCAGTTCAGGGTTGTCTGCACGAGCATGCATGCCCAGAATAACAGCATCCAATTCTTTGGTGATGTGATCGGGATACCAACCGAATTCTTCCGGTAGCAAACCATGTTTAGCCAGATTGGCGCATGCGGGGTCGAAGATTTCATCGTCCGAACCCGTAACGTTGTAGCCTTTTTTATGTAATGCAATGGCCAGATTGTGCATGGCAGCACCACCTATAGCGACGAAATGTATTCTTAAACGTTCATTCATATTTGCCGTGTTCTGCATTCAGTAAGACCAGATTAACGCATTATTTAGATTACTCTGATAAAACGTTCTGCTAAACCGAAAAATTATTCTAGATTTGTTCACAAAAGTACGGCTAAAAAATGAATATTCATTCTATAGAAACTGGTTTTTTTTCGACCGATGGAGGCATAATGTTTGGCATTGTTTCCAGAAAAGTATGGACTACATTGTACCCTGTAGATGAAGAGAATAGATGTCCGCTCGCTATGCGGGTGCTGTTCGTGGATATGGGAGATCATAAAGTATTATTTGATACCGGTGTCGGAATGAATATAGTTAAAAGTGCAGGCTATTACCGTTTTCACGATTTAAAAAATCTGTCAGCGTCACTAGAAAGTCTCGGTTATCAAGCTGAAGACATCACTGATGTAGTCTTTAGTCATTTGCATTTTGACCATTGTGGTGGTTCTGTGTATGAAAATGACTTAGGAAAACAGGTTCCATCTTTTCCCAAAGCGACCTATTGGTGTAGTGAGGGGCAATGGAAAATGGCGCAGAATCCTCCTCTATGGGAATCAGGCTCTTATGTGCCGGAAGTAATCAAAGTTTTATTGGATGCAGGTCGCCTCAAGCTACTAAATACAGACTTGAATTTGTTTTCAGGTCTTCGAGTTAAATTGGTTCAAGGGCATACCGATGATCAACTTGTCTCCTATATTGATACTCCCGATGGCGTCATAGTGTACGTCGGTGATGTCATTCCCATGTCGCCTCATATTACGCCATTATGCATTGCAGCGGGAGATAATTCCGCCGTCGTATCTGTGGATGAGAAAATGAAAATCCTTGAAGAAGCTGTGGAAAAAGATCAAATCCTTTTTTTCTTTCACGATACTGAAACAATTGCTGCCAGACTTAAAAAAAATAATGGTCGGATTTCTCTGAAAGAGAAGATCTTACTTTAATCGTCCCCCCCCTGTTGTTTTTATTAACATCAAAATATTCTTTTTTGCTGTAGCGTATTAATAGGAAATTCACTCTTCCTTAAGATGCTTGTCTGAAAAAAAAAACGTATGAAAAAACTATTACTATTGTTGCCCTTGTTCCTGTTTACAGGCTTTAGCCTTCAGGAAGAATGCTTTCCCATGTTAATGACCAGGTCTGAATTGGAAGTCTCAGTCCAGTTGACACATACAGCTATGCCTTTGACGAGACCGGGAAAGATATGCTTGTATCAAAACTGGATTTTTCTGGTGGAAAAATACAAAGGTATTCATCTGATAGACAACACGAATCCTGCAAATCCCGTGCGAAAAGATTTCCTCAAAGTACCTGGCTGTATCGATGTAGCTGTACGTAATAACATACTTTACGTTGATAATGCAGTGGATTTGGTCGCTGTTCGGCTGGATCCGGAAAAGTTGACGGCAACTGTAGTTTCCAGAAGAGCTTATGCTTTACCGGAAATTGAATCGCCCTATGGCTACATTCCCAATGAATATTCACGTGCCAAGCGTCCTGCCAATACCGAAATAGTCGGATGGATTTCAACGTTGGATGATCAAATCTAAACAGCTATGAAAAAAATCATTTTAGTTATGGCTTGCATAAGTCTTCTGACAGCTTGTGACTATACTACAGAAAGCTCTGATAACTCGTCAACAGGAACTGGTGGCTCGATGGCCCGGTTTGTGTGCAAGGGAAACTACCTCTATGTGGTTGACGAACAAAACCTGAGTACCTATGATATTGCCGATTCCAGCAAGATTGAATTAAAATCGCGTCAGACAGTGGGTGGTCTAATGGAAACACTATTTCCGACAGATTCCTTGCTTTTTATGGGCAGTACTTCCGGTATGTTTATTTACAACCTCAAAAAGCCATACAATCCCGCTTATATCTCGCAATACAACCATCTAACCAGTTGCGATCCAGTGGTCGTAAAAGGAAAATATGCCTATGTGACCCTGCATTCCAGTCCTGACGTCTGGAGCTGTTCCAGAAATATCAATGAGTTGCAGGTGATAGATATCAGTGATATCAGGAATCCTATTGAGAAAAAAAACTATACCATGATAAACCCAAAGGGTCTTGCCATAGATGGCAACCGTCTTTTTGTCTGTGATGGCATGGATCTGGTGGTTATGGATGCTTCAAATCCTCTAGAAATGAATGAATTAAAAAGAATGGAGATGGACGGTACCCCCTATGATCTAATAGCCAGGAATGGGCTTTTGACCGTCACTTACAGCGCTGGAATCAAACAGTATTCGTACGATGGGGATACCATTCAACAGTTGAGTGTAATTTATTAAAGATCATCTATAAACAAGTTGTACAATTATGAGAAAACTAATCTTATCTGCCGTAGCCTTTTTGCTTTTATTACCTCTTCAAGCTCAAGAGGCCTATAACCCGCCCAAAGAACAGAATCCGACAGTCGCCATAGCAATTGTCCCACAGTCTTTTGCAAATAATATTGCGGAATTGAATTTGGATGTCCGTTTGGCCGATCGTCAATGGCTTACCATAGCTCCTCTTTTCCAATTCGGAGAAAACAATGATTATTACTATGAAGCATTGGATGCCATAAAAAGCGGTATTGGATTGGGACTTAATTATAGGTATTTTCCCCTGACGCGACGTGCAAGAGCCTTTTCGGATGGTAAAGGGCCATTTGTATCAGCTGGACTTCGAGGTATGACCACCTCCTATGAATATTCAGGCAATATATATACCCATTATACCGATCAGTACTACAACAACGGATCAATCCCAACTCCAGGCACCTATAAAGAGCAAGTTTCTCAAGTGGGATTGGATGTCAATATCGGTTATGTTATGAGATTTTTTGACATTTTATTTGTCGAGGGCTACATGGGCGTTGGAACACGTTACAGCAATTATGAATACGATGCAACCAAAGGTCTTGATTTGGGAAAATACACAGGCGATACTGGTTTTTCAGGTTATTGCATTACAGGAGGAATCCGTTTGGGAATTTTCCTTAACCGGTATACCCGTCGTTAATAGTGCGATTTTTTCTCTACTTTTGATGAATGGAACGCTCCGGTCTTTACATTCACATTCCTTTTTGCAAAAGCAAATGCTTCTACTGTGATTTTTTTTCAGTCTCTCAATTGGGCCGGAAGAAAGAACTGATAGAAGCATTGTTGTTGGAAATAGTGACTGAAAAGTCTTTTCTAGGTAGTGAACATCCTATTTTGCGGACCATCTATTTTGGTGGTGGAACACCATCGATGCTGGATAAAGAGGATTTTGAGCAAATTTTTACGACGATAGGCGCAAATTATGACATCAGCCTTTGTGAGGAAATCACATTAGAGGCCAATCCGGATGACCTGAATCTTGCATACATCCAGATGTTGCGTGAACTACCTTTCAATCGCATCAGTATTGGTTGCCAGAGCTTTGTGGATGATGAGTTAACAGCCATCAACCGCCGTCACTCTGCCAGGCAAGCAATTGAGGCCATAGAAAATTGCAGCAAACTCGGTTTTGATAACATCAGTCTGGATTTAATGTACGGTCTTCCAGGTCAGACGCTCGAAAGCTTCAGGTTCTCCATCGATGTAGCTGTGCATTTGCCGGTGACTCATATTTCTTCCTATGCTTTAAGCTGGGAAGAGGGGAGTGTCCTATATAAAAAACGGGAACAGGGCCTTTTAGTACAGACCGATGATGACGTACTTGAAACATGCTATTTTGAGCTAATTGAACGGCTCAAGGCTAAAAATTTCATTCAATACGAACTTTCGAATTTTGCACGACCAGGTTTTGAATCCAAACACAATTCCTCCTACTGGTTTGGAATATCCTATTTGGGCATTGGCCCCGGTGCTCATTCCTATAACGGAGATGTGCGACGGATGAATATTCTATCTATCGAGAAGTATATTTCAGGAATAGCGGTAGGAAAACCCTTTCGTGAGGTAGAACGTCTAGACGCTTCTGATAAGTATAATGACTTTATAATTACCAGATTAAGGTCTGTTTATGGTCTTGATTTGTCGGAGCTTGAGCGTAATTTTGGTCAGCAAATGCTGGATTATTGTCTGAAAAATGCAGAGAAAAGTCTAAAAACCGGTTTCCTTGAGATCGAAAGAAAACAGTTAAGTTTGCAACTAAAAGGGTATTTCATTTCTGACAGCATTCTTTCTGATTTATTCTGGGTTAAGGATTAACTCAAAAAACAAAGTTCCCCGAAAAAATCAGGACGGTGAAAATCTGGCTTTTCAGTTTCTATTGGATTCCAGGTAACATAATGTGGCTGCTCTGTGGCGTCTGCACATTTGTAAAAATTCCCCAGTAACTTTTTTGGCAGATTAACTGGATCTAAATCCATTAATTCAAAGGGAATGCAAACGCATAGTTCCCAAGAAAACAATCCATTCATTTCATTGAAAGCCTTTTTACCTAAGCTAGACCAGCGTTCAATTTTTTGAAGCTGCTCAGTTGAGAAATTTGTGGAGTGCGCTCTATCCTTAAAATGTTTGGCAGCTTTACAGATACCAATGCAATTGAATTCAAAATTGAAGTAAAAATCATTGTCCGGTTGTTTGACAAAAAACTCCACACAACTATCTTCATGCACGTTTTGATTGTCTTTGGTGTTGACTGCTCGCAGATAGTTTCCATGAACTTGAAAAAGAACGTAAATCGCTGAACTGCTGTGTCCAATACTAACAGTTGTTAAGGGTCTATATCCATAAATATCAGGCCAGTTAACAGATTCCACTGAAAATCTAGTACCATTTTCATCCAGAAATTCGGAAGCAATATCCACAGTTAAAGTGTTCAGTCCCGACAGAAATGGAATGAGTAAACTCTTCATAATTAATTATTTAAAAATAGCTCTATACATTTACAATACTACAGATTTTTTGCTGGAAAAGCAAATGCAGAACGATTAAAACGAGTGCATTGTGCATCTAAACGGTGTGAATTACTGAATATTTCCATGGTATGACATTCGTTCATTCGCACAATTTTTCCTACCTTTGCGGCGTATAAGAAATCCCGAAACAGCTATGATACAATTCTTTCAAACACAGGCTCAAAGCGTGATTGCCGTGCAAGTTTCCAATGCTTTTTGTGAAGCCGATCTTCTAAAAATGCAATGGCTCTTTAGTGACGCAACACCAATTAAAGAGGAAAACTTTAGTGGCATCTTTATAGGACCACGTCGTGAAATGATCACTCCCTGGAGTACCAATGCAGTAGAAATTACCGCCAATCTTGGACTGGAAGGCATTATTCGCATGGAGGAATTCTTCCCTGTATCTTCCGAAGAGGCAGAACACGATGCCATGTTGCAGCGAATTTTCAAAGGCCTGAATCAGGATATCTTTACGATTTCCAAACAACCGGAATCCATCATTGCCATCGATGATATTGCTTCTTATAATGTTCAGGAAGGTTTGGCACTGAGTGAAGATGAAATCGAATACCTCAATGGGGTTGCTGAAAAGGTTGGACGCAAGCTGACAGACAGTGAAGTTTTCGGCTTCTCACAGGTAAATTCAGAACACTGCCGTCATAAAATTTTTGGCGGTCAATACATCATCGACGGAGTAGAAAAAGAATCTTCCCTGTTTGATCTGATCAAGAAAACATCTAAAATCAATCCCAACAGATTGGTTTCAGCCTATAAAGACAATGTTGCCTTCAACGAAGGTCCGGTTATCGAACAGTTTGCGCCTGCAACATCGGATAAAGCAGATTATTTTGAAGTCAAGGATTTTGAATCGGTCATTTCCCTGAAAGCCGAAACCCATAATTTCCCAACCACAGTAGAACCTTTTAATGGTGCTGCTACCGGTACCGGTGGTGAAATCCGTGACCGTCTGGGTGGAGGTAAGGCATCCCTGCCAATAGCAGGAACAGCAGTTTATATGACTTCATACCCACGTACCGAAGCAGACCGTGAATGGGAGCAGGATATGCCTGAACGCCCCTGGTTGTATCAGACACCGGAGCAAATCCTTATCAAGGCATCCAATGGTGCCAGCGATTTCGGTAATAAGTTTGGTCAGCCCCTGATCTGTGGATCCTTACTGACGTTTGAGCATGCAGAAAACAACAAGCAGTTTGCATACGACAAAGTCATCATGCTTGCAGGTGGTGTCGGTTTTGGGAAGAAAAGAGATGCCCTGAAGGGTGAAGCCAAAGTGGGACAGAAAGTGGTCCTGCTGGGTGGTGATAATTACCGTATCGGTATGGGAGGTGGTGCTGTTTCATCCGTTGATACAGGGCAGTTTGCCGCTGGTATCGAATTGAACGCCGTTCAGCGTGCCAACCCGGAAATGCAGAAACGTGCAGCTAATGTGATCCGTGCCATTTCCGAACTGGATGTCAACCCCATCGTTTCCATCCACGATCACGGTGCAGGTGGTCACTTGAACTGTCTTTCCGAATTGGTGGAAACAACCGGTGGTAAAATTGATATGAGTAAATTGCCCATTGGTGACCCAACCCTTTCAGCCAAAGAAATCATTGGAAATGAAAGCCAGGAACGTATGGGACTTTTAGTAGAAGAAAAAGATATTGCCTTCATTCAGCGTGTAGCCGATCGCGAACGTTCACCTATGTATGTGGTTGGAGAAGCAACTGGTGACAATCAATTTATTTTTGAACAGGCAGATGGTCAGCGTCCTATAGATCTGCGTCTCGAATATTTGATCGGTAAACCACCTCGTACGGTCATCACCGATAACACTGTCATTGAAACATTTGAACCTTTAGAATACGATTTAACTCAGTTGGATGAATACCTGGAAACGGTACTTCAACTGGAAGCTGTAGCTTGTAAGGATTGGTTAACCAACAAAGTGGACCGTTCTGTAACCGGTAAAGTAGCTCGTCAGCAATGTGTAGGTGAAATTCAGCTCCCGTTGGCAGATCTTGGTGTAGTGGCACTCGATTACCGTGGTAAAGCCGGTATTGCTACCTCCATTGGCCATGCACCACAAGCTGCAATGATTGACCCCGCTGCAGGTTCTGTTCTGGCCATTGCTGAATCTTTGACCAATATTGTTTGGGCACCTTTGACTGAACAAATTGACAGCATTTCCCTTTCTGCCAACTGGATGTGGCCTTGCAAGAACCCGGGTGAAGATGCTCGTTTGTATAAGGCCGTTGAGGCTTGCAGCGATTTTGCCATCGCACTTGGCATCAACATTCCTACTGGAAAGGACTCCTTATCCATGACCCAGAAATATGGTGATGATAAAGTTCTGGCTCCGGGTACAGTCATTATTTCTGCCGGTGCGGAAGTCTCTGATGTTAAAAAGGTTTTAACCCCTGTTTTGGTCAATAACCCGGAATATCCTTTGTATCATGTGGATTTCTCCTTTGACAGCATGAAGCTGGGCGGTTCTGCTTTTGCACAATCTCTCAACAAACTGGGTAATGAAGTTCCCACAGTCACCAAACCGGAATATTTCCGCGAAGCGTTCAATGCCATTCAACATTTTGTTGAAAAAGGCTGGATCGTTGCTGGTCACGATATTTCTGCAGGTGGTTTGATCACTGCTATGCTTGAAATGTGTTTTGCTAACATCGAAGGCGGTTTGGAAATAAACCTGGACGGTGTTGCTGAACAAGACTTAATCAAGATTCTTTTTGCTGAAAATCCCGGAGTCCTGATTCAGGCACGTGAACCTCAGAAAGTAGAGAAATACCTTAAGGATAACGGTCTCGGATTTGCATTGCTTGGTTATCCAGCAGAAGAAAGACAAATCCTAGTTGACAAGAACGGTGTTGAATACTTATTTGGTATTGATCATTTACGTGATGTATGGTATGAATCGTCTTACTTACTGGATCGCAAACAAAGTGGCAAGACTTGTGCCAAAGCCCGCTTTGAAAACTATAAAGAGCAACCACTGGAATTCCTATACAACAAGAATTTCAACGGTAAGTTCTCCCAATACGGTATTTCTCCCGATCGTCGTGTGCGTACTGGTATTCGTGCAGCTATCATCCGTGAAAAAGGGGTGAATGGCGACCGCGAAATGGCTTATAGCCTTTATCTGGCCGGTTTCGATGTGAAGGATGTTCATATGACAGACCTGATGACTGGTCGAGAAAATCTGAGTGATGTCAATATGATTGTCTTCGTTGGAGGTTTCTCCAATTCAGACGTGCTCGGTTCAGCCAAAGGCTGGGCTGGTGGTTTCATGTACAATGAGCTGGCCCGCAAGGCATTGGATAATTTCTATGCCCGTCCCGATACGCTTAGTTTGGGTATTTGTAACGGTTGCCAGTGTATGGTTGAACTCGGCTTGATCAATCCGGATCACGAGCAAAAACCCAAAATGCTACACAACGAATCTCATAAGTTTGAATCCGAATTTATAACCGTAAATATTCCTGAAAACAAGTCGGTAATGTTCGGTTCTTTAAGTGGAAGCAAACTGGGTATCTGGGTAGCTCACGGAGAAGGCAAGTTCAGCTTCCCATACGCAGAGGATAAATACAGCATCATTGCTAAATACAATTACAACGCGTATCCAGCCAATCCGAACGGTTCTGATTTTGCTGCTGCAGGTATTTGCTCTGAAGACGGTCGTCACCTGGCTATGATGCCACACCTTGAACGAGCTATTTTCCCATGGCAATGTGCTGAATATCCGGGTAATCGCAAGAATAGCGACCAGGTAACTCCCTGGATGGAAGCTTTTGTGAATGCCCGCAAATGGGTTGAAGCAAAATTGCGCTAACTCGGGCTTAGTTTCTAAATCCTAAAATTAAATTTATTTATGGCTATACTTGGTAAAATAAACCCACTTAAAGTGGTTAAAACCGTTGATTTCGGTGTCTATCTGGATGGAGGAAGTGACGGTGAGATTTTAATGCCAACGCGGTATGTGCCAGAAAACTGTGAGGTAGGGGATACCCTTTCTGTTTTTATCTATACGGATTCAGAAGACCGACTGATTGCTACAACGTTGACTCCTTACGCTATGGTTGGCGAGTTTGCCTGCCTGGAAGTGGAGGCAGTCAATGAAGTTGGTGCATTTCTGGATTGGGGATTGATGAAACAACTATTGGTTCCGTTTAGAGAACAACATGCTAAAATGCAGGAGGGTGGACACTATCCGGTATTCATTTACGTGGATTTTGATAGTAAACGCATCACAGCTTCCGCTAAGCTGGAGAAATTCATTGACGACAGTCATCCCGATCTGGAAGTCAATCAAGAAGTAGATTTGATGATCTATAAAAGAACGGATCTTGGTTTTAAAGCCATTATCAATCAGCAGTATAGTGGCATGCTTTACCAGAATGAGATTTTTCAACCCTTGGAAATGGGTCAGAAAATAAAGGGTTTTGTCAAGCAAATCCGTGAAGACGATAAGATAGACCTGATGCTTCAAAAGCCGGGTTTTGAGAAAATTGATGATTTTGCAGTCAAACTTTTTGAACTGTTGAAAGAGGCAGACGGTTTTTTGCCTTTGACCGATAAAAGTCCTGCAGATGACATTTACGAACGCTTCGGTATCAGTAAGAAGACCTTCAAGAAAGCAGTTGGAGATTTATACAAGAAGCGTCAGATTCTTTTGGAAGAAAATGGAATTCGTTTGGTAAATTAATTGATTTAAATGCCGATGCTAAATTTTAAGGAAGGTCTCTGGAACAACGAAATAAACCTGCGTGATTTTATTCAGCAAAATATCACACCATACGAAGGTGATGCTTCTTTTCTGGTAGGACCTACCGAAAGAACCCAACATCTTTGGAAAATTTGTCTGGATGCCATTCAGGAGGAACGCACCAATAATGGTGTGCGTTCCATTGATGCCAAGACTATTTCGACCATTTCTTCTCATAAAGCAGGATACATAGATAAGGATGCAGAGCTGATAGTAGGTTTGCAAACGGACGAGGTTTTGCGCAGAGCCATCAAACCTACAGGCGGAATCAATGTGGTGATGAAGGCCTGCAGAGAAAATGGGGTTGAGCTAGACGACAAGGTAAAAGAAATATATACACACTATAGAAAAACGCACAATGAGGGCGTTTTTGATGTTTATACAGAAGAGATACGCAAGTTTAGAACTCTGGGCTTTTTGACTGGTTTGCCGGATAACTATGCCCGCGGACGAGTGATTGGTGATTACCGAAGACTTGCATTATACGGCCTTGACCGGCTTATTGAAGCAAAAGAAGCAGATTTTCTAGCTTTGGGTGGACCAATGACCGACGCCCGCATTCGTTTGAGGGAGGAAGTCAGGGAGCAGATTAAAGCGTTGAACGAGATCAAAATTCTAGGCACCTATTATGGACTGGATCTTTCACGTCCAGCTAGTTCAGCTACTGAGGCTGTTCAATGGGTTTATATGGCTTATCTGGCTGCCGTCAAGGAACAAGACGGTGCCGCTATGTCATTGGGGAATGTTTCTTCATTCCTGGATATTTATATAGAATACGATTTGAAGAAAGGCTCTATTGATGAAATCTATGCTCAGGAGTTGATAGATCAGTTTGTTATCAAACTACGACTGGTTCGGCATTTGAGAATGGCTTCCTACAATGATATTTTTGCCGGTGACCCTACCTGGGTGACCGAATCACTGGGTGGAAGCATGAATGATGGTCGCCACAAAGTAACCAGGACATCCTTCCGTTTCTTGCAGACTTTATACAATCTGGGAGAATCTCCTGAACCCAATCTAACAGTACTTTGGTCTGAAAATCTTCCGGAAGGATTCAAGGATTTTTGCGCACAAGTTTCTATTGACACCTCTTCCATCCAATACGAAAACGATGACCTGATGCGCTCTGTCCGCAAAAGCGACGATTATGGCATAGCGTGTTGCGTATCTTTTCAGGAAATCGGAAAGCAGATTCAGTTTTTTGGTGCTCGTACCAATCTGGCTAAGGCCTTGTTATTGGCTCTGAATGAAGGACAATGTGAAAATACAGGAACCCTTATGATTGAAGGTGTTCCTCCCATCAAAGGTGAAGTGCTCGATTACGAAGAAGTTCTGGCCAATTACAAAATGGTGTTAAAACACATTGCCAAGGTGTACAACGAATCCATGAACATCATTCATTATATGCACGATAAGTACAATTATGAAAGGTCACAAATGGCATTCATAGATACAGACCCTTCCATCAATCTGGCTTACGGTGCTGCTGGTTTGTCCATTGCAGCGGATTCCCTTTCGGCCATTAAATTTGCTAAGGTGAAGCCTAAAAGAAACGAACAGGGACTGACGGAAGGTTTTGATATCGAAGGTACTTTCCCTTGTTTTGGGAACGATGACGACAAGGTGGATTTGATAGCTAAAGATATAACTCACTATTTCAGCGGTTTACTGTCTGAACTTCCAGTCTATAAAAATGCGACTCCGACACTTTCCATTCTCACCATCACTTCCAATGTGATGTATGGAAAAAAGACTGGTGCTACCCCAGACGGACGGAAAAAAGGCGTTGCTTTTGCCCCTGGTGCCAATCCAATGCATGGTCGCGATAAAAACGGAGCCATAGCTTCCCTGAGTTCAGTGGCCAAAATTAGCTACGAAGATGCTCAGGATGGTGTCAGCAACACGTTTTCCATCGTTCCCCAGTCTTTGGGCTCCAACGAGGAGGAAAAGGTGGAGAACCTGGTTTCTATGATCAATGGCTATTTTGCCAAAGGCGCTCACCATTTGAATGTCAATGTCATGAATCGCGAAATGCTGGAAGATGCCATGGAGCATCCGGAAAATTATCCTCAGCTCACAGTTCGTGTTTCAGGCTATGCCGTACACTTTGTTCAATTGAGTAGGGAGCATCAGCTGGAGTTAATTTCCAGAAGCTTTCACCAGAAGTTGCACAGATAACAATGTTGCGCGTACATTCCTATGAATCGATGGGTACTTTTGACGGACCTGGTCTGAGACTGGTTGTCTTTCTTCAAGGCTGTAAATTTCGTTGCCTGTATTGCGCCAATCCCGATACGATGCCTGAAACGGGTGGTATTCTGACCGAACCGGCTGAGATTCTACGGATGGCCTTAAACCAAAAACCTTTTTTCGGTAAGCGTGGTGGCATAACCTTTAGCGGTGGTGAACCGACCCTTCAGGCAGAAGCTCTGCTGCCACTTTGTAAGTTGTTAAAAGGTGCCGGTATTCACATTTGCCTGGATACCAATGGGAATAATTTCAATGAATACACCAAAGCCTTATATCAATATGTTGACATGGCTTTACTGGATGTGAAAGAGATCAATCCGGAACGACATCAAATCCTAACCGCACATTCCAATGAGCAGACGTTGAAAACCGCCTCCTGGTTGGAGGAGATCGGAAAGCCAATGCGTTTGCGTTATGTCCTGGTGCCTGGTTATTCTGATTTTGAGGAAGATCTGCATGCTTTCGGAAAACATTTCCGGAAATACCGGAACATCGACCGAGTAGAAATCCTGCCATACCATAGTTATGGTGTCCATAAGTATGAATTACTGAATCAGCCCTATCCTTTGGCTGGGGTAAAGGAAAACACTACGGAGCAGATAAATAAGGCGACAACTATATTTAAACACTATTTCAAGGACGTTTGGACTCAGTAATCGTGTTTTTTTTCCGCTTTTAGGAAATAAATTATACCTTCGCACATCCTGAATCTAAATAGAACACAGAATATTATTTAATAAGATAGCCATATGGAAGATGAGAAACAGACCGGTCTGCCCGAAAATGCATTTCGGGAACTAAAACCTGGAGAAACCTATAAACCCCTCATGTCTCCGGACAAGAGCTATCCGGAAGCCACCCCTTGGTCTGTCATCTGGGGATTGCTGATGGCTGTACTTTTTTCTGCAGCAGCAGCTTATCTGGGCTTGAAAGTAGGTCAGGTCTTCGAGGCAGCCATACCTATAGCCATCATTGCAGTAGGATTGTCTGGTGCAACCAAACGTAAAAATGCATTGGGTGAGAATGTAATTATTCAATCTATTGGTGCCAGTTCAGGTGTCATTGTAGCCGGAGCTATTTTTACTTTGCCTGCGCTTTATATCCTGCAGGAAAAATATCCGGAAATGTCGGTCAACTTCCTGCAGGTTTTCATGAGTTCTTTACTGGGTGGTATTCTGGGCATCTTGTTCCTGATACCATTCCGAAAATATTTCGTCAAAGAAATGCATGGAAAATATCCATTCCCGGAAGCAACAGCAACAACACAAGTGCTTATTTCCGGTGAAAAAGGTGGCAGTCAGGCAAAACCACTTCTGATAGCTGGTCTTGTAGGAGGTGTCTTTGATTTTGTAGTTGCGACTTTTGGCGCCTGGGGTGAATCCTTTACTTCCCGTGTCCTTCCATATGGTGCCGAACTAGCCGATAAATTCAAGGTGGTCTTTAAAATAAACACAAGTGCAGCCATTCTTGGTTTGGGTTATATTGTCGGATTGAAGTATGCAGCTATTATTTGCGCAGGTTCTGCTTTGGTTTGGTGGATCATTGTACCCATCCTTGGACAATTGGGAGATGGCACCCTACAATGGCTGAATCCCGCTATTGTAGACTCTATAACTGGTATGTCTCCCGAAGCCATATTCAGCAGCTACGCCCGCCACATAGGTATTGGAGGTATTGCAATGGCTGGTGTTATTGGTATCATCAAATCCTGGGGTATCATCAAGGCCGCTGTAGGATTGGCTTCCAAAGAGATGAAAGGCGATAAAACACATGCTAAAGTAATAGATACCCGTACTCAGAGAGATATCCCGATGAAAATTATTGCCATCGGCATCATCGTTAGCTTGTTGGCCGTTTTTGCCTTCTTCTTTTTCGGTGTAATGAACTTCAATTTGCTTCATGCAGTTGTTGGTATTCTGGTTGTAGGCATCATAGCCTTTCTGTTCACGACCGTAGCAGCAAATGCCATAGCTATTGTTGGAACCAATCCAGTATCCGGAATGACTCTGATGACATTGATTCTCGCATCTGTCATTATGGTTGCTGTTGGCCTGAAAGGATCTACCGGTATTGTTTCAGCGTTGGTTATGGGTGGCGTTGTTTGTACAGCCTTGTCTATGGCAGGAGGTTTTATCACCGACCTTAAAATAGGTTATTGGTTAGGTACAACACCAGCAATTCAGGAAAAATGGAAATTTTTAGGAACACTGGTCTCAGCGGCTACTGTTGGAGGAGTTTTAATCATTCTGAATAAAACATACGGTTTCGTCGGCGACGGTGCATTGGTTGCTCCACAGGCTAACGCCATGGCTGCTGTTATTGATCCGTTAATGTCAGGCACTTCTGCTCCCTGGTTTCTTTACGGAATAGGAGCACTGCTTGCCATTGTTTTGACTTTTTTCAAGATTCCAGCTCTGGCTTTTGCCTTGGGTATGTTTATTCCTTTAGACCTAAACTTGCCCTTGTTGGTGGGTGGGTTGATTCAATGGTTAGTGACCACTCGGACCAAAGACAAGAAAGTGAACGAAGATCGTCAGGACAAAGGTACACTTATAGCTTCCGGTTTTATTGCCGGTGGTGCTCTGATGGGTGTGGTTAGCGCTGCAATACGTTTCGGCGGAGTGAACTGGGTGCAAACGGACTGGATGGCATCTGCGGGTGCCGAATGGGTCTCTTTAGGCGCTTATCTCTTACTTATAGCATTCTTTATTTGGCAAGTTTGTAAGAAAACTCAACGCAAATAAGACCATCCTATCTCAATTAATGCTACATTTGAACATTCATTTTTATTGATTAAGCCGCTTTGTACTCTAAGTAAGACGTAAACTGAAAAATTGCAGTAAACATTGGAACCTGCATCATTTTCTTGGTTGATCTTCGTTTAGTCCAAATCATTGTATGTTAGATATATATAATACGAACATTCCTTTTCTTGTCAAGGATTTGTCTGAAAATAATTCAGAGCAAGCGCTCAAATTACTTTACGGACACTACTTTGACAAACTGATGCGTTTTGTATCCATCTATGTTAAATCAGAACCGGTAGCTGAAGAGATAGTCGGGGATGTTTTTCTGGAAATCTGGGAAAGCAGGAAATCCTTGCTGAAAATCCAGAATTTCAACGCTTATATATATACGGTATCGAGAAATAAATCAATAGACTTTTTAAGAACCAATAAATTCAGCTACGATCAGTTGGATGATTACCCTCTGGAATTATTTTCAAGTACAGATACCACTCCCGAAGACGATCTGATATCAAAAGAACTCACCAGTAAACTCAACGATGCCATTGAATCCCTCCCCAGTCAATGCAAAATAGCGTTTAAACTGATACGGGAAGAAAACCTCAATTATAAAGATGCAGCTCAAATTTTGAACGTCTCTGTCAAGACTTTGGAAGCTCACATCACAAAAGCAGTCAAAACGCTCCGACTTGTCCTAAAACCATCAGCTTGATAAAGTGCTGAAGACCAACTTATACGTTTCTTTATCAAAAAATATCTGAAAATATGTGAAAAAAAAGTTGGTTTCTGACTAAGGGAAAAACCTTAAAATTCCGTCTTACATATTAACATAAAAAAGGCAATGAACGAACTAGATCAAATCATCCTAAAAGCACTGTCAGGTGAGGCTAATCTTGAAGAAAGAGCCCTACTCGATGCGTGGCTAAATTCTGATCCAGAACATTATTCTGAATTTGTCAAGCTGAAATCCTATTGGCAATCAAAGGTAAAATACAAACAAACCATTCCGGTTGAAGAAGCCTTTGAGCGTTTTAGGGTCAATAAATTGTACGCTACGCCAAAAAGTCATAAGAAGCAATACTTTATTGGCATTATTACAGCTACTGTTGCTGTTTTCGCCCTTCTACTCACATTTAGTAACCCCTTTAGGTCGAAACCCATCGTTGAATATACCTTTTCGACAAAATCCGACAAGGATACCCTGCTTTTACCGGATTCCTCAACTGTTATTCTAAATAAAAACACCACATTGGTCTATACCTCCAATTACAATAAGAAAGAAAGACATTTGAAACTTTCTGGAGAAGCCTTCTTTGATGTTCGTAAAAATCCAGAAGTACCCTTTGTCGTTGAAATGGGTCAAAGCCACATTACAGTATTAGGAACAGTTTTTAATGTACGTGCTTACGAAATTGATAGTTATATTAAGGCTACCTTGGTGGAGGGATCCATTCGCTTTAACCAGGATGATGAGCAGGTTACTTTAAAACCAAATCAGGAATTGAATTTTAATAAACAAAATAAAGAGATTTGCATCTATAAAGTAGATATTCAATCTTCTGTGCTTTGGCTTAAGTCTGTTTATAGATTTCAGTCTACGCCAATGATTACTCTTTTGAATGAATTGGGCGTCATTTACGATAAAACAATTTGTATATCGAATCCTCAAATAGCCCAAACGGTGATTTCTGGTTCTTTTCAAAAAAATCAAGACTTGAATGAAATATTGACAATCCTATCCAGAAGTATTCCAATCAAGTGGGATATAAATGCCGATCAGGTGATCATCCATTAAGAAAGACCATTTTAAACAATAATATAATACCCTAATACCCTAATCAACAACATTAAAACTAATACATTTATGATGAAAAATTTGACCCAGAGATGGAAAAAATGCGTCATGACGACCTTAGTGATGCTGCTCTTCTTGCCAGCATTATCAATGGCTCAGTCATCGACATTTTCAATCAATTTAAACCGAGGGACGCTAAAACAGTTCTTCAGTGCGATTGAAAAACAAAGTGATTATTTGTTCGTTTATGTCGATTCAGACATTTCGAATGTGACTGTCAGTGTGAATGTATCCAATAAGGATATCAATGAAACACTGGATGCTGCTCTTAAAACAACAAACCTGGAATACCGCATTGAAGGCAAGAACATCAGCGTCTTCAAAGCTGCTGCAGATCAGGACAAAGCAACAAAAGGTCAGAAAAAAAGAATTACAGGTCGTGTAACCGATAAAAATGGTGAAGCATTGATCGGTGTAGGTATTGCCGAAGCAGGAAATCTTAAAAACACAACGATTACAGATGCTGACGGTTTATATACCATCAACGCCACAGTCAATTCAACCTTGGTTTTCTCCTATGTTGGTTTCGAGAAATTGCAAGAATCAACCAGAGGTTCACAAAATGTTCACGATGTTCAGATGTCTGAAGAAGTAAACGCTTTGAATGAAATGGTCGTTGTAGGTTATGGACAACAACGTAAAATCAGTAGTATTGGTTCTCAGTCTACCCTGAAGATTCAGGATATCAAAACACCTTCTGCCAGTTTATCTACTGTTTTAGCCGGTCGTCTTTCCGGTGTTATCGCTGTACAACGTACAGGTGAACCAGGTAAGGATGGAGCTGATATCTGGATTAGAGGTATCGCTACACCAAATAAATCGACCCCTTTAATCTTGGTTGATGGTGTAGAACGTTCATTCAATGATATTGACCCTGAAGATATCGAATCTTTAACCACACTGAAAGATGCTTCTGCTACCGCTGTTTATGGTGTTAGAGGTGCCAATGGTGTTATCCTGATCAAGACCAAACCCGGTAATATTGGACGTCCAACCGTTAGTGTGGATTATTATGAAAGTATTACCCAGTTTACCAAAAAAGTCGATTTGGCCGATGGTATTACGTATATGAACGCAGTGAATGAATCACTTTCAAACACCAAAAAAGCTGCAAAATACGATCAAATGACCATTCAGAATACCTATAACAAGACGGATGAACTTTTATATCCGAATGTAAACTGGATGGATCAATTGTTCAATGATTATGGTCGCAATCGTAGAGCCAATGTAAATGTAAGAGGTGGTAGCCAGAATGCAAATTATTATGCATCTGTTAGTTATTACAATGAAACCGGTTTGATGAAAACCGACAACATTGAAGATTATAACTCCACCATGAAATATAGCCGTTATAACTTTACCACCAACTTAAATCTTAAGATTACAGAATCCACTAAATTGGATATCGGTACACAAGGATATTTAGGTGAAGGAAATTATCCAACTGTCAAATCATCAGATGTTTATTCTTCTGCCATGGATATTAGTCCGGTGGATTACCCTAAAATGTTTTTTGTGAATGGTATACGTGAAGTTCCTGGTATCAATCCCAATGGTGGATATAGAAATCCCTATGCAGATGCAACCATGAGAGGTTATCAGGCAGTAACCAGAAATCAGATCTATTCCAATATCCGCTTGACACAAGATTTGTCCATGTTGACAAAAGGGTTGAACTTTTCTACCATGTTTGCCTATGACGTCTATTCTTATGAGAGTGTAAGTCAGGCAAAAAGAGAGTCCACTTATTACTTTAAGGACAAAAATACACCTTATGATGAAAATGGGCAACCTATTTTGAATCAAACTTTTACTGGTTCAAGTGATCTAGCTTATGATAAAGCTTCCGACGGCAACAAGAAAACCTATTTGGAAGCGTCTTTAAACTATGACAGAGCCTTCGGTAAGCATAGATTTGGTGCTTTGGGGTTATTTAATCAACAGAGTAAAACCATCTATCCTGTAAATACTTTGGAAGCGTCACTTCCATATCGTATGAGAGGTATAGCCGGACGTGCTACTTATTCCTTCGATGACCGCTATTTTGCCGAATTCAATATTGGCTACAACGGATCTGAAAACTTTGCACCAGAAAGCAGATATGGTACATTCCCTGCTATTGGATTTGGTTGGGTAGCTTCCAATGAAAAGTTCTGGGAACCTATTATGCCTTATGTATCGTTCCTGAAGTTCCGTTATACCAACGGTACCATTGGTAACAGTGAAGTTTCTGACAGACGCTTTATGTATTTGGCACAATATGTATATGATGGAAATTTTGGTTATATGCTGGGAAACACCAATAATAAGACTGATGGTGTTCGGGTAGAGAATGATGCTGTAGACTTAGGTTGGGAAACATCTCACAAACAAGATCTTGGTATCGATTTCAAATTATTAAACGACGATTTATCTGTAATCTTTGACTTATTCAAAGAGCACCGTACCGATATTTTACTTAAAAGAAATTTATCGATACCTGGTTTTCTAGGTTATATGTCAGATCCTTACGGTAATGTCGGCGTTGTAGACAATCAAGGTTTTGATGCCTCTGTTGAGTATAATAAAAAATTTGGAAAAGATTGGTTGGTTTCTGTCAGAGGAAATTTTACCTGTAATGAAGACAAATGGGTTGAGAATGATCAACCAACACAAATGTATCCTTGGTTAAGCAAAAAAGGCACTAATGTAAATGGTATCTGGGGTTATGAAGCCAATGGCTTATTCACTCAAGATGAGCTGGATGCCAATAAAGCATGGGATGCATTATCTGCAGAGGATAAAGCCGCAAACAAAAAACCTTATGCTACACCCTACGATAATCTTCAGGCTGGTGATGTCAAGTTCAACGACATTAATGGTGATGGAAAAATTGATGCTTACGACAAAAAATGGATTGGAAACGGTGATGTTCCAAAGGCTGTTTATGGTTTCGGTTTAAATGTAACATACAAACAATTGTCTTTGGGTATTCTTTTTCAGGGAACATCCGGTGCTGAAAGAATGATCAATGGTAGTAGCATCAACCCATTCAAGGGTGATGGTGGTAGCGGTAACTTATATTCCAACATCTATGACCGTTGGACAGTTGATAATCCTAGCCAGGATGTATTCTATCCTCGTTTGGCATACGGATCAGACGAAGTAGACAATCAAAATAACTTCACATCAAGCTCATGGTGGATTAAGGATATGGATTTTATTCGTCTTAAAACTATGCAAATATCCTACAATTTACCTAAAAAGTGGTTTAGTGGTATGGGATTCAAAAATGTATCAGTGTATGCAATGGGATCCAATCTGTTTACGATTAGCCAATTCAAATTGTGGGATCCTGAATTGAATACCGGTAATGGAACCTCTTACCCAAACAACACGACTTATTCAGCAGGTGTTAACTTTAGCTTTTAAAAATAGATTAATATGAGAAGAATATATAATATAATGACAATGATCCTGGCAGTAGGATTGTTATCGGCTTGTTCAGATTTCTTTGATCAAGTACCAAATGACAGACTGTCAAATACGAAGATATTTGAAACAAAATCGGGTACCGAGAAATTTTTGGCCAGCGTATATACCTTTATACCGGATGAAGCCAATCAAAGAATGGTACATGAAACAACCTTGTCAAGAACTCCTGGTCCATGGACTGCTGGTTGTGATGAAGCTGAATATGTTTGGGGCTTTGTCACAAGTCATTCAATAAATAATAATACTTTTACAGCTGTAGATAATCTCTCGGGCCATTTATGGAAATCATGGTACATTGGTATCCACAACGCCACATTGTTTATGAAGGACTGCCATACCAGTGATGATGTCACTGAGGCAGAAGTTACACAATGGACTGCTGAAGCTCGTGCTTTAAGAGCGATGTATTATTTTTATCTGTTCAGAGCCTATGGACCTATTCCAATTTTGGGAGAAGATATTATTTCCATGAGTGCATCCTACGATGAGGTACAATTACCAAGAAACTCTGTAGATGAATGTATTGATTACATTGTTTCAGAATTGGATAAAGCACAGAAGGAAGGTTTATTGGAACATGTTTCAAAAAATGCTTTAGGCGGATCTGCTACCAATCAGATAGGCAGAATTGATCAGACTATTGCTCAGGCATTCAAGGTTCAGGCTTTGATGTTGAAGGCTAGTCCATTGTTCAATGGTAGTAATAGCTATTACTCAAATCTACAAAATGTTGATGGAAAGAAACTTTTCCCAGAAGGTGTTGATAAAATTGCCAGATGGCAAGCTGCTGCTGATGCCGCTGGTGAATTTTTGACCAATTATGAGAATAAATATTACAATCTGGAGATTGTTAATACTGCTAACGGAAAAATTGATCCATTGCTTTCTTATAGAAAAGCTCTACGTGGTGCTTACAGTAGCATTACTGCCTATAAAGAACTTATTTTCTACAGAATTGACAATTCAACATCAACCATGCAGTATGACAGAACACCTTATCACAAAGGTGCTGCAAATGCCGATTACAGAGCTTCAGGTGGATTGGGCGCAACCCAGGAAATGGTAGACTGTTATTTCATGGCCAACGGTAAATTACCTATTTCAGGTTATGCTGCAGATGGAAAAACACCAATCGTTAATCCGGATGCAGGTTATGTAGAAACAGGTATTGACTCCACTTCCGCTTATATTGACCCCGTTTCTGGCGTTGAATACGCACCAATCAATACCTATAATATGTACCGCAATAGAGAACCTCGTTTCTATGCGAACATTACCTTCAATGGCCAGAAATGGTTAAATACAAAGAATGGCGCCTTTTATACCATTTTTGAAAATAAAGGTAATTCTGGCAAGACTGCAGGTGTAAATGACTATTCCAAAACTGGATATGTTGTTCGCAAATGTGCTCCCGAAGGTGGTTGGGGCGTAGGTGATCGTGTGAACATCCTGATGAGATTACCGCTAATTTATCTCGATTATGCTGAAGCACTTAATGAAGTAAGCTATTCAGCCAATCAGACTGTTATTCTTCATTACATCAATTTGATCCGTGAGCGTGCAGGAATTCCTCAGTACGGTACAGGTGATAATGCTCTTCCAGTACCAGCCGATCAGGACGCTATGAGAGCAGCCATTCATGCAGAAAGAACTGTAGAATTGATGTTTGAAAATGTTCGTTTCTTTGATGTAAGACGTTGGAATGTGGCTAAGGCTACTCAAAATAAAGCTATTTATGGTATGAATATTTTGGGTGACAAAGAAGCTTTTTACAGTCGTACAAAAGTGGAAGACCGTGTATTTCAAGACAGACAGAATTTCTTCCCGATTCCACAAGGAGAAATTGATGTGAACAAAAAGTTGGTTCAAAATACTGGTTATTAATTTTTAATAAAACAGATGTGTCTGAAAGGGCACATCTGTTCCTAATCAACATATTTTTTTCATTAAGATCAGACCATTTCTTGTACTTAGTTTCAAGTACTCATATTGGAAAATGAATGCCAATGTGTAAATCTGGTGTTTAAACAAACTAAAAAATAAAAAAATAACCATATGAAAAAATTTATTCCGTTTCTCTTACTTGCATTTGCAGGTTGTAAGGATGAAGCAACTTTTACATTAAGTTCAACTGATGTTTCTATACCCTACAATGAAACCTATACACTATCAACAATTGGAGAATCAAATTGTGATTGGTATTCCAGTGACACGTTTGTTATTAAAGTTTCAAACGGTGTTATTACTCCAATGCATGCAGGAAATGCAGTCGTCACAGCTAGAAAAAGTGATGTTATAGCAAATTGTAAAGTTGTTGTAATCCCTCTTATCAGACCTGAGATTAAGCCGGTTCTTTATTATGAAATGATTTATACCGATTTTAAAAATCACGAAAAGAGAACGGCCACAGGATCTAAAGTTGAAAGTGGATTTACAGTTTACTCTTTTATTGAAGGCGATGTGACTTATAATTACTATTTTGATACAAAGGGTATGGAAATGGCAAAAGTTACTTTTGACGGTGATTTTGATGCTACGGGATTTCTTAATGAACGATTTGCGACCAAGGATGGTCTTTGGTACTATAACGGTTGGATGATGTACGCAGTCGTGACTAAAGTCAATGATGTAAATAGCATATATTACGCCAAGGAAAATAAGTTTATTAAAACATTCGTTAAATAAGTCTTATCCTTTTTTAACCAGATATTCAATTAGTTGACTTTTTTTATAATAGCAGATGTGTCAGAAATGGCACATCTGCTATTTTTTCCCTTTATCTTTGTTATTATGAATAAGACTTTCATTATCTCTTTTATTATTTTCTCTTTTTCTCTATCTGCTTGTGGAGAACAGGAAGATCATACGTTCGTACCTAGTATTACTACAGAGGTGTTTAAATATACCGATAAGGATGCGACAGTTGCTTTGAATGCATTCAATACATACTTCTTAGAACCTGAAAGGAATATCTATTTACGGGATACAAAAGATCTGGATAGAGTAGGAGCTATCTGGACACAAGCCATCTATTGGGATATCATAATGAATGCTTATAAGCGTACCCGGAATAGCGATTATCTAACGTTGATGGATAAAATTTATCAAGGTGAACAAAGAGAATACGACAATTTCAATTGGGACAACGGAAGTGTATGGTTCATTTACGATGACATCATGTGGTGGACCATCTCGATGGGTAGAGCGTATGAATTAACAAAGGATGTAAAATACCTGAACCTGGCCAAATCTTCCTTTAAACGTGTATGGAGCGGTTCGACCGTAGTCGGTGACCCTGGATCCTATGACCCAATTAAAGGTGGTATGTTCTGGAATTGGGATCACAACAACCCGGCATCGCAGTCACAGGGCATGGGCAAGATGTCTTGCATAAACTATCCTACAGTTGTTGGAGCTATGACTTTGTATAACATAACAAAAGAAGTGGATTATCTGAATAAAGCCAAATCCATTTATACTTGGGCTCATACGAATCTTTTTGATTCAAAATTGGGTCGTGTTGCAGACAGTAAGCATGGTACCGGTACACCTGATTGGTCATTACACACCTATAATCAGGCAACATGTATTGGTGCAGCTGTTATGTTGTACAAAGCAACCAATGAAAAGCATTATCTGGATGATGCTATTCTGACAGCCAACTATACAATGAATACCATGTCTGATTCTAATGGAATTCTACCTTTCGAGGGTGATGGAACCGATATAAACAATGAACAAGGTGTTTACAATGCGATTTTAGCTCAGTACATGATTCGTCTGATTGAAGATTGCAACCAACCTCAATATTTACCTTGGTTGAGAACAAACATAAATACTGCATGGTTGAACAGGGACAAAACTAGAAATTTGACCACCAAGAACTACAAAAAAGCAACAACTAAAGATCAGGTTATTTCCTGTTACGATGCATGCAGTATTGCTGCATTGATGCAGGTGTGTCCAGCGGATACGACGAAATAAGCCGTATTTTATTTTAGCACTTAAAAGTGGAGAGAATGTTAGCATTCTTTCCACTTTTTTTTTGATAAAATGCATCTTTATCAAAATTAAAAACTTAATTTGCATTCTTTTTAAGCTAATAATTCAAAGTATTCCTGTTAACGAATCTATTTTTTAAATGAAGAATTATTTAATTATACTACTGATTAGTTGTTGTTTTAATTCAACTACATTTGGTCAAAAGGACTATTATGTAAAAGATAAACAGGTTTATACCGATATTAATCTTATAAATATGCCCTATCGAAATGCAACTTACGGCCAAATGACTATAAAAGATAGTATCATAAAACTAATGCCCAATGAAGTGGAAGAATATGGTTTTAAGGATGGTACTGTTCATCAATCTTTTAGTATTGTTATAGATTCCTTGCCTGAAAAGTATTTTGTGAAACGAATGTTGAAGGGCCGTATGAATCTATATACTATACTTATTGCTGGTATTTCTCAAAAGTATTTTATTAATTCAGACGACTTGCCTGCTTTAATAGAAGTTCCTGCCAGCTCAAAAGATCGGCAACTGTTTTTTAAAAAATACCTGAATGACACCCTTGTTTTAGTCACCAATCTAGATAATATTAGTAAAGAAGAGTGTAGTCTCATTCGTTTATTAAATGATTATAATAAAGGCATCTTTCGTCCATTGCAAAGAATTCATTTTGGAATGAGGCTTGGTGCTGATGCAACGCAATTACTATCGGTAGATGAAAATAGCATCTATTCAAAGGGCGATTATAGTAAAGATTGGAATTTGGCTGTTGGTTTTTTTATGGATTTGCCCTTTACTAACTGTAATTATTCTTTTGCTCCCGAAATAAATTTTAAAAGTCTTCATACAAGTGAATCAATTGATCTACATCCAAAATATTATGATTTACAGTTGGATTATACTTCTATCGAAATGCCACTGTTTATTAGATATACCATTTTAAAAACAGCCTATTCACCCTATATTCAAGCTGGTCCAATGGTATCAAGAATGCTAAAAAATAGTGCTACTTTGTATGAATTTAGTTTAGAGAATAACGTTGTTGATGTAGATTTAACGAATAAACCCATTTTGAGCAAAACGATGGTTGGATATTCTGCCGGTTGTGGTCTTATTTCAAAATATGGAGATAAGGTTGGATGGTTTGGAGAAATGCGATACAGTCAACTTTACAACAGTGATAAAAAAACAAAAAACTTTAACCTTGGCGATATTTCATTCATAATTGGCCTTATATTCTAGAAACGATGAAACAACGATTTTTATTTTTAGCATTGATTGCATTGTTGATGATGGGTTGTGAAGAATCTTTTGAAAGTCAAAATTTTCCGAAAATTGTTACTTTGCAACCGGTTGATGATGATTCTACACGTACGACTTTAGGATGTAAATTATTAGCTCCAAGTACCAGTCCAACAACCTCATATGGGTTCCTAATAAGTACCTATATTCTACCCAATTTTAAAAATTCAGCGAAAATAGAACTTGGGGAAAATATACCGGATGATGGTTTTGATTGCAGTGTCAACAATGCAATTTTTAATGGGAATAGGTATTATATAATGGCATTTGCAACGACAGGAGATAAAACAATTTTCGGAAATATTGTAATTGTGAAAACCAAAAGTTACTGAAGTATACCGGTAAAGACTATTAGTCTAAATAGGATTTAAATTGTTTGGAGTGAAGGTTCTAATTGTTTCAAATGTTTAATCAGGCAACATAAACTAATTGACCCCTATTATGTTGTATTTCATTGAATCCAAACATAAATCAATGAATACCAAGCTGATTATCATTCTATTGGCTGCTCTGGTTAATCCGTCAGTCTTTTTCGCTCAGGACAAAAATGTAATGCTTTTTGGCAAGATTGAAAACAGTCAGGGAGATACTGTTTTTCTGTAAAGTCCCTATTGCAAAGATTGGACTTTAACAAATCAGGAAGGTCAGTTTAAATTTGATCTAAATTTTAAAAATCTTGAATTTCTTAATTTTATGATTGGTGATGACCAGGTGACTCTCTTTTTGTCTAAAGGAGATACGCTGGAAATGAATCTAAACAAGAATGATTTTTACCATTCCATATCCTATCATGGGGATAATGAAGAAATAAACTTACAATTACTGCTCGTTTCCAAAGGAAAACCAGCTCCGGGTTTCTCCTTAAAAGATACAAATTGCAATATCGTAAAACTGTCCGATTTCAAGGGGAAATATGTTTACATCGATGTGTGGAATTCAGCATGCTTTCATTGTTTCAAAGAGTTCTCGTTGCTGGAACCTCTTATTGAAAAGTACAAAGACATTATATTCCTCGGCATCAATTTGGATAAAGACGAAGGTACCTGGAAAAAGACCCTGGAGGCAAAAGGCTTAAAAGGCATTCAGCTTTTTGCAAATGGATGGAATTCTGATTTTGGAAAGGACTATTTTATCAAATTCAATCCCCGTTTTATTTTGATTGATAAAGATCAGAATATATATAATTTAAGTGCACCAAGACCTTCTGGGGGTATAGATGGGATTTTGAGTAAGTTGAAATGAAGCAAAAAAGGTGCAGAAACGGTTTAAAACCCGATTTCTGCACCATTTCTATTGAATAACCCTTTTTTCTTAATAACCAACCTTCACCATCCCAAAATCAATATACTGCCCGCCACTCGTCTGATGACAATGCACAGCAATCGTGTTGACCTTCTTCGACTTCAGAGATTTCTTAGCTTCTACCGTCAAAGGAATAGAAACGTAACTAGTTGAATTGCCCTTACCGGAGGCAACCTGAACACCATTGATGTAAACCTCATAATCCTCATCGTAGTAGATATGGAAATAGATATTCTCCAAATCCTGAGGTTTGATCTTGCCCATTTTGACATCGGTGCGCAACCAAATGTCGTTGGTATTCCATTCCGTGTTTACAACACTTTCCGGAGGAGCACCGGCACCGAATCCGCCTTTGCCTGATTTCCAGACTGCGTCGTTAAAACCTGCGTTTGTCCAGTCTGATGATGGTTTGGTGGTGGTGTATTTCCAAATCAAACCGGTTGATGTGGCATCGGGAATCAACACCTCTTTTTTAATGTTTTGATAGATCAGACGCTCGTTGATGGCTTTGATCTTCTCAATGTTCACTTTAGAAACACGGTCGTAGGTCAGGAAGCCATTGATTTCCTGTTCCACATCGGTGATCTGTGTAAAGACTGCACCACTCATTCCATGGGATTCTTTGTACTCAGAAAGCATTTTTATGTAGCCCTCATAGATGTCTTCCAATTCTTTGACAGACTTAACCATGAGACCGCTTACACCTTCGTTGGCTTTCCATTCATGTCCTGGAATAGCCAGACCAACACTACCGAATTCACCGCAAGCAGTAGCCATCGTTTTACTTTCAATGGCTCTAGGGCCCGGGTAAGAATGGAAATCCAAGATATCACCAATGTACTCGTAATAGGTGTTGTCACTGGCAACGTTAATCAGGCGGTTGGGGTCCTTAGCCCTGACCATATCCAGGAGGCTTTGAGTCAGGGTGCTGTCGTTGCTGTCTTTCTGCCCTTGCCTTTCATTGAAAAGGACCCAGGTGGTGATGCAAGGGCTGTTGATCCGGCCCTCAATCATGCGTTCCATCTCTTTCCGGTATTGAAGTGTATCCACTGCAGGTGGATTGTGACGGTAGGAGTTGGCAGAAGGCATGTCTTGCCAAACCATAATACCAAGTTTATCGGCCCAGTAATACCAGCGTTGTGGTTCTACCTTGATGTGCTTGCGAATGAAATTGTAGCCGAAATCCTTCTGAATCTGAATCTCATTTCGGAGTGCCTCGTCCGTTGGGGCTGTATAAATACCGTCTGGCCAGAAACCCTGATCCAGGAAGCCCAGATTGTAGGTGAATTTGTTGTTGAGGAACATTTTCATGTGCTCGCCTACTTGCTCGATGCTCACTTTACGCATGCCAAAATAGCTGCCGACCTTATCCAGTGTGGTTTCGCCACTTTTCAGTTCGATGCTAAGGTCATATAGGAAAGGAGATTCCGGAGACCAAAGTTTGGCTTTCTTGATAGGTATGTAAAGTTCGGTTCCCGCATTACCAGAAACAGTGGCGACCAATTTCTCCCCGTCCAAAGCGGTTGCTTGAACAGTGACATTTTCGGCTGTACCGTTCGTTACCACTGTCAGTTTCAGGCGACCGCCATCTACGTCTGGAATGATCTTCAGTGTCTGAATGTTGCAGCTAGCTACCGGTTCCATCCAAACAGTTTGCCAGATACCTGTCACCGGAGTGTACATGATCAGGTTTCCGTGAGGTGGGTTTTCCTGTTTTCCACGGGGTTGACCATACGATTCAGTGGGGTCGAAAACCCGAACAATCAATTCCTGCTCTTTTTTGTCAACCAGGTAAGGGGTGATGTCAATGCTGATTTCATCGTATCCACCCTTATGGATGCATACGCTTTTACCATTGATGAAGATCTCGGATTCCCAGTCGATGGCTCCGAAGTGCAAAAGAATTTTGGATCCGTTCCATGTTGAAGGAATAGTAATCATTCTTCGATACCAAACACGATCGTGGTGTTCCATTACGCCGGAAAGGGCCGATTCAATGGGGTAGGGTACCAGGATTTTTTCGGATAAAGTCTTTCCATAGGGTGCTGCATCTTCTCTGGTTCCAACCTGGAATTCCCAGAGTCCGTTCAGGTTGACCCATTCCTGACGGACCATCTGAGGTCTGGGGTATTCTGGAAGTGGATTGTTGATATCAATTTCTGCAGCCCACCTTGTCATTAAAGGTGCTTTTTTCATAGACCAGTCTGCCGCAAACACGAAGCTGCTCACCATCAGGATGGTGAGCAGGCAACTGGATTTTAAAATAGTAGATTTGAATGAATTCATTATTTAACCATAAGTTTGTTGATGGTCTTTTCTGCAATTGGTTTGTTGATACTGCTGATAGACAGGCCACAATCGATGTATTGACCACCTACAGTTTGGTGACAATGGATAGCGATGTTGTTCTGACCATTTTTGATCAACGCTTTCTTTGCAGCAGCAGAGACTTGGATAGTAACATAACCGGATACTGCGCCATCTACTTTTGATGCTTCGACGCCATTGATGTACACTTCGCATTCTTCGTCGTGGTGCATCATCAGAACAAGATTGTCCAGATTGATGAGGGACAGGTCACCCAATTTGAAATCCTGACGGATCCAGATGTCGGATGAATTCCATTCGGTTCTAACAACAGAGCCTGGTGTAAAGGTTGTTCCAAAACCACCTTCACCGGTTTTCCAGCTGGTAGCCTTGAATTCTTTTTGCATCCAACCTTCTGCAGGTTTGGTTGTGGTGTATTGCCATTGACGAGCCTTGTCTTTAGAGGTAGGCAGGATTTCATAGGTATAAATGGTTTGGTCGATGGCTTTGCGGGTTGAAGCATAAAATCTTTTGACATCAGCTTTAATCAGACGGTCATACGTCATAAGTCCGTTCAATTCAACTTCTACATCGGTGATTTCAGTATAGACAGCAGCACTTAAGCCTTCGTTTGTCTTGAATCCGGCCAGCATTGTTGCATAATCATCGTATAGGTTCATCAATTTTTCCTTGTTGTCCATCATGATGTAGGTAGGACCAACTTTCCAGGTATGTCCTGGTACAATGTAACCGATACCACCGTATTCGCCACATGCCAAAGTCTGATAGTTGCTTGTGGGGCAAGCGGGTGGAGGATAACTGTGAATATCCATCACGTCACCCACACCTTCGTGTCCGCCGCCGCTGGCCTGATTGACCAGTCTGCTGGGGTCTAAACCTTTTACAAGAGCGCAGTAATCTTTGGTGTTGTGCTGTGCCTGGCCTTCATTAAATACGACCCACATGATGATGGATGGTATGTTCCAGTGAGTTTCGACAAGGCGGATCAATTCCTTCTGATAGGCTTCTTTTTCGATGGGAGGTGTATTGCCTGTGTATGAGTTTGGTGAAGGCATATCCTGCCAAACCATCAGACCCAATTTGTCTGCCCAATAATACCAACGATAAGGTTCTACTTTAATGTGCTTGCGAACCATGTTAAAGCCAAATGCTTTGGTCATTTCCAAGTCGTATTTCAAAGCTTCATCCGTAGGTGCTGTGTAAATACCGTCAGGCCAGAATCCCTGATCAAGTGGTCCCAATTGGAATTCAAACTTGTTGTTCAGGAACATTTTCTTGAATTTGCCATCTTGTTCAACAGAAATCTTACGCATACCAAAATATCCGTCTACCTTATCTACGATCTGAGTTCCGTCAGACATAGTGATGGTTAGGTCGTATAAGAACGGACTATCTGGTGACCAAAGTTTCTGATTTTTGATGGGGATGAAAATTTCTTCCATCGGATCACCTTTCATGGTGGCTATCACTTTGCCGTTTTCTTTCACCTGAGCGGTGTATTGAACATCATTTGCACGTCTGCCTCTGGCAAATACCTGCAATTTAAGGACCGATTTGTCAATATCTGGTGTAATGCGGAAGTTCTCGATTCTAGTTTGAGCAACAGGCTCCAACCAAACGGTTTGCCAGATACCTGTTGTTGAGGTGTACATGATGCCTTCTGAATTCATGGCTTGTTTTCCACGAGGAAAGCCTTTTTGAGTCGTTGGATCGTATACTTTTACGGTGATGGTTTGTTCACCCTGGGTCAGATAATCGGTGATGTCAAAGGAGAAAGGATCGTATCCACCCTGATGGGTACCCACGCTTTTGTCGTTGATGAATACTTCGGATTCGTAATCAACAGCTCCAAAATTCAACAGAACACGTTGATCTTTCCAATCGGCCGGAATGGTGAACGTTCTGCGGTACCAAAGTCTTTCATGGCGTTCCATAACACCTGAAAGAGCTGATTCTACAGCAAATGGCACTAGAATAGTTTTGTCCAGCTTGCCTTGTGGATAGGGTTCATTCACCCAGGTGCCTGGTTGGTATTGCCAAAGGCCGTTCAGGTTCATCCATTTTTCACGAGCCATCTGAGGCCGTGGGTATTCTGGTAGAACGTTGTCTGGATCTACATCCTTAGCAAACTTAGTCATTAATGGAGCCTGTTTGGATTCCCATTTCTGCGCTTTTGCGTTCGCTTGCGTCAGAAGTAACAATACGAGTACTGTGATTAATTTAATAGTTTTCATTATTTAGATTTTAAAAGTAATTATCCCATGAAGTATTTGGCCTTTGATGGCAGCATTTTATAAATTAATGCCGTGAATATCCAGGCAAAAGAAAAAGTCAGTATTGTGGCAACCGGTACCTGCAAAGGAATGGAAACCTGCAACAAGTCTACAATCATATAACTTGGACCTACCAGGAAATAATGGACCATATAGATTCCAAAACCGCATTTGGTCAGGTTGGTCAGAATATTAACCCAAAAAGCATTGGTAATCCTTATTTTTTGAATGATCAGGAAGACAGCGATGGTCATAAATACCACATTTGGCGTACAGTATAGGAAGAATAGTTCGATTTGTTCCTCGGATGAATTGGGGTCTGCCACCATTCGGCCAAAGCCTGTATAGGTGATGGCGTATCCGACTCCAAAAAGCAATGTACTGATCAGTGCTGTTTTTCCAATGCTCCAATTGTTTCCTTTGGACAAGTAATGTCCCAAAAGCAAGTAACCATTGAATCCTGCAAAATAGTAAAGCATGTCAAAACTTCCGTTCCAAGGGCAAGAGCCGAGTAGGTATCTGGAGACATATTCGTGTAGATAGGGTAGAAACAGAGTTAGTCCCCACATATAGAGATACATTCTTTTTTGTTTGTCTGTAGCTCCCTTGATCCAAGCTGAGAATATAGGCATAAAGAGATAAAGTCCTATCAGCAGATAGATATACCACATATGCGTACTCATAGGGGTGAAATTGAATGGTATCATTAAGACACTCTTTAAGCTGTCGCCAAAAGTTTGCGATGGATTTTCACCTGCATATACAAAAAATTTGGTAATGATGGATGGTTCGAGTCTTAAAATACCTGTAAACCAGGGAAATAATGCGTAGAGAGTAGACCATAAAAGGAATGGATAAAGTACTCGTAGAATTCTTTTTTTATAAAAAGGTCCTGGCTCTTGCCTGATTGGAAGTAGCAGCATACCTGTCAACATAACAAATAGTGGAACACAAGGGCGTAATAATGAACCGTAAATAGTTCCCCAAAAATTATAATCGGGATTTAATCTGGCAGCAGGTGAAATATTGAAAGGGTCGGTACAATGTACTCCAATCACCATAAACATGGCAACAAATCGAAGAACATCAGCCCATACAACACGTTCGTTACTGGGGGAAGGCGAGAAACTCATAGACTTTTTTTCTAAATTATATACACAGCAAAGAAACTATTTAGTAAGACGTTTCCCGAGTAAAAATCAATCAATAAACAAAAGAAACTGACCATGATTTTTAAGCTCAAGCTGAGATAGGTTAGAAAATAGTCAAATTGTAGTAGATTCTGACCATTCTATGTGTGTAAAGCAGGAATCTGCTTATTAGACAAAGTATAATTGCTCTTAGGTTGTCGAATTTTTTTTGATTAGACTTTTTATGGAACCAATCATTGTAAAAAATAGCACAAAGGAGATGACAACAGTAATGGCTATTATCATCCAATAGGCCATATTTCTTTCAGGAGGTATCACTCGGTTAACAACAAATAAGACGAATAATTCACCGAATAAAGCAAACCATGCTCTGGAAATACCCACAGTAATATCATTCAAAAACTTGGTATTTCTGGGTTGTCTTTCCGGTTTGATTTTTTTTCCGGGTTTTTTCTCATTCTCAAATTGACTGGGGTCTGTGTACATAAAAGAGACTACTATGCGGTCATCTTTGTCAATCATGCCCCATTTTCCATTTTTACAAACTCCGGCCATCCCATTTTCATAAGGGGTGACATTGCTGTATTTAAATGAGGTTGTCTTTTTTCCTTTCGCATCAATAAAACCCCACTTACCGTTCAGACAGACACCTGTCATCCCTTCGCTGGGGTATGCCACGTCCGTGTAAAATAAGGGTACCACTTCTGCGCCTTTTTTATTGAGGATACCGCATTTTCCGTTCATCCAAACTTTGGCAAATCCGTTTTCGAAGGGGATGGCTTTGTCATAAATGACGGGTATTATTTCTTTTCTAGCTGTGTCAACAAATCCCCATTTTCCGCCTTCCATGCTATCAAGTACTTCATTGTAGACGCCTCCAATATTTTTTCTGGCCAACCCACTGTGAAATTCATTGTCGATGTAATAGTTATCAGCTTTCCGGCGTGATCTGTCGTATGGATTGACTGTCGTTTCTTTAATAGGACGATCGAAAATATCATACGCTACCTTATCTACTCTGTGTGGAATCTTGGGCTCCGTTTCTGTTCTGTGCGGATACCTGGTCTCCTGTTCATGACGATGCGGATATCTGGTTTCCACTAAGGTTTCATGTGGGTATCTGGCCGCAGCTTCAGTGCCGTGGGGATATCTGGATACCGGTTCAGGTTGAAGTGGCTCCGGTTCGGGTTGTTGGAATTCAACCACAGGTCTGAGTGGAGCTTTAATCTCCACCTCGACTCTGGGTATATAAATCGGTTCAACATCCGCTTTGGGAATCACTGGGGTTTCTACCTCCACATTTGGCGTAGAAATGATTTTTACTTCAACCTTGGGCGAAGATTTAATTTCAACTTCAACCTGTGGCAATGGCGTAAATTCTTCTCTGACTTCTACGACAGGTGAAGGTTTGACGTCCTTTTCCACGACTGGTGAAGAATAGGTTTTTAAACTATTGTTTTCAGTTTCTTCACTAGTACCAGTTGAAGAACCACAATATTTGCAAAATTTTGCATCATCGGGAAGCTTGCTTCCACACTTCATACAATAGATCATAATCTTCACTTTTTAGTTATTCCCATTCAATTGTAGCCGGTGGTTTTGAAGAAATATCGTAAGTTACGCGGTTAACGCCCTTTACTTTATTTATGATTTCGTTGGAAACTTTTGCCAGAAAGTCATAGGGCAAATGTGCCCAATCTGCAGTCATCGCATCCGTAGACGTCACGGCACGAAGTGCAACTGCATTTTCATAGGTGCGTTCATCACCCATGACTCCGACTGAGCGGATAGGTAGCAAGATGACACCTGCCTGCCAAACCTGATCGTATAAATCCCATTCACGCAGACTGTCGATGAAGATAGCATCGGCTTCTTGTGCAATGCGAACTTTATCTTCGGTGATATCACCCAATATACGTACGGCCAAACCTGGACCGGGGAAAGGTTGACGTTTAATCAGGTGAGGCATCATGCCCAACTGGTTACCAACCCGGCGAACTTCGTCCTTGAATAGCAGACGTAAGGGTTCACAGAGTTTTAATTTCATTTTATCAGGAAGTCCTCCCACATTGTGGTGAGATTTGATGACGGTTCCTGTAATGGACAGCGATTCTATGCAATCGGGATAAATGGTGCCTTGGGCCAACCATTTAACATCTTCAATTTTGTGCGCTTCTTCATCAAAGACATCGATGAAACCCTTGCCAATGATTTTACGTTTTTGTTCTGGATCAGACACGCCTTCCAGCGCTTTGTAAAAGCGTGTTTTAGCATTGACACCAATTACATTCAGCCCCAAGTGTTCGTAGTCACGCATGACATTCTCATATTCGTCTTTGCGAAGCAAACCGTGGTCTACAAAAATACAGGATAAGTTTTTGCCGATGGCTCTGTTCAGTAAAACAGCTGCAACAGAGGAATCAACTCCGCCGGAAAGGCCCAACACCACTTTGTCGTTACCAAGCTGAGCTTTCAGGGAGGCAACAGTTGATTCTACAAATGACGCTGCTGACCAATCTTTGGCACAACCGCAAATATCAAGGAAATTTTCCAATATTCTGGTACCATCCAGGGTATGGAATACTTCAGGGTGAAATTGTACGCCAAAAGTATTTTCACCTTTAATCTGGTAAGCAGCAACAGGTACATCCTTGGTGGATGCTATAATTTCAAAGTTTTCAGGGATGCTGGTGATGGTATCACCATGAGACATCCAGATTTGAGAGTTTTCGGATAAATCTTTTAAAAGAGGACATTCGGCTGAAAATTGTTCAATGTTTGCACGGCCGTATTCGCGGGAACCTGCTTGTTCCACTTTGCCACCTGCACTATGTGCTATAAGTTGAGCTCCATAGCAAATGCCCAGAACCGGGTATTTTTTGCGAAGCGTTGAAACATCCGTTTTAAATGCAGCATCATCATAGACTGAGAATGGACTGCCTGATAAGATGACACCTTTAATGTCGGTGGCATCCATTGGAAATTTGTTATACGGGAGAATTTCGCAGTAGGTATTCAATTCACGTACGCGACGAGCAATTAACTGGGTGGTCTGTGAGCCAAAGTCTAGGATAATGATTCTTTCTTGCATGGAAAATTCGCTAAAATATTTGGTGCAAAAATACTTAAAAAATCAATAAACTCATTGAAAAAGCCTACATTTGCTCTAATTGTAGTCCCACAGGAGTTTGAATGATATAATTTTAGACATTTTTCGATTGTAAAAAGGCTTTTTGGATTAAAAATGTTCCATAAAATCCTTTTGTTAAAGATTAAAAAAGCAAAAATAGTGGACTCTAAAACAATTAGAACCTGTCATGAATCTTTCATTTGACAATTAACGAATTTTTATTTTTTATGAAAAAGTACCTGATTCTATTTTTTTGTTTGTTGGGGATTGCCCTGATAATGGTTTCCTGCAAAGCACCTTGTGGATGTTGATGAATCTTGGTAAAAAAAATCAAAAAAAAGATTTTTATCTTGCAACAAAAATCGTACTTTTGTAGTCGATTTTAATTATACACTAATAATAAGATTAAAACAATGATTAAGGTAGGTATTAACGGTTTTGGCCGTATCGGCCGTTTGGTTTTCCGTGCCGCTCAAGAAAGAAACGATGTTCAAATCGTTGCAGTAAATGACCCATTCTTGGATTTGGATTATTTGATTTACATGTTGAACTACGATACCGTTCATGGTAAATTCAAAGGAACTGCCGAAAACAAAGGTGGTAAATTGTTCATCAATGGTAAAGAAGTTGCATTCTTTGCTGAAAAAGATCCCGCTAACATTGGTTGGGGTGTTTCTGGTGCTGAATACGTAGTTGAATCTACCGGTGTTTTCACCACAATTGACAAAGCTGCTGCTCACATCAAGGGTGGTGCTAAGAAAGTTGTTATTTCTGCTCCTTCTGCTGACGCTCCTATGTTCGTTTGCGGTGTAAACTTAGAAAAATATACCAAGGACATGGATATCGTATCCAATGCTTCTTGTACTACTAACTGTCTTGCTCCTTTGGCTAAAGTTATCAACGACAACTTCGGTATCGTTGAAGGTTTGATGACAACAGTACATGCTGCCACCAATACTCAAAAAACTGTAGATGCTCCTTCTTCCAAAGACTGGAGAGGTGGTCGTTCTATCCTGAACAACATCATCCCTTCTTCTACCGGTGCTGCTAAGGCTGTAGGTAAAGTTATTCCAGAATTGAACGGCAAATTGACCGGTATGGCTTTCCGCGTACCAACTGCTGACGTTTCTGTAGTTGATTTGACTGTACGTTTGGAAAAAGCTGCATCTTACGACGAAATCAAAGCTGCTTTGAAACTTGCTTCTGAAAACGAAATGAAAGGTATCCTTGGTTACACAGAAGATTCTGTTGTTTCTACTGATTTCATCCACGACGCTCGCACATCCATCTTTGATGCAAACGCTGGTATCGCTTTGAATGGTAACTTCGTTAAGTTGGTTAGCTGGTATGACAACGAGTGGGGTTATTCAAACAAAGTTTTAGACTTGATCGCACACATGGACACCGTAAAATAATTTACGATAGATATATTGAAAAGCCGTTCCTTTGGAGCGGCTTTTTTTTGTACTATTGCAAACTGAAAAACTGAAAATGAAAAATACCCTGATCACTTTACTTGGCCCTACAGCTTCCGGAAAAACCAAACTTGCCGTACATCTGGCAAAAGCACTTGATGCAGAAATCATCAGTGGAGATTCCAGGCAAGTTTACCGTGGAATGGATATAGGTACAGGAAAAGATCTCTCAGAATATACCCTGGATGATAAACAGATTCCATACCATTTAATAGATATTGCAGATGCCGGTTACAAATACAATGTTTACGAGTATCAGCGTGACTTTTTACCAGCCTATCAATCTATCTGTGAAAGAGGCAAAGAAGCCGTTCTTTGCGGTGGTACAGGACTGTATATCGAATCTGTGCTCAAAGGATACAAATTGGTACCGGTGCCTGCAGATCCCGAATTGAGATCCCGTTTGGAAACAAAATCCCTGCCAGAACTGGTTAAAATGCTCTCCACATACAAACAATTACACAATACTACCGATGTCGATACGGTCAAAAGAGCCGTTCGTGCTATTGAGATAGAAGCATACTATCAAATTCACCCGGAAATACAATCCGGGTTTCCGGAAATTTCCAATCTGGTTTTTGGTTTAAATCTAGATAGAGAGGAACGTCGCAAGCGCATCAGTCAGCGACTTAAAGCCAGACTGGATGAAGGGATGGTGGATGAGGTAAAAGCACTCATCAATCAGGGTATACCGGTGGAAGACCTGATCTACTACGGGTTGGAGTATAAATTTGTAAGTCTCTACATTACCGGTGTTCTGAGTTATCAGGATTTGTATGATCAACTAGAGGTTGCCATTCATCAGTTTGCCAAAAGGCAAATGACTTGGTTTAGGGGTATGGAAAAGCGCGGCATCCCGATTATCTGGCTAGATGCTTTAGCGGATACCGATGAAAATATACAGAAAATGCTGAATGCTTTTAGCCAAGTCGGCTGATTTTGCGAAGTTTTTCCTCGTCGATAATCTTGATTCTTCGACCGTCCATGGTAATAACCCTTTCAGAAACAAACATGGAGAGAGTCCTGATGCAATTGGAAGTTGTCATATTGGAAAGGTTGGCCAAGTCCTCTCGGGAGAGGTAAACATTGATGGTCACTCCGTCTTCTTCCAAACCGTAATTGTCACGCATGAAAATTAAAGATTCTGCCAAACGTCCCCGAATATGTTTTTGGGTCAGGTTGACTTGTCTGGCATCGGAAATACCCAAATCTATAGACAAAGCTTGTATGAAAAAATAGGCGAGTTTCAAGTTTTGATGGATGAGTTTTTGTATCACATCCGTGGGAATCATCACTACCGTTGAGTTCTCGAAAGCGCTGACGGTGGTATTGTAATCGGCATCGGCAAAGATAGCCCGATAGGCAAAGTAGCTGATAGGCTGCATGATACGAACTATCTGATTGCGGCCTCCAACCCCTTCCTTGTACGCTTTAACTTTCCCCTTAACCAGACACATCATGTGTGTAGGTTTATCTCCTTCATAGTGAATGATCTCATTCTTTTTGAAGTTTTGGACGGAGTAGTTGGCTTTCAGATATTCTTGTTCATCCGGAGTCAGCGTCTGCCAAATCTCTACCAGGTTTTCCAAATCCCTGGTCTCAGTTATGCTTTGCTTTTTTACCATTACTTGTTATAAAACATACTTTTACAACGCAAAAATAGCGGATAAATTCGTAAAAACAATTAATAAATGATAAAATTACATTTTTCACACCTGAATTTTAGTCGTTTGTGTTTTGACTTCTCTAGGTTGCTATCCATCGTTTTTTTTGACAGTGTTTTTTGTTTCAAATAGTAATTTCAAACTTAAAAATGTGAACTATTTGTTTATAAGTATCCCTTTTTTCCGCTTATTTCTTGTTTAACCTGCGGTCATACAGCAGTTTTTTGCTATTTTTGCAGCTTGAAATATGTATAAACTATGACGAGCTTAAGCCATTCGGAAACGACTGCTATATTATTGATTCATTGTCCCGACCAAAAGGGGATACTTGCGTCTGTTACAGATTTTATCAATGTAAATAAAGGTAATATTTTATATCTTGATCAACACGTTGACCGTAAAGCGGATGTGTTTTTTATGCGTGTGGAGTGGTCTTTGGAGCAATTTTCCATACCAAAAGATAAAGTAGGAGAATACTTTGACACATTGTACGCACAAAAGTATCAGATGTCATTTCGTTTATATTTTGGAGATCAGAAGCCCAGGATGGCTATTTTCGTATCCAAAATGTCTCACTGTCTTTTTGACCTGTTGGCTCATTATAGCTCCGGTGATTGGAATGTGGAAATACCCTGTATCATTAGTAACCACGAAGATCTGGCAGTTATTGTAGAACGATTTGGTATACCTTTTCATCACGTGCCCATCACCAAAGACAATAAAGATGCTCAGGAAGTCCGTGAAATTGAACTTTTAGATTCTTACGGGGTTGATTTTATTGTTTTGGCCAGATACATGCAGATTATATCCGATGAGTTTGTAAATCATTATCCCAATAAAATAATCAATATCCATCATTCCACTTTGCCGGCTTTTGTGGGGGCAAAACCGTATCATGCCGCCTATGAAAGGGGTGTGAAAATTATAGGAGCAACCAGTCATTATGTGACTGCTGACCTGGATGCCGGACCCATTATTGACCAGGATATCATTCGTGTTTCTCACAAGGATACCGTCGAGGCTTTGGTGCATCGTGGGCAGGATATCGAAAAGATAGTTCTTTCCAGAGCAGTAGAGAAACATCTGGAGCACAAGATTTTGGTTTACCAAAATCGAACCGTTGTTTTCAATTAAAAATTATCAAGACTATCAGTATGGAAGTTGCCATCATCAAATATAACGCAGGAAACATTTACTCAGTCATGCATGGCTTGAGGCGTATAGGGATTGAACCTGTCGTAACAGATGACAAGAGTCGCATCCTGGCTGCGGATAAAGTTATTTTTCCCGGAGTAGGGGAAGCTTCTTCCACCATGGCGTACCTTAGGGAACATAAGCTCGATCAATTGATTGTAGACTTGAAGCAACCAGTTCTGGGTATTTGTATCGGTCTGCAGCTGATGTGTAAACATTCAGAAGAAGGAAACACCGATTGTCTGGGTATTTTCGATGCAGAGGTGAAACGTTTCCAACCTCAACAGATTAGTGACAAAGTACCTCAAATGGGTTGGAATACCATACATTCCTTGCAGACTGCCGTTTTTACCCCTGAGATGGAAAATCAGTATGTGTATTATGTGCACAGTTTTTATGCTGATATCTGTAGTCAGACCATCGCAGTGACCGATTACCTGCAACCCTTCAGTGCAGCCCTGCACCGTGACAATTTTTATGCGACCCAGTTTCACCCCGAAAAAAGTGGACCATTGGGCGAAATTATTTTAAGAAATTTCATTAATTTATAATCATGGATATCATTCCCGCAATAGATTTGATTGACGGCAAATGTGTACGTCTTTCGCAGGGTGATTACGACCGCAAGATCACTTACAACGAGAATCCGTTGGAAGTGGCCAAAGCGTTCGAAGATCATGGTATCTGTCGTTTGCACCTGGTAGACCTCGATGGAGCTAAGGCTCATCACATTGTGAATCACCGTGTATTGGAAAATATTGCTACCCACACTTCACTTGTCATTGATTTTGGTGGAGGCCTCAAAACCGATGACGATTTACGCATTGCATTTGAATGTGGTGCGAAAATGATTACCGGAGGAAGCATAGCGGTTAAATCACCGGATGTTTTTGAATCGTGGATTGAAAAATTCGGCGCAGAAAAAATCATTCTGGGAGCCGATGTGAAAGATGAAAAGATTGCTGTGACAGGTTGGACAGAAGATACGGATCTCGAACTTCTGCCTTTTCTGGAAAACTACAGAAATAAAGGAATCCGTAAGGTTATTTGCACAGACATCAGTAAAGATGGAATGTTGCAGGGGCCTTCTACGGAGCTCTATCAACGGATATTGGCCGCTTATCCCGATCTGTATCTGGTAGCCAGTGGTGGAGTCAGTTGTCTTGCTGACCTGGAGGCACTTGCTCAGGCAGGTTTGCCAGCTGTCATTTTCGGGAAGGCCATCTATGAAGGCCGGATTGCTCTGAAAGATTTACGCCCCTTTTTATCCTAAATAAGATATGCTCGCAAAAAGAATTGTCCCCTGTTTGGACGTAAAAGATGGACAAACCGTAAAAGGTATTAACTTTGTAAACTTTCGCCAGGCAGGTGATCCTGTGGAGCTGGGAGCAGAGTACAGTCGTCAGGGTGCTGATGAGTTGGTTTATCTGGATATAACTGCTTCTCACGAGGGACGTAAGACTTTTACCGATATGGTAAAACGTGTAGCTGCCGAGGTGAGTATACCCTTTACAGTAGGAGGAGGCATTAACGAACTGAAAGATGTGGATCGATTACTGAATGCTGGAGCTGATAAGGTTTCTGTCAATTCGGCTGTACTTCGAAATCCTCAGCTAATCAACGATATATCCCGTAACTTTGGCGCTCAGGTATGTGTAGTAGCCATCGATGCTAAATTTGAAAATGGCGAGTGGATTTGTTACCTGAATGGTGGACGGATTCCTACCGATAAAACATTATTCAACTGGGCTTTGGAAGCGCAGGAACGTGGTGCGGGAGAAATCTTGTTCACCAGTATGACACACGACGGAGTCAAGACAGGTTATGCAAATGAAGCATTGAGCCGTTTGGCCGAAACGCTCTCCATACCCGTGATTGCGTCTGGTGGCGCAGGTTCTAAAGAACATTTCAGGGATGCATTCCAGATTGGAAAAGCGGATGCCGCTCTTGCTGCCAGTGTTTTTCACTTTGGAGAGATAACGATACCTGATCTGAAAGATTACCTGAGCACTCAGGGTGTTGTAGTTAGAAAATAATGATATAAAAATAGTCCTATGAACTTAGATTACAGTAAATTAAACGGATTGGTGCCTGCCATTGTACAAGATGCAAAAACAGACAAAGTCTTGATGCTGGGTTTTATGAATGAAGAAGCATTTGCCAAAACCCAGGAAACGGGACAGGTGTGTTTTTTTAGTCGTACCAAAAATCGTCTTTGGACGAAAGGAGAAGAAAGTGGAAACTTCCTGAATGTTGTTTCCATCAAGGAGGATTGCGATCACGATACTTTACTGATTCAGGCCAACCCTGTAGGACCTGTTTGTCATATGGGCTGGGATACTTGCTTCAACGAAGAAAATAAGATGGATGGATTTGACTTTTTGCGCTATTTGCAAGATTTCATTGACCGTCGTCACCAGGAAATGCCTGAAAATTCCTATACAACATCTCTTTTCCAAAAAGGGATAAATCGTATGGCTCAGAAGGTCGGAGAAGAGGCTGTTGAAACAGTTATTGAAGCCACCAACGGTACCGAAGAAGGATTCCTTTACGAAGCATCCGATTTGGTTTACCACCTAATTGTGCTTTTAACCAGCAAGGGTTACCGTCTGGACGATTTAGGCAAGGAGCTCAAAAAGAGACACAAAGAATAGAACTAAAGTGCTGATAGTGCGCTTTATAAAAATGCAACGTATTCGTTATTAATAGATTTACTCATGAAAGAAGATATTCTGATCAAATACAAAGGTGTTGAAGTTTGTAGGGACGAGCTGACTGTACTTCAAAATGTAAATCTTGAAATACATAAAGGTGAGTTTGTTTACATCATTGGTAAAGTTGGATCCGGCAAGAGCAGCCTTCTAAAAACGTTATACAACGAAGTTCCCATAACTAGCGGTTCGGCCAAAATCCTCGATTTCGATCTGGTACATATGAAAAGTTCACAAATGCCTTTGTTACGTCGCCGTCTGGGTATTGTTTTTCAGGATTTTCAACTTCTCATAGATCGGAATGTACAGGAAAATCTGGCTTTCGTTCTTAAAGCAACAGGCTGGAAAGATAAATCTGCAATCCAGGAGCGCATTGATCAGGTTCTAAATCAGGTAGGTATGTCCAACAAAGGATATAAGATGCCACACGAATTGTCCGGAGGCGAACAGCAGAGAATTGTAATGGCCAGAGCGCTCCTTAATTCACCGGATATCATTTTGGCGGATGAACCGACTGGAAACCTTGACCCTGAAACAGGCAGCGAGATTGTGAAATTGTTGCACAGTATTCGTGAATCCGGAGCGACAGTCATCATGAGCACACACAATCTTGGCTTTGTGCAAAGCTATCCGGGTCGCACCCTAAAATGCGAAAATAACAGGCTGATTGAATAAAAAAAACGTACATTTGTACCTTATATTAGTTTAACATATAAAGCAACGAAAAAATGAAAGTGCTAAAGTTTGGTGGTACTTCCGTAGGGTCCGCCCAAAGAATGAAAGAAGTATCCAATCTCATCCTCGATGGTCAAAAGAAAATTGTTGTACTATCGGCTATGTCTGGAACAACCAATACATTGGTGGAAATCTCGGATTATCTCTATAAACGCAATCCGGATGCAGCCAATGAAACCATCAATAAGCTGGTAAATAAATACGAAGGCGTTATTGATGAACTCTACTCAACCGAAGAATATAAACAGAAGACAAGAGAAGTCACTCAATCGCACTTTGATTATATTCGTAGCTTTACCGAAAACCTGTTTACCCTTTTTGAAGAAAAAGTGGTATTGTCTCAGGGGGAATTGCTCTCTACAGCCATGTTTACCAGCTATTTGAATGAGTTAGGTGTGAAGGCTGTCCTGCTTCCTGCTTTGGAATACATGCGGGTGGATAAAAACGGTGAACCAGATGCTGAATATATACGTCTGAACCTGGCCAAACAATTGGCTCAGTATCCGGATGCTGAAATTTTCATAACACAAGGTTTTATTTGTCTGAATGCCTACGGCGAAGTGGATAACCTGCAACGTGGTGGAAGCGATTATTCCGCTTCTTTGATCGGTGCCGCTATCAAATCCGAAGAAATTCAGATCTGGACGGATATCGATGGAATGCACAACAACGATCCTCGTATTGTAGACAAGACGGCTCCGGTTGCTCACCTTCATTTTGAAGAAGCTGCTGAGTTGGCCTATTTTGGTGCCAAGATACTTCACCCAACGTGCATTCTTCCTGCTAAATTGGCTAATATTCCGGTACGTTTGCTCAATACTTTGCAACCGGACGCTTTTGGTACACTGATTTCAAATAAGACCGAAAAAGGTAAAATCAAAGCTGTTGCAGCCAAAGATGGTATAACAGCCATCAAAATAAAATCCGGTCGTATGCTTCTGGCTTACGGTTTCCTTCGCAAAGTGTTTGAAATTTTTGAAAGCTATCAAACACCCATCGATATGGTCTGTACTTCGGAGGTCGGGGTATCCTTATCCATTGATAAGAATAAACACCTTCAGGAAATCATAGACGAGCTGAAAAAATTCGGTACCGTTACAGTCGATACCGATATGGTCATTGTGTGTGTGGTCGGAGATTTGGAATGGGACAATGTTGGTTTTGAATCCAGCGTGCTCCAGGCCATCAAGGATGTACCTGTGCGTATGATCTCTTACGGAGGAAGCAACTTTAATATTTCAATGCTTGTCAAGTCTTCGGATAAAAAACGTGCCATGCAGGCTTTGAGTGATAATCTTTTCAATAAAAAATAACTAATGAAGCTCAGGCTTCCATTTTTACATACATGGATACAAAAGGACAGTTTCCGTTAGAAAAGTTTTCAAAACTGGAGACACCGTTTTATTATTACGATACCACCGTATTAAAACAGACGTTAGATCTGCTTTCTTCAGAAGCAAACAAGTACAATTATAAAGCGCACTACGCCTTGAAGGCAAATGCCAATCCAAGAATCCTTTCTATTATTAATAGTTACGGGTTGGGTGCTGACTGTGTGAGTGGTGGCGAAATCCTTGCAGCGGTAAAAGCTGGTTTTCCTTCCTCCAAAATCGTTTTTGCAGGAGTTGGAAAAGCCGATTGGGAAATCAATGTGGCTTTGGATGCCAATATCTTTTGTTTTAACGTGGAGTCAATTCCTGAAATGGAAGTGATCAACGAACTTGCTATTGCCAAGGGTAAGATTGCTCACGTTGCATTGCGAATTAATCCAAATGTACAGGCTGATACCCATCACTATATCACTACAGGTCGCGAAGAAAATAAGTTCGGAATCTCCCTTGCTGATGTTGATAAGGTTATTGACGTCGCTTTGGCTTCTTCGAACATCAAACTAATCGGTATCCATTTCCATATTGGATCACAGATACTGGAAATGAACAATTTTGCTGGACTTTGCAGTCGCATTAATGAACTACAGGATCAGTTTGCCAAACGCAATATTATCCTAGAACACATCAATGTAGGTGGAGGTTTAGGCATCGATTACCATTACCCCAATAAACAACCCATCCCAGATTTTGCAGGTTATTTGAAAACATTCAAGAACATGCTTAAACTTCGGGAAGGACAATCAGTTCATTTTGAACCGGGACGTTCTGTGGTCGGTCAATGTGGCAGCTTAATCACTAAAGTTTTGTACATCAAGCAGGGTGCTGTTAAGGCTTTTGCTATCGTTGATGCTGGCTTTACCGATCTGATTCGTCCGGCTTTGTATCAGGCCTATCATAAAATGGAGAACATTTCATCGGATGAATCCATCCAAAAATACGATGTAGTTGGTCCTATTTGTGAATCATCCGATTGCTTTGGCAAGGATGTAGAGCTCAATCTGACAAAGCGAGGAGATTATATAGCCATTCGTTCAGCAGGTGCCTACGGAGAAATAATGGCTTCACAATACAATTTGCGTCGTTTGCCGTTATCTTACTTTTCAGAAGATATTTAATAATGAACCTATGATTTCGGATTGGTTTCAATTGTCTATCGTTGATTGGATACTCCTGGGCGTTTTGCTTTTGGTCTTTTTGGTTCAAATTTTTTATTATTTGCATTACTATCAAGGATTGTTTAGAAAATCTAGTTTGGTAGAAAAGGGTTTGGTTCCTTTCGAGACAGAGAAAAAACCGGTCACCGTCATCATTTGCGCACGTGATCATGCAGCTTGTCTGGCACAAAACCTGCCAGCTATACTAGAACAGGATTATCCTGAATTTCAGGTGGTTGTAGTGAATGATGCTTCAACGGATGATACAGATAATGTGTTAGTTGGTCTTGCTCAAAAATATCCCCACCTATATCACACCTTTGTACCTGTAGGTGTACAAAGTGTCAGTTCCAAAAAGATGGCTTTGACCATTGGCATCAAGGCAGCAAAATACGACGTTTTATTGTTTACCGATCCCAACTGTGTGCCACAAAGCAATCAATGGATTTCATCGATGATGCGTCATTTTAATGAGAAATGTGATATAGTTCTCGGCTATAGCTCGTATCAGAATATAAAAGGCCTTTGTAAGTATTTGATTTCGTATGATACGTTGTTTACTGCAATGCAGTTTATGGGCTATTCTGAAATAGGCAAACCCTATATGGGATTGGGCAGTAACCTGGCCTACCGTAAAGAACTCTTTTTCAAGAATAATGGTTTTGCCTCCCATCTTAATTTAAAATCGGGCGATGATGATTTGTTTATCGGTGAAATAGCCAATGCCACCAATACCCATATTGAAGTATCACCAGAAGCCAAAATTCTGATGAATTCATCCAGTATCTGGAAGCAGTGGAAAGATCAACGGATCAATCATATATCCACCTTTTCTTACAATAGGCCAGGAACACGATTTCGCACCGCTTTTGAACTTCTTAGTCGTTTTGTTTTTTACGGTTTGAGTATTACACTCTTGATTATTGGAATTTTACAGCTGAATATACCCATGATGGTTTATGCTGTATTGCTTTTCCTGATTAGGTATTATATTCAGATTAAAGTGATGAATAGAAGTGCCAAATGTTTCGACGAAATGCGGTATTATTTTTCAATACCACTTTTCGACATACTAATACCACTCCTGAATTTTCGATTCTGGATCTATTTACTTTTCCACAAACAAAATTCTTATACCTGGCGGGTATTGCATTAAATCTTTTTTCTTTTCAATACTTTATTGGTCTGTGTGAAAACGAAAATAGCGGTGACTATTGTTGCCAGTAAGTCGCTACATGGAAGTGCCATCCAAACACCATTCAATCCATAATGGAGTGGGAACAGGAGTATGAGTGGTATCAGGAAAAGAAACTGACGCGACAAGCTTAGGAATATGGCATACGAAGCTTTACCAATCGATTGAAAGAAATTGGCGGTAACCATCTGAAAACCAATGATGGGAAACATCAACATCACGTAACTCATAGCCAATTTAGACTGTTCTATTAAATCAGCATCATTGGTGAAAGCGGAGACAATTGCTGTTGGGAAAAGCATTGTCAGGGCAAATCCAAATGTTGTGACGGCACTTGCAGCCATTAAGGTCAGCTTATAGACCCTCAAGACCCTGTCGTTCTTGAGTGCACCAAAATTGTATCCGGCAATTGGCTGCATCCCCATATTTAAACCCATGACCGTCATTACAAAGAGTAAGGCAACACTGTTGATAATACCGAAAGCTCCGATAGCCATGTCACTGTGTATTCCGCCATATTTGGCCAGGCTGATGTTTATAATCATTGCAACCATGCTCGCTCCTACATTCATTAGAAAGGGAGACAATCCAATGGATAAAATATCCCGGATAATTCGCTTTTTTAACTTGAAGAAACCTCTTTGAAAATGAAGATAGCTGCTTTTATTTGTAAAGTGGATCATCACCCAGATAAAGCCCGAAAATTGAGCTATGGCTGTGGCTAAAGCAGCACCTCTGATACCCCAATTAAAAACAAAGATGAAGACCGGTGCCAGACAAATATTAACAAAAACAGTTAATAACGAGGACCACATTGCCTTTTTTGGGTATCCTGAAGCACGCATAATATTGTTTAACCCCATGAAATTGTGGTTAAAGATGTTCGCTAACAGAATTATTTGCATAAAGTCTCTGGCATAGGGTAGTGTACCCTCACTGGCGCCAAAAGCTCTTAAGAGTGGGTCCAGGAATAGTAAACCAAATACAGTGATTAAGGATCCAATGATTAGGTTCAACACCAGGGTGTTCCCCAATATATTTGTAGCATCACGTTTACGCTTCTGACCCAGTCGAATGGATATCATGGTTGAAGCACCTGCTCCAATCATAGCGCCAAATGCAATAGTCAGGTTCATCAGTGGCATTGTGAGCGCCAAACCTGAAATAGCCAGTGGACCAACCCCGTTTCCTATAAAAATACGATCAATGATATTATAGAGAGACGCTACCGTCATCCCGATGATGGCAGGTAGTGCATATTGAATGAGTAGCTTGCCGATGGGATCAGTACCTAAGCGGTTCGCTTTTTCTGCTTCTGTATCTAAATCATTAGAAGTTTCTGCAGGACGTAGTCCATCGGAAAGAATTGTTTCATCCGTCATATAGGAAGTTTATCGCTTTAAAAGAATAATTGAAAACCACCACAAAGATAGTCATTTTTAGGATGGTAGATCAAGTCTATAATTCCAATGAATACCATCTGTTTTTTTGTAAAATCAGTTGGCTAGATTTCTAATAGGATAATTAGGTGTTCCTCCACGGTATTTTAATAAAAAGATCATCAGCCTTATTCAAACTGATGATCTTATTTATAATTCAAGTATTGTTTATTCTATTTGACGTTCAACAGGGTCTTGAACCATACTGTTTTATCTGAAACGGTAATACCTGTGGATCTTTGACTGCTCATATCCATGCCACCAGGTCTGCTCATTCCGCTCATTCCACCAGGTCCACCCATTCCGCCTGGCCCTCCCATACCTTCAGGTCCCCCCATCATTGGCATGAAACCTTCTGCTTCTGTCTTTTGAGGACTTTTTATAACAAAACCAAAGCAAAAATTGATTTTAGAATCCGTCTCATCAAGTTGTTCTTTATAGAACGTGTTGAAAGGAACGCCCAGTTCGTAGATTAGACAATTGGATTGATCTCTGGAAATGGAAACACGAACTGGACAACCTTTAATAGGCTGTTTACCATTTTCAAGCAAAAAACCGGTCAGGATTAGATCCCTGGTAGGAAAAGGCATACCCAAACCTCTTCTGGCAGACATTGGACTAGCTCCTTCTTGTCCATGTTGTATGTTTTGATCTTGTTGAGCACCTTGTTCCTGTTTATCCTCAGATACCTCGCGTGGAAACCTGCCAGCTCTGTTCTTTGTTGAATCTATTGTTATTGGAAGTGGGAATGTAACACCTGTCACTTTTCTTTTTTTACCGTTTGCATTAATCCAGACTTCTAAACCGTTTTGCGCGATTTGTCTTTGTATTGATTCTTCCGATATGCGTAAAATGAAATACAAATTTTTTTCATCATTGGCTACGGAGTAATTAATGTTGGTTTCTTTGTCAAATTTTGGTAGTCGAGGTCCCCATTCCTTATTGATACCGTCAATCTCGACGTCATTCTTATAGGGTAAGACTTCGCTTGCTGCAAAAATGTTATTTGAACAAACAGCAACTAGTAACAAAGTGAATAAATGTCTTAACATGAATGGTTATTTTTTTAGATTGAGAAATTTTTTAACTGAATCAACGTAGGATTTTCCTATCGGTATTTCCTTTTCTCCCAATTGAATGTGCTGGTTGTATATGCGTTGAATTTTCCGAACTGGTACGATGTAAGAACGATGTACCCTCAGGAAGTCATCTCCAGGTAGTTTCTCCATGATGCTTTTTAAGCTTGTCAGGGTGAAGATGCTTTTGCCTGAATCCAAATGGATTCGAATGTAGTCGTCAAAACCTTCGATGAAAAGGATATCTCGGGTACTGATACGCAGATTCTGGTAATCTGATTTTACAAAAATGGCAATGTCTTCCGCCGCATTATTATTGGTGTCACTCAAGGATTTAAAATTTCTGGCTTTGTTTACGGCTTCCAGAAAACGGTTAAAATCAAACGGTTTCAACAAATAATCAATGGCATCCACATTGAAACCATCTACGGCATATTTGCTGTATGCTGTGGTAAAAATGATCATGGGCTGTCTGTGATTGAGCGATTTTGCCAATTGTACCCCTGTAATATCCGGCATCTGAATATCCAGAAAAATCAGTTCTACCGGATTTTTCTGAAGAAAACCCCAAGCAGAGATAGCATCAGAAAACGTTTCCATCAATTTTAGCCCAGGCACCTGAGAAATATAGGATTCCATCAATTCCAGTGCCAATGGCTCATCGTCAACTGCAATACAATTTATCATGCTAGTTCAATTTTAAGGAGAACATGGTAGCTCTCCGGTGTTTTCGTTATTTTTAAAATATGATTGTCGGGATAGAGTAAATCCAGACGACGTCGGGCATTTTCCAAACCCACTCCTGATGATTCCAGACTCTCTCCTATATTTGAATGAATGGCATTTTGGATGGTGAAGAACATCGTTTTTTGCACGAATTCAAATCGGATCTTAATTTCAGATTCATACCGAACGCTAACTCCATACTTAAAAGCATTGTCTATAAATGGAATTAAAATTCTGGGTGCTATCGTCAACGACTTATAATCTCCAACAACTTCATAATTCACATGCGTTTTATCGGTTAGGCGAAGGCCCTGCAACTCAATATAATCTTTTATAAAACTTTCTTCTTCTTCAAAAGGGACAAAATCAACACCAGTGTCATTCGTGATTTTTCGCATCAGGTTGGATAGTTTCATGACCGCAATAGCTGCATCATCTGACTTTTTTAAGGTTAGCACATAGATGTTGTTCAGGGTGTTAAATAAAAAATGTGGATTGACTTGTGCTTTTAGGAAAGATAGTTCAGACTGTAAGGCCGCGGCATGAACCTCGTTGGCATGTCGTAGAGACTCCTGTAATTTAAAGAAAAGGTAATACGTCATACTGATGGCCCAAACCATAGCAAACATATATATGAATGAAAAATGTCTGAATTCAAATCCTCTTGGGGGTTTGTGCCTTCTGCCCATTTCCGGCATAAAATTATATCCAAGAAGCTTATCGATATACATTGAAAGTGAAGGTATTAATAGGCTACCTATCAGGAATATACAAGTAAAGAAAAGATAATAGCCCCACTTTTTTTTGTTAAATAATTTGGGCATCAACAGCAGTAAGTTGGTGTAAAATGCTATAAACATAAAGATGTTGTTTGTCCACATTGGAACGGGAATAAGGAACGGTCTAGTTCCTGACCCCGGACCCATGTGAGGCCTGAACAACAATGGTAGCGAGAGCAGTGCCAACCAAATAAATAAGTGGATGAAGACGGTTGGAATATGGTTCAAGTTTTTTAACTTCATATGGATGAGTATACTTTATCCAAAATTAAGGTATTATTACCTCCTAAATCATTTCGTTCGGTTAGAAAGTTCATTTCATCGGTCAAAGACTTTTCTGAATCAATCCCAGTCATCTTGGCATAACGGTCATTATTGAAAAATTCGACAGCATTCATATAAAGCATTTTTTAAGGAAACCAAATGTAGACAATTTTTGAAAAATAATAGATCTAAACCCAGTTTGTATGCTAATTTTGAGGGTACAATAATGCTTTGAAAGTTTATCGAATGAAAAAAGTTTCCATAGAACCAGCCATCCATGCAGCAGCACCCAATTACAAAGCCCTGGTCGTATCCTGTAAACTAACAAATTCTGAATACAACGCCGGTTTATTGCAGGAATTGAATGCTGAGATCGAACATTTTCGTACAAGGTTTTTGTTGACAGATATCAACAAATTACCTGGAATCTATGAAATGCGTCAGTTGTATAGAAAACTGGGTAAAGATCCCAATCGATATAGGCCCGCCGCTGAATCTCTATGCCGTAGAGTACTCAAAGAAAAGGATTTATATAAAATAAATACGTTGGTCGATTGCATCAACCTGATTTCGATACATACTGGTTTTTCCATTGGTGGATTTGATTTGGAAAAGATAGACGGTGACCTATTCTTGGGAGTAGGGGAAGCAAATGAAAAATATGACGCTATTGGCCGAGGTCTTCTTAATATAGAAGGTCTGCCCGTTTACAGAGACAAAAAGGGGGGAATAGGAACACCTACCAGTGATGAAGAGCGTACCAAAATTGACCTGAATACGAAGAGTTTGCTTCTGATTATCAATTCGGCTGGTGGCAAAATAGGTTTGGAGGAAGCTTTTGAGTGGTCTAAACGTTTACTGATAGATTATGTACAAGCGAAGGAAATAGTTCACTATCAAATTTGAACAGGGGCTTTCAATCAAAAATGTTTGCTAATTTTGTACAATTGGATGACCGAATCCCGTACGGTCATTTATCCTTACAACAAATCATGAATGAAGAATAAACCTTATTGGTTTCATTTGATGGCAATTTTGACTGTCATCATATGGGGCACGACCTATATTTCGACTAAAGTTCTGATTGAAAACGGACTTAGACCTGCTGAGATTTTCTTCTATCGTTTTCTGATGGCTTACGTCTGTATCTGGTTATTTTCAGGACGTCGTATCTGGTCTGACAACTGGAAAGATGAATTGCTGTTTATGGCATCAGGACTCACCGGTGGGTCTATGTATTTCTTGTTTGAAAATACAGCCCTGACCATTACACTTGCGTCGAATGTCGCATTGATCTTGTGCACGGCGCCCATTCTGACCACTTTTTTGTATTTTTTGCTGCATCGAGGAGAAAAACTGAAACCCAATTTTATTTTTGGCTCACTTTTAGCCTTTTTGGGAGTGGCACTTGTTATTTTCAATGGGGGTTTTATCCTGAAAATCAGTCCGCTTGGAGATGCTCTGACTATACTGGCTGCTTTGATGTGGGCTTTCTATAGTCTAATCATCAAGAACCTGAACGGGAAGTACGCAACCTTGTTTGTTACACGAAAGGTTTTCTTCTACGGCCTATTAACGATTCTCCCAATTTTCCTTTTTGAACCCTTAAGATTTGATTCCAACGTGTTGTTTCAGCCATTGGTCTTGATGAATCTGTTGTTCCTGGGTATCATCGCCTCCATGCTTTGTTATATTTCATGGAACACAGCCACCAAAAAGCTGGGTGTTCTGCGCGTAACAAATTATATCTATTTCTCTCCCATTGTTACACTGATTGCCTCTGCACTCCTGATCAATGAAAAGCTTACTTTGGTGGCGCTGACCGGATCCGCTTTAATTTTGGGTGGAGTCTATGCTGCTGAAAGGCGTTTTAAATAAAAGTGATCCGTAAGGAATAACCGATTCCTGTTTGTTTTCAATTTTTTTTAACCCAAAATAGGTTTTAGTATGATTTGTTCAGTTTTTAGTTAGAATAATCTAAGTAAATTTACAGGACTAAAAGTATAACAACATGGTAATAGAACGTACCAAGGCGTCGTACATCTTGAGGGAGTCACAAACGAAATATAATAAATAAAACCCCATGGAGGCCTATTACAACCAAAGCATACAGGATGTTGCCGATCACTATAAGGTCGGGCTCTCAACTGGATTGTCTTCTGAAGAAGCGGCAAAAAGGCTTGAGCAGTATGGTCTGAATCAATTGGATTCTAAGAAAAAAAAGAGCTTTTTGAAGGTCTTTCTACAACAATTCAAGAGTTTCATGATTCTGATACTACTCATTGCAGCCTCGATTTCAGGAGTAGTTGGGGTGATGGAGGGTGAAGGGTTGCTGGATACCTTTGTCATTTTGGGTATCCTGGTCTTGAATGCATTTATCGGAGCTTTTCAGGAAAAAAAAGCCGAAGCTTCTTTGGAGGCCTTACGAAATCTGACGGCTCCAATAACCAAAGTTCTTCGGGATGGTGAAATTAAGGAACTCGAGACCCAGAATCTGGTACCGGGCGATGTGGTTGTACTGGAAACTGGTGCCGTCGTACCGGCAGACCTTCGTTTGACGGAAGTGGTCAATCTGAAAGTGCAGGAATCATCCATGACAGGAGAATCCGTACCAGTCGATAAGGATACAGAAACACTGAAAAGTAGCAATATTGCACTCGGAGACCGCACCAATATGGCTTTTGCCAGCGGTATGGTCACTTATGGCCGGGGACGTGGCATCGTTGTTGAGACAGGTATGCTCACCGAAGTGGGAAAAATTGCAAATATGCTTCAGCATACAGACGATATGGAAACACCGATGAGTCGTCGTCTTGAGCAATTGGGCAAGGTTCTGGGCCTGGCAGCACTTGTCATTTGTGTGGTCATTTTTAGTGTCGGACTTCTATATGGAAATCCCATAATGAGCATGTTCATGACAGCAGTCAGTCTGGCTGTGGCTGCGATACCGGAGGGGCTACCAGCTGTTTCGACTGTGGTACTGGCTATTGGTGTACAGCGATTGGTCAAGAAAAATGCCATCATCCGTACCCTGCCATCTGTTGAAACATTGGGAAGCGCTACCGTCATTTGTTCCGACAAAACTGGTACTTTGACACAAAATAAGATGACTGTGATTGAGAGTTATGTCAATCACACAGCGACCACACTAGATAGAGTGGCTTCAGGCAAGGAACTGGATGCTGAAACGTCTTTGTTGTTGAAAATCTCCATTCTTTGTTCGGATGCTCATTTGAGGATACTTGAAGATGGGACAAATGTGACCACAGGAGATCCCACGGAAACCGCCCTGATCGATGTTGGTCTGATCTACGGTCTGAACAAAGAGAAACTCGAAACTGAAAATCCACGGGTGGAGGAAATTCCATTTGATTCAGAACGAAAACGAATGTCTACTGTCAATCAGATGGGTAATAAACAGTTGTATGTCAATGTGAAAGGCGGTTTGGACGAGATTTTATCCGTCTGTGACCACATACGCATTCATGAAGAAACAAGAACCATCACTCAAAAGGATCTGGAGCAAATAAAAAAGGCCAATGAGCAGATGGCCAATTCGGCATTGCGTGTTTTAGCCATGGCTTATAAAGAGTTGCAGGAAGTCCCCGTCACAGGTGAAACGGAGCATCTTGAGAGTCATCTGGTATTTGTTGGTCTCCTGGGTATGATAGACCCGGCCAGACCGGAAGCAATTGAGGCCGTTGCCAAATGCAATGCTGCCGGTATCCGAACAGTCATGATAACTGGGGACCACAAGAGCACCGCTTTGGCCATCGCTCGTGAAATCGGTATTTTCAAAGAAGGCGATATAGCCGTAACCGGCGCAGAGCTGGAGCTGATGAGTGAGGAAGATTTTGATGCCAATGTGACACGGTATTCTGTTTACGCCCGTGTTGCTCCCGAACATAAGGTCCGGATTGTTAAGGCCTGGCAAAAACGTGATGATGTTGTGGCAATGACCGGTGACGGGGTAAATGACGCACCAGCCTTGAAACAGGCGGATATTGGAGCAGCCATGGGTATTGTAGGTACAGATGTGGCCAAAGATGCTGCTGACATGGTTTTGACAGATGATAATTTTGCAACCATAGTTACTTCTGTTGAAGAAGGTAGAAGAATCTACGACAATATTCTAAAGGCTATACAATTTTTGCTATCCACCAATGTGGGAGAGGTTGTGTTGCTACTGATCACGTCCATTTTCAACTTAGGTTCTCCGTTGCTTCCGATACATATTTTATGGGTGAATCTGGTGACGGACAGTCTTCCGGCCTTGGCACTTAGTGTAGACCCAGCCGAAAAGAACATCATGAACCGGAAACCGCGTAATTCCAAAAAGGGATTCATGACCAGAGGTATGATCTGGAGAGTATTCTATCAGGGAGTCATGATTGGATTGATACCCTTGGCCGCCTTTATCATAGGGTTGCGAGATGGTGGAGAGACACTGGGGCAAACGATGGCTTTCGCCTCCCTGATTTTTGCCCAGCTCATTCATGTACGAAATCTGCATTCCAATACCAGGTCGTCATTTGCCATCAATCCATTTAAAAATAAACTGCTGATTGTTGCCATTATGGCCTCTTTGGCTTTGGCACTGTTGGTTCTACTGGTACCTCCGGTGAGAGAAGCTTTCAATCTGGTTGAAATGGATTCGAAGCATTGGTGGACAGTCATCCTCCTGTCGCTGATCCCGTTGGTGGTGGTCGATCTGTTCAAGCTTTTCAGGATGAATGGGACAAGAAATGAATCGTGAGAAGTGGCATTAAATAAATAAAGAAACCCTGACAATCCGTTGATTATCAGGGTTTCTTTACTTCGGTGATCCGCCTGGGGTTCGAACCCAGGACCCCAACATTAAAAGTGTTGTGCTCTACCAGCTGAGCTAGCGAATCTGACCTGTTGTTGCTTCTGAAAAGCGAGTGCAAAGATAGTCCTTTTGGGGATAAGTCCAAAATTATCGACCGTTATTTTTGGACTATTTTTCATATTTATAGCTATGATTCAGAATATGAGTAGAATAAAAAACGCAATAAAATGGAGGTTTGTTCATTCAAAGGATAAATTCACCCTAAAAATCCTTCAAATCCAGTAAAAACCAGCTTGAGCTATGTGCATTTTTATCTACCTTTGCACTTAGAAAAAAATATATATTCAAATATGGCAGACGATAAAAAGATTATTTTCTCAATGGTGGGCTTAACTAAAGTGTTCCCACCTCAGAAACAAGTTTTAAAAAATATTTACCTTTCTTTCTTTTACGGAGCTAAAATCGGTATTATCGGTTTAAATGGTTCTGGAAAGTCCACTTTATTGAAAATCATTGCAGGGATAGAAAAAGAGTACCTGGGTGATGTAGTCTTTTCTCCGGGTTATTCTGTAGGATACCTGGAGCAAGAGCCCCATCTCGACGAAACAAAAACTGTTAAGGAAGTCGTTATGGAAGGTGTGCAAGGCATCGTTGATATTCTTGCAGAATACGAAGAAATAAATAACAAGTTCGGACTTCCAGAATATTACGAAGATTCCGACAAAATGGACAAACTTTTTGCCCGTCAGGCAGAACTTCAGGATCATATAGATGCAACCGATGCCTGGAACCTCGATAGCAAGCTGGAACGTGCTATGGATGCGTTGCGTTGTCCTTCGGACGATCAGCCCATAAACACCCTCTCTGGTGGTGAACGCAGACGTGTGGCGTTATGCCGTCTGCTTTTGCAACAACCCGATGTGTTGCTTCTCGATGAGCCGACCAATCACCTGGATGCCGAATCCATCGACTGGCTGGAACAACACCTGCAGCAATATCCGGGTACCGTTATAGCCGTTACCCACGACCGTTACTTTTTGGACAACGTTGCTGGCTGGATTCTGGAACTTGACAGGGGTGAAGGCATTCCCTGGAAAGGCAATTACAGCTCCTGGCTGGATCAGAAGACCAAGCGGATGGCAATGGAGGAAAAACAGGCTAGCAAACGTCGCAAGACCCTTGAAAGAGAACTGGAATGGGTGCGCATGTCTCCCAAAGCTCGTCAGTCTAAAGGTAAAGCGCGTCTGAATTCTTACGATCAGTTGCTGAACGAAGACCAGAAAGAAAAAGAAGATGCTTTGGAATTGTTTATTCCAAACGGGCCACGTTTGGGTAATAAAGTCATTGAAGTTCAAGGTGTATCTAAATCTTTTGGCGATAAATTATTGTTTGATAACCTGACTTTTACATTGCCTCCCAATGGAATTGTCGGTATAATCGGACCCAATGGTGCCGGAAAGACAACCTTGTTCCGTTTAATTATGGAACTTGAAAAGCCCGATTCGGGCACCTTTGAAATAGGGGATACTGTCAAATTAGGTTATGTGGATCAGAGTCACTCAGCTATTGACCCAACTAAGACTGTCTATCAGATTGTATCCGGTGGTACCGACTTTATCCGTGTAGGCGGAAGGGAGATAAATTCCCGCGCTTATCTATCCAGGTTCAATTTTACCGGAGGTGATCAGGAAAAACTGGCAGGTGTACTATCAGGTGGTGAGCGCAACCGTTTGCATTTGGCACTCAATCTGAAATCAGAAGCCAATGTTTTATTGCTCGATGAGCCTACCAATGATATTGACGTGAATACCCTGAGGGCTTTGGAGGAAGGTTTGGAAAGTTTTGCAGGCTGTGCTGTCGTGATTAGTCACGACCGTTGGTTTCTGGATCGAATCTGTACCCACATTCTTGCTTTTGAGGGAAATTCGGAAGTCTTCTACTTTGAAGGATCCTATTCTGAATATGAAGAAAATAAACGTTTGCGTTTGGGAGATGAAGCACCCAAGCGTGTCCGTTACCGCAAACTTATAGCCGATTAATGTCCCTGATATTTACACCAGGACATCAGCCCGCATTCTCCGCAAAGGGGTTTGCGGGCTTGGCATATATAACGACCATGTAAGATAAGCCAATGATGAGCTATTGATAAAAGATTTTCAGGTATATGAGCCATCAGTATCTTTTCAGTTTCTTCCGGACTTTTGGAATCTTCCGTTAAACCAAGACGATTTGCTACTCGAAAAACATGTGTATCCACTGGCATGGCAGGCTTATCGAAAGCACAAATCAGAATAACACTGGCTGTTTTTCGTCCCACACCCGGCAAAGTCAGGAGTTCCTCCATGGTATCCGGAACCTTTCCATTAAAATTAGAAATCAGTTTCTGTGCCATTCCAACCAAGGATTTAGCCTTGTTGTTGGGGTAGGAAATACTTTTAATATACGAAAAAACAACATCGGGTGAGGTTGCTGCTAGGACTTCTGGCACAGGGAATGCCTCGAATAGGGCAGGTGTAGTCATATTCACCCTTTTGTCAGTACACTGGGCAGAAAGAATGACAGCGACCAGCAATTCGTATGGACTCTTGAAGTCGAGTTCAGATTTGGCTTCCGGAACATTTACTAGAAACCAGTCGATGATGTGTTGATAGCGTTCTTCTGTTGTCATAATCCCTTTGTTAAAAAAAAAACCTCCGAATCCTGAGAGGAAGCGGAGGTCTATTTTAGATTTGAAAATTACTTAATAAGCAGCCTTAAATTCCTCCAAAAAACGGACGTCATTCTCTGAGAACATACGTAAATCCTTCACTTGGTATTTCAGGTTGGTGATGCGTTCGATGCCCATACCTAAGGCGTAACCGCTATAGACATTACTGTCGATGCCACAATTTTCCAGAACGGCTGGATCGACCATTCCACAACCTAGAATTTCTACCCAACCAGTATGTTTGCAGAAATTACAACCTTTACCACCGCAGATGTTGCAGGAAATATCCATTTCAGCCGAAGGCTCTGTGAATGGGAAATAGGAGGGGCGCAAACGGATTTCTGTCTTTTCTCCGAACATTTCACGGGCAAAATACAATAAGGCTTGTTTCAGGTCTGCAAAAGAGACATCCTTGTCAATATATAAAGCTTCTACCTGGTGGAAGAAACAATGTGCACGGTATGATATTGCTTCGTTGCGATACACGCGACCGGGGCAAATAATGCGGATAGGAGGTTGCGTGCCTGTCATAACCCTGGATTGTACAGAAGATGTGTGGGTTCGCAACAAAATGTCCGGTGTCTTCTCAATAAAGAAGGTATCCTGCATGTCGCGGGCCGGATGTTCCAATGGGAAATTCAGCGATTCAAACACATGCCAGTCGTCTTCAATTTCAGGACCTTCTGCAATGGTAAATCCCAGGCGGGCAAAAATATCGACGATTTCATTTTTTACGATGGAAAGTGGGTGACGAGTTCCCAGTTCAATAGGGTAAGCGCTTCTACTGTAATCAGCGTTTGCATCCGTATTGCCTGTACCTTCAAAGCCGGATTTCAAATCGTTGAGGCGGTTTTGAGCTTTATCTTTCAGTTCGTTAAGCATTTGACCGACCTGACGTTTCTGTTCGTTGGGAACATTTCTGAAATCGTTGAAAAGCTGACTGATTTCTCCTTTTTTACTTAGATATTTGATGCGCAGAGTTTCTAGTTCCTCGGCCTCACTTGCAGACCAGGCACTTACCTCTGTTAAAAGTTTTTGAATCCGTTCAATCATTGTTATAAAATGTTTCAAAAATTAAGCCTACAAATGTACAGTTTTTTTTATCTTTACCGAAAGAATTGCAACGCTAAATAATTGAGCTATGCTAGACCGGATCGTAAAGAAGTACATAGAATCCCTGAATTTGTTGCCTCAAGGGGCAAGAGTAGTTGTGGCTCTAAGTGGCGGAGCCGATTCGGTCACTTTAATGGATGTCTTGCATAGGTTGGATTACTATTGTATAGGCGCGCATGTCAACTTTCACCTCCGGGGTGAAGAGTCTGACCGTGATGCAGCTTTTTCCCACCAATTATGCCGTGATTTGGGCGTCCCCTTTTACAAGACCGATCTGTATGCTGCAGAATATGCTGAACAGGAAGGAGTCTCTGTAGAAATGGCTGCCAGAGAATTACGCTATAACTGGTTTGAACAATTGCGCAAGGAGCAGGGTGCTGCTGCTGTTGCTGTTGCCCATCACAGGGATGACAGCGTTGAGACGGTATTACTCAATTTAATCCGTGGCACAGGTATCCGTGGGCTTACTGGTATTAAACCGCGCAATGGTTACGTTGTGAGACCTTTACTTTGTTGCACCAGGGAAGATGTGCTCGATTACATTGAGCAGCGTGGTCTTGCTTTTGTAACAGACCGAACGAATTTACTCAACGAGTACCGCCGGAATAAAATTCGTCTGGATGTGCTTCCTCTGCTGGAAAGTATCCAGCCCTCTGTCCGGGAATCTATAGCCAGAACAATGGATCATCTCGCCGAAACAGAAATCCTTTACGAGCAGGCTATAAAAGAAGCCAAGACACGATTATGCCCTACCAAAAAAGGAGCAGCGGTGCTTCCACTTAAAATTTCATTGTCGGCTTTGGAATTAGAGAAAGCCCCGCAAAGTGTTCTTTATGAATTGCTTTCCGAGTATGGCTTTGGCAGACCAGATGTACAGTCTGTATGGAAAAATCGCTTTGGAACCTCTGGTAGAGTTTACTTCTCGCATACCCATAGGTTGTTTTTTGACAGAGATTGCATTATAGTTGCTGAGCTGCCTTTGCAGGAAATAGCAGAGTATCCGCTCGAAGAAACACAAACTACAATTTCAGAACCTATTAGCCTGAAATGTAGCTTTTTGAAACCAGGAAAAGATTGTAAGATTTCCGTATCAAGATCCATGGCATATCTCGATGCGGACAAACTGCTTTTTCCCTTGACCATCCGTCATCCCAGAAAAGGAGATAATTTTATACCTTTTGGTATGCATGGACGAAAATTGATCAGTGACTATTGCATTGATTGCAAGATGAATGCAATGGAGAAGGAAGATCTGTGGTTGCTTTGCTCGGGAAGAGATATCGTATGGGTTATTGGAGAACGCATTGATAATCGATTTCGTGTGGATGAAATGACCAAACGGGTTTATCATCTGAGTGTTGACCCTTCCTGATTTATTAAAAATAAATTACAGAATCTTTTGTATATCGGAAAAAAGTGTATCTTTGCCCAGAATTCTTCCGATAGACGCTATTCTGCTGTCTGTTGAAATCTACAAATCTTTTAATTCTCCTACTTCATGCCCAACTACAATATTGTGCAATTGAATTCCAAGTCATTGCCAGAACTTATTGAAATTGCAAAAGAATTAAGCTTAACCAAAGTCGATTCCAGTGCAAAAGATGCACTCGTCTATCGTATTCTTGACGAGCAAGCTGTTCAAAATGCCAGCCGTAAAGCGGCTCAAATTAAAGATAATAACCCCGATGACAGACGTAAACGTACTCGTATACCTTTAATCAAAGAAAAAGATGTAAAGGTGTATACAGCCAACGATAAAGAAGCCAAACAGGTTAAAATAGAAAAACCACAGGTCAAAAAAGAGGATGCCGTCATTGAAAACAGTGCACCGGTAGCCAGTCAAAATGAAAAGACCGATAAAACTCCTGCTGAAAACAAGGCTCCTGAACAAAAAGGAGGTAACAATCAGGGCAAAAAACAAAATCAAAAACCCAGACCCAAGCTGGAAAAACCTCGTAAGCCTGAACAACAGCTCTTTACGGAGGATTCGCACAATCCAGCTACTGTAGAGGTTTCATCAGCCAAACCAGCTATTGTAGAGACCACATTACCCAAACCAGCCCCAGAAGCTGAAAAGGAAACTGATAAGGTTGTTATTTTTGAAAATACCCCTGTTGCAGTTGAAGTCATACCTGCTGAAGCCATCATAGATAACGGAACAGTATCAGATACCCCAAAAAGAAGAGGCAGACCCAAAGCAAAACCCATTCTTAAAATGAAGGTGAATACAGAAGGAGATCAGGTTGAAACTGCAACTCCAGATATTCAGGCTGAACAAGTAGAAGCGCAAGCACCTGTTGCAGTTAAAGAAGTCACCGAAATTCCATCTTTGCTAACTGCAGGTGAAGAAGCGTTGGCAGAAGCACGTCGTTTGGCTGGTATTGGTCCTAAACTTGAAGGAGGTTCTTCTGACAACCGTCCAAACAGACCCATTAAAGTAAATCAACCAAACCAGAACCCAAATCAGAACCCAAATCAGAACCCTAACCAAACACAGGGTCAGACTACAAATCCAACTCAAAACCAACAAAACAGAGGAAACTTCCAAAGACAGAACAATCCGAATCGTCCTCAACGTACTGAAGAGGAGCGTTTGTTTGAATTTGAAGGTATATTAATGGGTTCAGGCTGTCTTGAAATCATGCCAGATGGTTATGGTTTCCTGCGTTCATCCGATTATAACTACCTCTCTTCTCCCGATGATATCTATGTATCCCAATCACAAATCAAATTATTTGGTCTTAAGACCGGTGATGTGGTACTAGGCCCTATCCGTCCGCCAAAAGAAGGTGAAAAATATTTTCCACTTGTTAAAGTTGAACGTATCAATGGCCGCGAACCATCTTATGTGCGTGACCGTTTATCATTCGATCATTTAACACCACTTTTCCCAGAAGAAAAATTTAATCTGACTGGTGACAAGAGATATGCTAATACTTCTGTTCGCGTAGTTGATCTTTTCTCACCTATAGGAAAAGGACAACGTGGTTTGATTGTTGCTCAGCCAAAGACCGGTAAAACGGTTTTGCTAAAAGATATAGCGAATGCTATTGCAGCCAATCATCCGGAAGTTTATATGATTGTTCTACTTATTGACGAACGTCCGGAAGAAGTGACCGATATGGCCCGTAGCGTAAATGCTGAAGTCATAGCCTCTACTTTTGATGAACCCGCTGATCGCCACGTTAAGATTGCCAGCATTGTACTGGAAAAAGCCAAACGTATGGTGGAATGTGGTCATGACGTAGTTATCCTACTCGACTCTATTACCCGTCTGGCTCGTGCCTATAATACAGTGGCACCTGCATCAGGTAAGGTATTGTCCGGTGGTGTTGACGCTAATGCGCTACACAAACCCAAACGCTTCTTTGGCGCAGCCCGTAATATTGAAAATGGTGGTTCTTTGACCATCATTGCAACAGCTTTGACGGAAACCGGTTCCAAGATGGATGATGTTATCTTTGAGGAATTCAAGGGTACAGGAAACATGGAATTGCAGCTAGACCGCAAACTGTCCAACAAACGCATCTTCCCAGCTGTGGACATTACCGCATCAAGTACCCGTCGTGATGATTTGCTGCTGGATAAGCAGACACAGGATCGTTTGTGGATTCTTCGTCGTTATCTTGCTGACATGAATTCGTTGGAAGCGATGGATTTCATCAAAAACAGACTTGAAAAAACGGCCTCAAACGAAGAATTCCTGGCTTCTATGAATGATTAAAGTTAATTCCTACTATATAAAGGCGTATCAGATGTAATTCTGGTGCGCTTTTTTTATTTTTACGCTTCAAGTCATCCATTTTTCCTTATTTTTGTTTCTCTATAGAAGGTACTCCATATGACTAAACAAAGACCCCTGTTATCCAGGCTATTGTATAATAAGCTTTTCTTACAATTGATTCTGGCCATTTTCATGATTGGGATAGCAATATTCTTTATCAGTCATGAACATCTGGAAGTTGTCAAGATTAGACAACAATTGGCCAATTGCAATCCTTGGTGGGTTTTGACAGGCATTTCTCTGACTGCTATCTATCTCCTTTTTCAAGGCTTCATGTACAAGCACAGTTTTAAGGCTATTGGAAAAAAAATCACTTGCAAATGTGGAGTCAGGCTTTATTTGAAAAGAAATCTGGTTAGCATATTTTTACCGGCAGGAGGTTTCTCATCCCTACTCTTTTTTTCCAAGGAAGCCGAAAATGAAGGGGCTTCCAAATCTCAGATTCATCTGGCCTCTACGCTCTTTGGGTTTATCAGTATGATGTCGGTGGTGCTTGTGGCCATTCCTATTCTTGGTTTTGCGCTTTTTAACCACCATATCGGTAAAACGGAGATGATGGGTTTTGGAGGTCTTATACTTCTAATCATTTTTATCGTCCTACTTCTATCATCCCTTTTCAAAAAAGGAAAAGCCTATCGTATCTTAACACGCTTATCGCCATCTTCTGCTTTAATCCTGGATGAGATGAGTACGGTCAAGATTCACAAGATGGAAATTGTAAAAGTGCTGTTGTATTCCATTGGAATAGAGACTATTGGTATATTGCACCTTTATATTGCCATGTTGGCACTTGGAGTTGAGCCTTCAATAATGGCCTCTATGATAGGTTACATCACAATGGTTATTTTATTGATGGCATCTCCTTTCCTTAGGGGGCTTGGTGCTATTGAGGTTTCTGTGACCTATATATTGGGTCAATTCGGATTTCCCATACTTGTCGCTTCAGCCATTACTCTTTTGTATCGATTCTTTGAGTTTTGGTTGCCCTTGCTACTTGGTCTGCTGAGTTTCATTACTAAAAAAGACAACATCATTCTAAGAGTCTTTCCTGCTTGTCTCTTATTTTTGCTGGGATTGGTTAATATTATATCCTCCATTACACCCAATATACCTGAAGAACTCCTTCATGTGCGGGGGTACCTTCCTGATTATATCATTTCAGCCAGCAATGGATTGGTGCTTTTTATAGGAATACTGATGATTATTCTCTGTGTTTCTCTTTTTCAAGGTTCCAGAAGATCATGGTATTTTGGCATTTTTCTGTCACTTATTTCTGTCGTAGCGTATTTGTTGAAGGGAGCCAATTATGAGGAAGCAATTTTTGCTTTTGTTACGGGTGCCTCCTTGTTCTATACCGGTGGTTTTTATAAGGTCAAATCTCATCCCAAATTGATACGTGTCAGTAATGTCGTTTTGGTATTCAGTATTTTTGCGATTTATGCTTTAGGTGTAATTGGGTTTTATTCCATGAATATCCGACATTTTGGTGTTGTTTTTGATTTTCTGACTTCTGTCAAAACGACATTTAACCTGTTTTTTCTTTTTGATTCTGGTCATTTGATACCCATGACTTCTTTTGCTAAGAACTTTATTTTTACCATTAACATCAGCAGTGGAGTCGTGTTGTGTTTTATCTTTTATAATATATTGAAGCCCTATGTGACTAAACCTTTCAATTCCCCGGAAGATCGGGTTTTGGCTAAAAGCATAGTCCAGAAATACGGACATTCGAATTTAGATTATTTCAAAACGTATCCTGACAAGTTTTACTTTTTTAATGCAAATAAGGATGGATTTTTATCCTACAAGGTCACCCGTAATTTCGCTTTTGTATTGGAGAATCCAGTATGTAAAGACGAGGCAGAAACAATTGAATTGATCAAAGCCTTTGACCTTTATTGTCAGGAAAACGGTTTTATAAGTGTTTTTTATCGAGTGCCTGCTGCTTCTTTGGACATGTACAGAGATTTAGGGAAAAAGGATTTGCCCATTGGAGATGAGGCTATAGCTGATTTGGATAGTTTTTCACTCGAGGATTTTCATGTTAAAACGACTAGAGATGCAATTAAACGTTTTCAGACACAAGGTTATCATGCCAAAATATATACATCACCTGTGTCAGATGAGTTGTTGCACCAGCTGGAGCATGTTTCAAATAGTTGGTTAAGGGATTTGAACCAGAAGGAGTTAGCTTTTGATGAGGGCCTTTTTAATAAAAAAATCCTTAAGGATCAGACCATTATTACCATCGAGGATGAACACGGCAAGGTCTCTGCTTTTTTAAATGTCATTCCTGATTTTGTTTCGGGAGAAGCAACGTATGATTTGATTCGAAAAAGCAGTGAATCGCCCAAAGAGTTGATGGATATGTTGATACTTCATACCCTACTGTATTTTAAGGAGCAAGGATTTCGGGCTGTCAATCTGGGAATGGCACCCCTTTCTGCTTCAGAGGGCGCCGGCCTAACGCACAGAGCTTTAAAATTCGCTTATCAAAATCTGAAAACGTTCAGTCATTTCAATCGTTTGCGAAGATTTAAAGGGAAATTTACGACCAGATGGGAGCAAAAGTTTCTCATTTACAATCAAAGCTATCATTTACCACAAATACCTCGTGCCCTCAAACGTGTTGAGGAAGGCCGATAAGTCACTTTTTCTGCCATTAAGTCAGCTTAGTCTGTCAAATAGAAGTCAGTAATACCTGCAAAACTGTCAAAAACCCTTGTCAAAAATATTATTTTATTTTGGCACGGGTTTTGACTTTTATGCAATGTCGGAAACGATGCAAACATTGAAACAAACAATTAAAAGATAAAATTGAAAATGGGAAAAATTATTGGAATTGACTTAGGAACCACAAACTCTTGTGTTTCTGTTTTGGAAGGAAACGATCCTATCGTTATTGCTAACAGTGAAGGCAAACGTACTACTCCTTCTGTTGTGGCCTTTATTGATGGAGGCGAACGTAAAGTAGGTGATCCTGCAAAACGTCAAGCCATCACCAACCCGGAAAAAACGATCTCATCCATCAAACGTTTTATGGGTGACACCTTTGAACAAGTTGCAAACGATATCAAACGTATGCCTTACAAAGTAGTTCGCGGCGAAAACAATACTCCACGTATTGATATCGACGGTCGTATGTATACTCCACAAGAAATTTCTGCTATGATCCTTCAAAAAATGAAGAAAACAGCAGAAGATTATTTAGGAACTGAAGTTACAGAAGCTGTTATTACAGTGCCTGCATACTTCAATGACTCTCAACGTCAGGCTACCAAAGAAGCTGGAGAAATTGCCGGACTTAAAGTTCGTCGTATTGTGAACGAACCTACAGCTGCAGCTTTGGCTTATGGTTTGGATAAGAAGAGTAAAGATATGAAGATTGCCGTGTTCGATTTAGGAGGTGGTACTTTTGATATTTCTATCCTGGAATTGGGTGACGGTGTTTTTGAAGTAAAATCAACCAACGGTGATACTCACCTGGGTGGTGATGATTTTGACCAAACGATTATTGACTGGTTGGCAGAAGGATTCCTGAAAGAAGAAGGCATTGACCTTCGTAAGGACCCTATGGCATTGCAACGTTTGAAAGAAGCAGCTGAAAAAGCAAAAGTGGAATTGTCCAGTACTACTTCAACTGAAATAAATTTGCCATACATCATGCCTGTTAACGGTATTCCAAAGCATTTGGTTAAATCGTTGAGTCGGGCACAATTTGAAAAATTGGCAGACCGCTATATCCAGGCTTGTGTAGAACCTTGCCGCAAAGCATTATCAGATGCTGGACTTACCATCGCTGATATTGATGAAGTGATTTTGGTTGGTGGATCTACCCGTATTCCTGTTATTCAGAGTATGGTAGAAAAATTCTTCGGAAAAGCTCCTTCCAAAGGTGTAAACCCCGATGAAGTGGTAGCCGTTGGTGCTGCTATTCAAGGTGGTGTACTTTCAGGAGAAGTAACTGATGTCTTGTTGCTTGACGTAACTCCTCTTTCTTTGGGTATTGAAACCATGGGTGGTGTTATGACCAAATTGATTGAATCAAATACAACCATTCCTACTAAGAAATCGGAAGTATTTACAACCGCTGCAGATAACCAGCCTTCTGTTGAAATTCACATCCTACAGGGTGAACGTTCCATGGCTAAAGATAATAAGACCATCGGTCGTTTCCATTTGGACGGTATTCCTTCAGCACGTCGTGGTACACCTCAAATTGAGGTTACTTTTGATATCGATGCCAATGGTATCCTGAACGTTTCTGCCAAGGATAAAGCTACCGGTAAATCTCAGAGCATTCATATTGAAGCTTCCAGCGGTTTGACCGATGCTGAAATTAAAAGAATGAAGGATGAGGCTCAGGCTAACGCTGATTCTGATCAAAAGGAAAAGGAACGTATTGACAAATTGAACCATGCTGACAGCTTGATTTTCCAAACAGAAAAACAATTGGAAGAAATGGGTGACAAATTGCCTGCTGATAAAAAAGGTCCTATTGAAGCTGCTTTGGCTAAACTGAAGGAAGCGCACAAGGCTCAGGATATTGAGGGAATTGATGCCGCAACAACGGAACTGAATACTGTTTTCCAGGCTGCTTCTGAAGAAATGTACAAAAATTCAAACGCTCAGGGTGGTCAGGCTCAGGGAAATCCTCAGGACTTTGATGGTCAGCAACAAGCTAACCCCAATCAAGGTGAAGGCAAAACCGGTGAAGATAATGTTACGGATGTTGACTTTGAAGAAGTAAAATAAGAGCTATTTATAGCTTGTGTTTATAAAAAAACCTCTGTAAACTTAGTGTTTACAGAGGTTTTATATTTCCAGGACAATTATTTCCGATTATTTTGCCAACTCGTCCTGAATAATCTTAATAACAGTTGGAATAAGCGCTTTACTTTCTTCCTGAGTTTTTATTTTTTTGACAAACTTAATTTTAAAGTCCTTACCAATTACAACAACAACACTTATCCCATCACAGTCGCCTAGGCCCCATGCTTTGGCAAGCAATAACTTCTCGTCAAGTAAGATGAGCGTTCCAGGAAATTGCTTTTCTTTTTTGCGGACCATCATTCGAATGGCACTGTTAGGAGCCCAGGTATTCTTGCAGTTTGCTATACCTAAGCCAAGGTATTTTTCCTTTGAAAAATTCTTAGCTTTTAACGCTTCTGAAAGTGGATCGTTTACATCCTTTACATCTGGATCGTTGTAAAAAATAACGATAGTTTTTTCGCCCAAAAATGGAATATCTTTGGGGTCGTTCTTGGAATCAACTAGTTTTACCGATGAAACAACTTTGCCAACTGCCGCTGTTTGCTGGGCTTGAATACTGAAAATACTAAAAAGAAGAACCGACGTACAGACTATCATTCTCCTGATTGCAATTCTCCCTGTTCCTACGATTGTTTGTCTCATAATGTGTTTATTAAATTGTATGTATTAAATCATTGATTAAAAATTCGTATGATCCAAATGGGATTTTTCTATCCAGTTAGTTGTCTGATTATTGTCTTAAATCTTCGATATTCACCAACTTATTTAGAATAGCATAAACCGTCAAACCCGCGGAGCTATGAATACCCAGTTTTCGGCTGATGTTCCGTCTGTGGGTAATGACAGTATGGATGGATAGGAAATGTTCGTCTGCAATTTCTTTGTTACTCTGACCTTTTGCCACACTGCGAACAATATCCTTTTCCCTTTCGCTTAGATCTTCCGTTTCAGTGATGGCTTTTAGATCATCGTTTGGATTCTTTTTTTCCAGTTTTTTGATTTTAGGAACCAGGATTTTGTCTTCTAAAAAGGTATGAAGGTATAAGTCCCTGTTGCAAAGACGCAGATCTTCCAAGATATCAGTTAGCCTAAGAGTATCTCCAGAAGTAGGTAGGTATTTAATAATCAGATTGATCAGGTCATCCAGTTTCTCTTCAATGTCGTTGTGCCGGGCTTCGAAAAGTTTCACAGAATAATCCTTCTGTTCTTCCCCAGTCAGAAGTTTTTCGACATAGGGAAAAAAGACTTCATCTTCATATCCCATGTGGGCTCTAACTTCTTTTTCGTAGTCCTCAAAATAGGAGAGAATCGTTTTTCTCGTGCTCCCTTCGTCCAATGCTGCGGCAAACTGTTTCCGTATTTCAGGCAATCTATACCCTATAAAATAGTAGTGAGATCTTCTCAGATAATTCAGAATAACTTTGGGCGATAAAGTGTTTAGCTTTTGAATATCCGGATTGTTCGAATTCCCATGAAACTGAATCAATGTGATGAAACTTGGAGTATCAACACCGTTTTTCAAGCAAACTTCCTGAATAGTCTTTTCACCAAATCCAAATGGTATCGAAAACTGGTTCAACACAAACAACAGGTTTAGGTTGTTTCGTAGAAGATCAACCATTTTGGTTTCTGGTGTGAGGGCTTTAGAATCGTGAATCGTGCTCATATTCATTGGATTAATCTAATTTTATTGCAAAGATAATCATTTGAAAGTCTTTCCGCAATCACTATAATAGGGTATATAAGATTAGTCAGAGACCTTATTTTCATTTTCTAATTTGGGACGAACCAAAGCAACAAGTATAAATGGTACGATGGCGCAAATCATAACCCAGATAAAGAAGTGCTGGTAACCAATCGCTTCCTGTATCTTACCAGCAAACATGCCCGGCAGCATCATGCTTAAAGCCATAAAACCAGTACTGATGGCATAATGTGCAGTTTGGTGTTCACCTTTACAAAATTGAATCATGAAAAGAGTATATGCCGTAAAACCAAAACCATACCCAAATTGCTCAAAAGCCACACCTGCATTTATGATCCACAGATTATCAGGTAAAGCATAGGCAAAATAGATGGAAGTCAAGTTGGGTAAGCTCATGAGTAACACCATAGGCCAGATCCATTTGCGAAGGCCGTTTTTCGCAATAACAATACCTCCCAGAATACCACCAAGAATAAGAGCAATCATGCCTACAACCCCATAGACGGTTGCATAAGCAGAAGTGCTTAATCCCAGTCCGCCATTGTCCAGACTATCAATCAGGAAAAGCGGGGATATTTTCTGCAGTTGTGCTTCAGAAAAGCGGTAAAAAAGGAGAAATGCAATGGCCAGAATACTATTTTTCTTCGTAAAAAAACTGACGAAGGTCATCCCAAACTCTACCATAATTTCTTTGGCAGATCTAGTCGGATTTGAAATGTCTTTTGCGGGTCTAGGTAGTACAAACAAATGATAAATGCCAAATAGGAGCATACTAATGCCCATTACCAGAAAAGTGACAGACCATGCAAATGGAATGCTCTCCATACCTTTTGCAAAAGGAGGCAAAGGCATTTCCTCGAGAAAACCGGCCAGATAGATCAACAGACCTTGACCGCTAATCATAGCCAGACGGTAAAAAGTATTTCGGATACCCACAAAAAAAGCTTGATCCGTGTCGTTCAATCCCAGCATATAAAAACCATCCGCTGCAATATCATGTGTCGCGGAACTAAAGGCTAATAACCAGAAAAAAGCCATACTAAACTGAAACCAGTGAGGTGTTGGAAGACAGAATGCTACACCGCCTAGCCCTGCTCCAATCACAATCTGCATGGTGATGATCCACCACCGTTTGGTTTTGATCAGATCGACAAATGGACTCCAAAGGCCTTTGATAACCCACGGCAAAGTCAGCCAGCTGGTGTAGAAAGCGATGTCAGTATTAGAAAGGCCAAAGCGTTTGAACATAATCAGTGAAACCGTCATGACCGCAACGTATGGCAGACCTTCAGCGAAATAAAGAGATGGGATCCAAGCCCAGGGTTTCTGCTTTTGCATGTTTATTTGTATAAATGCTTTAATTCGGTATTTGGATAATAGTGATTGAGAATCCTCGAAAACAGGTAACCTTTTTCGCCCATCATGGCAGCACCAATCTGGCAAAGCCCAACGCCATGACCCCAACCTGCACCATGTAGAATGAAGCCTTCCTCTGTTTTTTCAACCACAAAGGCAGAACTGTACAAATGAGACGTAGAGAGAGACCTGCGGATTTCCAGTTCTTTTCCGATGATGAGGCTTTTCCTGCTTCCGATAATCTTTAATTTGACGATACGTCCGGATACACCTCTTTCTACAGGAGTGAGATCCTGAATTTCACCAAAATCGATACCTGAACGTTCAAAGACCAGTTTGCTGATATATTCTTTTGAATAGGTCACTTTCCAACGATAAAAATCAGCCGTTTCCTGATCGTAATTATTCAACACTTGTTGTAAAACACTCTTATCGGATGTATTACAAAAAGCCGGTGGATTTCCAAGAATCCATGCTCTGGCGTTTTCCTCCATTCGTAAATCCGTTAGAACATCCTTTTCATTCCGATCAGCGAGTCCAACCAAATAGGGTTTTGGACTATCTTCCCAGCAAAACTGAAATTCCTCCAGCATACCTCCGCAACATTTTGAAAAACGGGCGTCGCAAATTTCATCGTCTTCAGGAGAAAAAAGAACGAGTCCCCGAGTAGCCTGGATCGCTTCCCGAACCTGAGAAGTACTGGCTTTGGTGATGCCCTGATAACGCTGGCAATGGTCATCGGCACAAACATCGAAATTCTGGTGATCTTCCCTGTCATACCAACGTATCCGCTCCATTTCATTTTCGATAAAGCCCGGATTTTTAACACTGTTTTTTCCTTTTTGTTGAATTTGAGACAACAGCCAACTTCTGGAAATGACGGCATGCGCCTTGAGTAGCTCTGCTGAAGCTTTCGCGCTCATCTCCGATGAAATGACGCTGGTTAAGTAGGATTCCAGAGGAATTCTATTCACTGCAGTTAGCGTATCGTTTTCAACAATAAATTTCAGATGACCTTCAAAAACTTGCTTTTCAGTTCGCTCCCAATGAAAATTAATGCCAATCCGAACATCAAATAGCTCAAAAGCAGCACCGGCCAGATTTACCGGTTCAAATTCGAGCACATCAAAAACCTGGTCTTCAAATAGTATCCGGCCCTTTTCAATGCTTGCAGAATAATTGCCGCTAAACGTTTCATCCCTTTCTTTTTGTCCAGAAATGAAATAGGGACTTAAAAAATGGAAGCTAACATGGAAACCCGAAACGATACCGACCTCAAGCAAGGGTTCTTGATTCTTCATAACTGAGCGTTTATTTTTACTGTAAATAGTTCAGAAATCTGGTCGATTTGACTTTCTGAAGCTGAAACATCCTTGTATATTTCTCGCATTTCCTTTTCTCCAATTCGTTCAAAATCTTCCGCGCGTGCAGATATCATCAGACCACCCATTTCCACGGAGGCAGGACTGATTAGTAGTCTCGTTTCGTCTTCCTTGAAATAGCATTTGGGACGATGTGACTGACGTGGAAATAAGATGCAAATCCATTTTCCGTTCGTATACCAACAAAGTAAATTGAGCATTGGCTCTTCACTCGATGTAGCATGGAAAGCTTTAAGACTTTCCAGTAGTTGTTCAAAAGTAGTCACCAGCTCTTTTTTGTCGAATCCCTCCAATACCCAGCCGTTTCTATGGCTTTCCACCATTTTTGATAGACAGGTGTTTTGGCTTTTCCAAATGGTGCTTTTTTTCAAATAGTCAAAATCCGTTTCGATGGGCATCAATCCTTTATTGCCAGCCTGAAAATGCAGATGATCCGGTGCCGATGCTCCACAACGGGGTCCATTGTAAAAAAGGACGCAATCGTCCATGCTTTTTGCCAGTCTGAGCATGGCATCAAAATGTCCGTCTATGGTCTGTGGCACATGATCTGTGGCTGCAATAGTGAAATGTTGCGGAAAGACAGGATAAGGGTTCACCAGTACTTGGAAACAGATTTTCTCTCCCTCAAACGTCAGGAAGTCTTGCTCAACTGGCCTGTTTTCTGCACAAAGAAAACAAGGACGTGCCGTGATGGCTTCTTTCGAAACGTTGGCAGAAGAAGAAGTGATTCTGCCCGGATTGAATTGCAACCTGATTCGAGAACCGTCCAACAGAAAATCTTTAAAAAGGACTTTGGAAAGCGCACAGTAATTGTCCGATGCCAAAGCCCATTTTTCCAACTGCTCCTGAAGAAGCCGCTTATAATCAAACATTTTTATTAAAGTTGTTTGGTAAGGATTTTTTCCACCACCTCTGGAGTGACATTTTTACGTTCGCCAAGTATCCAGCCTCGTTCTTTCATCCTTTCAACAACCTTCTGAATGGCCTCTTTTCCTAAGTCATAGTTGGAAAGACGTGTACCAACGCCCATGTGTTTGAAAAAAGAATCAACAGCCTGGATGGTGGCGTCAATACGGTTATCCCTGCTTCCTTCAGATACACCGAAAACCCTTTCACCCATCTGGATAATCTTTTCCGCTTTTTCTTCGCGGAGCACATCCATCAGTCCCGGTAAAACAATGGCCAAAGTCTGTGCGTGGTCTATGCCATATAGAGCCGTAAGATCATGACCAATCATATGGGTAGCCCAGTCTTCCGGTACACCTTGAGCAATCCATCCATTCAATCCCCATGTTGATGCCCACATCAAATTGGCACGCACCTCATAATTTTCAGGAGCTTTCAATGCTTGTTCTCCATTTTTAATTAAAACTTTCAAGATACCTTCGGCGAAATAATCCTGAAGTGCACCACCTGTAGGGTACGTGAGGTATTGTTCTGTAGTATGTACAAAAGTATCAATAACACCATTGGCAATCTGTTTAACCGGAAGGCTAAAAGTCGTTTCCGGATCCAGAATGGAGAATTTTGGAAAAACCAATGGAGTGCTAAAAGCTAATTTTTCTTTGGTCTCAGCCTTTGTAATTACTGAGCCGCAATTCATTTCAGAACCGGTAGCCGGCAATGTCAGGACAGTTCCAAATGGTATCGCTTTTTCAGGATAGTTATTCTTTGAAAGGATTTCCCATAAATCTCCGTCTGCCTGGCTTGCTAAAGCAATAAATTTGGTCGCGTCAATGGCGGAACCGCCACCTACAGATAAAAGAAAGTCAATTTTTTCCTTTTTTATCAGATCAATGGCTTTTAAACACGTTTCAAATTCAGGATTAGCACCAATTCCGGGAAATTCAAAATAAATCCGTCCTTTAAGGGCTTCAATGACCTGATCGTATACGCCATTGCGCTTAATACTTCCTCCACCATAGATAATCAATGTTCTGGCACTCTCCGGAATTTCAACTGCCAATTGTGGTATAGTTTTTTTACCGAAGATAATTTTAACAGGGTTTGAATATGTGAAATTTTTCATACGTTTAATTATTAACAATTAATATTATGTCTGGCTGCAATCTCAATGCTTCTAAGTTTGTCTTTGTAAGCGTTGTTGGCATTGAGTTTCGTAATATCCAGTGCTGCGTCGGAATTGTCGTCCCAACGTCTGCACAAATAGAGAACATCGTAGATGCGTCCAATTTGCCATTTACGGGAGAATTGCAAACCAAGTGCGTAATCTTCTCCATAACTGGTGTTTGGGACCTTAATGCTTCTCAAAGCAGGAGTGAAAAAAGCCCTTGGTGCTCCCAGTCCGTTGATTCTAAGAGCATTATTCCTCCCGTTTTCAGGAGTCCATTCCTTGTGGTCAATGATGCCTGGAGGTATGGTCTGCAAATCGAAATTGCACATCCGATAGCTTCCTACAAGCATAGCGCAATGTTGTGCATAAAAAGCTTTTACGATTTTGCTCAGGGTGTTTTCATCTCTGTAAACGTCATCACTGTCCAGTTGAACTGCAAAACGGCCACATAATGAATGTTGAACGCCTTCGTTCCAACAGCCCCCAATACCCAGATCTTCCCGTTTAGGCATCAGATGGATAATACGCTTGTCCAAAGCTGCTTTTTCTGCAATGGCTTCCGTCGTCCCGTCTGTCGAATGGTTGTCAATAATGATCAGGTTAAATGCAAAATCGGTTTTCTGGTTTAATACAGAGTCAATGGCATCCTTAACCGTTCTGATACGGTCTCTGACAGGGATGATAACGGATGCCTCTACCGGAAAAGTCCCTTCACAGAGGTCTATGTTTTCAAAGACGGGTGGGAGATAAGCTCCAATGGTTTTAAGATGTTCTGTACATGCCTCTTCCATTTCTAATTGAACACCTCTGTTTTTTGGGTCAACGTATGCAAACATCTTCTCATCTGAGTTTCGCAAATCGCTCTCTTCCAACGTATAAAGATATTCATTGAGATGCACCAATGGGTATTGCTGAGAAAGCCGAAGCCTTAAGTCGTAAAGTGCTGCATGTTGATAATTCGTATTTTCCTGGAATACTTTTTTAGCAGCATCTGTGCTGACCAGAAGCAGAGGCCCAAAATCAAAATCATCGCGGATACTGCCTGGCTGATAATCGTTGACAGGGTGTACCTTTTTTGAACCATCCTTCACTTCATGATAATCTGTATAGACCATTCCAGCTCCTGAATCTTCAGCAACCTGAATCATTCTTTCCAAAGCGAATTGTCCTATGACAGGTAAATTTGGATTGGTAAAGAGGATAAAATATTTTTCCTCAATATTCTGTATTATTTTCTTCAACCCTTTCACTGAGTGTGGACTGGCTTCTGCATGAATCATACAAGGAAAGGCCTGTGCCTTATCAGCCTGATCGGCTAAGGATAGACCGGTATAGTAAAAATTTATTTTAGGTATCATTCAAATTAGGTATTTTATAATATGTTTGTGTTTTTTTTTGAAACAGGATTTCTACAACTACTTTTTTAAGCGGTCTGTTAAGAATAAATTGACTCCGTTCCAAACCATATCCACTGTAATTAAATTAAATCTTTGCTGATAATCCATTTCTTTTTGTTCTTCGTATGTGTAAAAATCGTCCGGACTAATTCCCTGATAATCTTTCCCTGAAGCAGGTTGCCAAATTGATTTAAGAATTCCTGGAGGAAAAATCGCATAAGACGGAACACTGAAAGCCTGTGCTATATGTCTGGGACCACCTTCATTTCCAAAAAAGAAATCGCAGTTGGCAGTCAGCGCACAAAGTTCCCTTAGGGAATTAGCTTCAATATTGGTGAATACATGCTTGTCAAACCCCATTTCCTCATGCATCTTTTTTACGAACGCCTCTTCACTTCCGGAAAAATTAAAGATAAGCTGAGTGTCAAATTTTTCAATCATCAGGCGAAGGACTGTTTTCATTTTTTCCTTGTCCCAAATTTTGTATTCCAAACGAGCACTTACTGTAGCCAATACCACCGGTCGTGAAAAGTCGATCCCCTGGCATTCCATGTATTCATGAAATTGATTTTTTTCTTCTTCAGAAACATAAAGTTTAAAGTCCGAGGTATACTTTACAGTTGCTATTTTTTCCAGCGGTTTAAGCAGCAACAAATTATGCTGAACCATGTCCATTGAACTATCCAGGTGATTTTGCACACGGTAGTTGTGAAGCAAAAAATTATATTTCTTGAATGTTCCGATCCGGAAAGGGGTACTCATTGAAAAAAGGGAGAAAAAAAGTGTTTTAATAGTACTTCGGGTATCGATGATAATATCGTATTTCTTTACATGCATCGTTCGCCAGACTTTTCCCAGATACTTTCTCAGGTTGTGGTTCTCTTCATCGTTGAAGGTTATAATCTGGTCGATATCCGGATGATGGTCGTATAAAGACTCAATAGCATCATTTAAGACAAAATCTATTTTTGCATCCGGAAATGTTTGTCGTAAACTGCTGCATATGACAGTAGAAAGGACTGAGTCGCCTACTCTCCTGAAACGAATTACCAAAATGTTTTTAACTTTCATAAGTATCAGTTGTTGCTATCACAGGTATACGCCTTGTCTCTACAAAAATAAGGTTTTTTCTCTATCTTTACATCCAATTAAAAAGATAACTGTTGAAAGATATGAACACTGTTAAGGTCATAGGATTTGATGCGGACGATACTTTATGGGAAAACGGATCTTATTTTCGTCAAGCCGAAACCTCTTTCTGTGCTTTATTATCAGAATATATGCCAGAAAATGAGCTTGTTCAGGAACTTTTTCGAACAGAAATGAATAATATGCAATGGTATGGCTATGGCGCAATGGCATACACACTCTCTTTAATAGAAACGTCCATCCATATAAGTAGAGGACAGGTACCAGCATGTGTCATTGGTGAAATACTTGAACTCGGACGATCTCTTTTAAGTGCTCCTATCAAACTTTTTCCAGGAGTGAACCAGGTATTACCAATTTTGCAGGACAAGTATCGTTTGATTGTCGTCACCAAAGGCGATTTATTGGATCAGGAAAGAAAACTGGCAAAATCAGGTTTGCTTCCTTATTTTCACCACATCGAAGTCGTGAGTGAAAAAAGTGAGTCCAATTATTTGCATTTGATGGAAACGCTTGATATTCAACCCAAAGAATTTCTAATGGTGGGTAATTCATTGAAATCAGATGTCCTTCCGGTTTTAGCCATAGGTGGTAAAGCCGTTCATGTGCCCTATGAAACAGTTTGGCTGCATGAATCAGCTGAAAAACCGGCTATACCTTATATAGAGATTGCATCATTGGTGGATTTGCCAGATATCCTATACTGCGAAATTTAAAGGAAGCAATAGACCCGATAGAACATTCTTGTTTAGACTCACAAGCTGCAAACTGGATTTTTTACTCCCTCTAAATAACTTTTGCTTTATAAGACCATCCTGCCTTTAATACATTAGTTTAAAAAAGCTCAAATTTTACGGCTACCTGATATTCGAGCTTTATTTTCTCGAATTCAATATCTGGGACAACTGAATCGTCCGCCATTTCTGTTCCTCTGACTTTCATCACCATGTTTGACGCTAGGCTTCTTTGAGCATAAAAATTATTTTCAATTTCCTGAATGTAGATGGCTTTACCTGCCTTCTGATTGATAGCTTCTGCCATATCTGTCGCTTTTTCCCTGGCCACTTTCACCGCATTCACTTTGACCGTTCTACGATACTGTTCTATTTGAGAATGATCAACTCTTGTTATCGATACATTCGAAATTCCGATTTTTTCCATTTCCTGCATCACTCTGCCTGCTGTCTGAGCATTGGTGACCAATAACTCGTATTCCTTACTTGCCATGATTTCCGAATTTTTCAGCCAATAATTCTTGAAGTTGCTGGACATATCTTTTACGGAAAGATCCTTTTTTGTATCAATTCCCAACGATTTCAACTTCTCAATCATATTCTTTTCAGCTTGAGCAAGTACCACTTTACCTTTATTGTCCTTTTCGTTGATAACAATATTCAGGTAAATCTGGTCTGGAGTTATCTCCATCTCCGCTTTCCCGGTTACCTCTATATAAGGTTTATCTATAAAATTCTTTTCTCCATTTTGTGCCTGAATGGATGTTAAGCCAATGGCTAGGAGTACTAACAGGTAAATTTTCTTTTTCATTGCTTTCATAAATTAAGTTTTCTAAAAATATAAACGTTCTTTTCTTTGAAATAATGTAATCAAGATGCGATTCTAGGGTTGAAAGCTACTTCAATTTAGACGTAAATCTACTTTTTTTAATATTCTTTGTGACTTCATGCCAATCTCACGATATGATTTGATTCTTTGTTTTTAAATTTTTAGATGGTATATCTGTTGGTCAGGATTTTTCAAATGCTCCTTTTTAGATAAAAAATCTGGCACCATTGGACAAGGCTCAGATTCTCTTGATTTAATTTCAAATTTTAGTAGTTGGTTTCTAGCCTTTTGCGAATTAATATGTTTTATAGCATAAAATACTTGTAGAAATATTTGGAGTGTAAGGATAATCCTACTACTTTTGCACCCGCTTTCCAAACGAAGGAAACCCATAGCGATGCGGGTTTATAAGTGGAGAGCAAATGAAAGCGTTCTTTGAAAAAATTTAGATAGTAGT
>Ga0209512_1000138_pt1 | contig 156261 bp, 119 predicted proteins | sample frozenSSSSmetaG_FD_184142 | JGI IMG/M metagenome (GOLD analysis project Ga0209512, IMG submission 184142) | Glacier valley bacterial and archeal communities from Borup Fiord, Nunavut, Canada, to study Microbial Dark Matter (Phase II) -... | ecosystem: Environmental > Aquatic > Freshwater > Ice...
ATTTTCAATGAAAACTTCTACAGAATCACCTATTTTAAGGTCTGGATTGTAACGGAATTCGTTCAATGAAACGATACCGTCAGATTTGAAGCCGATGTTAACCACCACTTCGCGTTTGTTCATAGAAATAACAGTGCCTTCAACAACTTCTTTGTCCTTAACGGTGTTCAAAGTGTCGTCGTAAGCTTTTTCCAATTGTTCTTTGGACATTGTGCCAAAGACTTCCCCTTGTTCAAAGGAATCCCAATCAAAACTCTGGTCGGGGATTAAAAGATTTTTTTCTACCATGTTAGTTACTGAATAATAATTAGTGAGTTAGACATTATGTTGATTTGAAAATCGGCCGCAAAGTTAAGAAAAAATACTCAAACAAACACCATTCAAAATTCGCTAAATACGTATATATTTGCTTTCTAAACGGTAAAAAAATGAGAAAATGGATTTTTTTGGTACTCGTACCACTGGTATTTACGTCGTGTAATACCATTTTGGTATTTCATATGGATGTACTTCGTCCGGCTTATTCCATTGTACCAACTGATAACAAATCCTTACTTTTAATCGATAATTCAGGACTTCAACCCACAGATTTTGCACACAGTTACACGGAAGAAGGTGTTTATAAGAGCGATACATCTTTTAATACAGATACGCTTTCCACACTGATACTGGAATCCGTATCAGAAATTGTATCCGACCAGCATTTTTACGATCAGGTGGATGTTTGCGATAGGAAAAACAACCCGTTTCGAAAAGACCGGAATCGGGACTATTACGAAGCTACTATGTTAACACCCAGCCAGATTCATGAACTATCGGATTCTGGAAAAGTCAACGTCTTGGTCAGTTTGGATCAGGTAATCATTCAGACCAAGACCAATATGTCAACCAATGACTATATCTATGCTGCGACACGGGATGTAAAAGTCTATACGGCCTGGAGTGCATTTGATGTTAAAGCTGATACCTTACTCAGTCAATTTCAGTATCTGGATAGTCTATATTGGGTGAATTATGACGTAAAAGCCCATTCTGCCATTTCCCGTTTACCTGGTATGGAGTCGACACTGCCTGAAATAGGTGATGTCCTTGCTGAAAAATTAGCAATGATAGTCAGTCCATATTGGGAAACGGTGAATCGGGTGTATTATACATCGGGAAGTGTACGTATGAAATATGCTGTGGATTGTTTGCGTAATGACGACTGGGAAGGTGCTGCTACTTTGTGGAGGGAAGAGTTTGAAAATGGTTTTGGAAGAAGTACGTATCGTGCAGCATTGAATATGATGTTGTATGAAGAATTCGTCCATACACCGGATGAAGCTTTGGCCTGGGTCGCAAAGGTCGAAAAAGCGATGAATGAGTGTATACTTGGCGCAACCGACTACGACAATTGGTACTTTGGGCGGTTAAAGGAGTTTCTCCAGGTTCGTTCCATTGAATATACCAAACTAAAAAGATTCTTAGTGGAAAACCAGAATTAAGAAAATACGAATTGAATTTTGCCTGCAAATAAAATTAAAGAGTTACTTTTTTTTTAGTACTTTTGAGGCAAATAATACCTAAATGTATGGAAACAGCTATTGATGGCGTTTTTAAACGAACATTATGAAGTTTACATACAACCCTAAGGAAACAATAAATTTATTCGAATGAAAAGGGATGCATTATATCACATACTAGACCGTGCTTTTCGTCAAGCCATAGAGCGTCTGCAAAAAACAGAATCATCTGCTTCCATTGTGGATTTGTATCTTTTGCCAAATCCAGATGCCGGAGAATTTTCCGTCTACGACGATGAGGACAATTTATTGGAAAAAGTCAATGTACGTGTTTGGGAAGAAGAAATTGAAACGGTTGATACAGACGCAGCATTGGTGGAATGTCAGTCGATTCTGAAAGAAATTGCACACGCCATCTTTGACGAAGGTCTTTTTGACCAGATCAACATCATGAAGCCATTTTCTGTATTGATGGTTGATGAAGAAATGGAGACCATTGCTGAACTGCTTTTGATTGATGATGAACAGTTGATTCTGGACGATGACTTCCTGAAACATATGGATGAAGAGCTGGATGAATTCTACAAACAACTTATGTCCGACATTTAATACGTTCGAAGTATTTTGATTTTAGAAAAATCTGACTAATTTTGCGCCCGCATTCAGATATGCCGAAATAGCTCAGTTGGTAGAGCAACGCATTCGTAATGCGTAGGTCGCCGGTTCAAGTCCGGCTTCCGGCTCCATATAAAAAAGCATCGAACTAACTTCGATGCTTTTTTTATGACTTTTATTTCAATCCAGGAATTTTTTGTATCTGCTCATACAGTCTGTTCACATTGTTTTCCCAACTATGTGACTGTGCAAACATCCGACGTTTCGCCGCAATCTCCTCGTTGTCTTCAGACAATGCCTGTTCGATGGCATCCTGATATTCCTCCAGAGAAGAGCATAAATAGGTATATTCCCTGAACAATTCCATCGTGGCAGTTCTTGTGGCAACGACCGGCTTCCCCAAAGCCAGATATTCATCCACTTTGCGTGGATAGTTGCCGTTGGTAATTTCATTGAGAAGCTGAGGGTTCAGGCATACCTGTAAGGAAGACATGTATTGTGGTATCGCCATTTTATCAATGGCTCCCAGGAAATGGACATTCTTTAAGGTATGGAGTTTATGGGATGCAAAAAGGGCATCCTCACGTCCGATCAGAATGAATGAATATGCCGGTTTACTTTGTGCCAGGTCGAATAGCAGGTCTGCATCGAGGCGTAAACTGTTGATTTCTCCAATATAACCGATTCTGGGTAATGGAATGGATTCAATCACCAAAGGGATGTCAAAGATTTGTTCCACATTGTAGGCTGAAAGGTCTAAACCTTGTCCGATGTCATAGCATTCCTTGTTGAAGCTGCGTGCAAAGTCCGCTAATTGAGGTGAGTTGCATACAACCAGGTCGCTTTTTCCGATCAGTTTTGGTTCCAGTCTTAAGGCATGTTTTCTCCAATATGCTACGGGAAGCAAATTGTCTCTTCTATAATAGATGGAAAGTTTTGGTTTCAGGTATTCTTTCGAATAATAGCTGCGGTAAACATCATTGTCTATGAAATGTATCACTTCCTTGAAATTTAATTTCCTGGCTGCTTTTTCAACGTACCGGAACATCTTATGGTTGTTCCATCGATTGAAGAAGTCGAAAAGAAAACCGTCCGGTAACATGTTGATGGACCATACAGAGAATGGAAAGTCCAAAACCCAAAGGTTCTCGCTTATTTTTCTCAATGGGGAATTTCTTTTTTTAAGGACATCAAAACGGTACTGACTTTCCTGCGTCGGTTGATTCCTCAGAAGGGTCATCTGATCCAGGGGGCTGTTGACGTACAGGACACGGTTGTCCTTTGCCATTTCTTTTGCCAGGTCAATGGCGTTTGAACCGATGGGTACATCCCAGGTTTGTAAGCCTGTGATGATGAAATCCTTCCCTTTCATGATTTTAATTCATTATAAACAGATGTATAGATATCCAACGTGGATTGTGCTGTTTTGTCCCATGAGAAGAGTTTGACGCGCTCCAGTCCATAGTTGACCTGCTGGTCGTAAAAGTCCTTGTCGTTTTCAAGTTGAAGCATTTTATCTGTCATTTCATCCATGTTGAATGGGTCTGCCTGAATGGCGCCATCTCCGGCTATCTCTGGCATGGAGGAGATATTGGAGGTGATGATGGGTGAACCGCAGGCCATGGCCTCCAGAATCGGTATGCCGAAGCTCTCTCGTAAGGAGGTGTAAAGAAAGATTTTTGCTCCGGTATAAATGGCCGGTAAGTCCGAATTGGCAATATATCCTGGAATCATCAAAAAGGGCTTGATGGATTCCAGGCTGTTGTCCTTTAGAATCTGGTCAATGTACATTTCATCCAGATCAGCGATCAATAAGGGTAGGGCATGACTGGACCGATCTATATACTGTTTATAGGCTTTCAATGTTCGGACTGTATTCTTTTTAGGATCTGTATTTCCCAGAAACAAGAGGTATTCGTAGTGCCTGACGTACCTGGTTACGATTTCCCGGTAATTGGGGACCGGTTTGAAATGCTTGCTGTATCCATTATAGATGGCCACAAGTTGTCCATTTCTCAGATGTAATGCATCGGTAATTCGCTTGCATTCAAAGTTGGAGACGGTAATGATCTTTTTACATTTGGGCAGTATACGTGGTACGACAAAGCGCCTGTAATACCATCCCAGTTTTTGATAGAGCGTTCGGTTGCCTTTTTGTTTCTTTTCCAGGTAGATGATGTCGTGCAGGGTCAAAACGAGGGGAGTACTGCAAAAAAGTGGTGCTGTATTGCTCGTACAGTGCAGAATGTCCGGTTTAATTTTTTTCATTGCCCAAGGTAGAGCCACTTGTTCCCACAAGATGTAGGTTGGACATTTGAGTTCAACGATCTGCACGTTTTCTGAATTTTCAAGACATCGATCTTCTCCGGTTGCAACCAAAATGTAGTATTGATTGACCTTGTCAGCGACTTGCAGGTGTCGGATAACTTCCAATGCGACAAAATCCATTCCGTGTTTGTTTTTCCTGAATATGCGCTGAGCTTCAATGGCAATTCTCATGGTTATGGTCGCTATTTGTTAGTCACTTTTTTTTACGATTTCTAATTCTAAAGATATTGAATAAGTTGAGAAATGTAAGTATTGGAAGTGAGAAAAGGGCAAAGAAGGTTCTCCAATTCCGAAATTTTTGTGGGATGGCCAGATCGAACACCATTATTATGAAAAATAAAAGTCCAAACCACTTGATAGACAGTACCCAATCCACAAGAAAGAGTCCGACTGCAAAGACGCAAATCAAAAACAAAAGCAAAAATCTGGAGGGGATGATCCATTGAATAATTTTATCACAGTAATCAAAATTACCTGCAAAAAATGCTTTTGGAAGATCGCCAATCACCCTGACTAGTGAGCTGAACATGTTGGAGTACCAATAGTGCCTGTGTCTGGAGGAATCGGAATGGTTTGAATTTTTTACTTCATAGGTATAAAGATGCTCCAGGTATTCAATAAAGATACCCTGTTTCAATAAAAGTGTTTCCAGCTGTTTTGTCAAACCGTTTTTTCGAACTTTACCTATGTTTTTCCTAAACCAATTGTAATTGAACGCCATGCCTGAACCAGTCAGGCCTGAAGAAAATCCCAGATTAACATGTCCCCGCCTGAAAATGGAATTGTTGATTTCCTCACTTAAAGCGTTCAGAATGGCCGTGTTTGATTTCATGTCTTTTTTGACACAATGGGTTTGAATGGCCATTCCGCCTGAGTGATATGCTTTGTTTATTTCTTCCAGGAAATTTGGTTTAACCGTGTTTCCTGCTTTCATGATGACAACGACATCGTAATCAGAATCAATCTGCTTCAATGCAAAATCCATAGACTGACATCTGAAATGTCCATCTTTCGGACGCTTGATCAGCATGACCGGGGAATCTTTAAATATCCTTCCTGCATTATCTGATATGTGCTTGGAAACAACGGCAATATCGTAATTTACATCCGGAAAATCCTGGTCGTAAAAGGAATGGAGTGATTCATAGACTAAGTCGTTTATATCGTGAGCTGTCAAAAGAATGAGAAATCGGTACCTTTTCCTTGTCTCTTTGAAACGAACTTTCTGCTTCTTAAAAGAAAAGATTGCAAAGATAAACAGGTATGAAACGGCGCATAAAATGAGGAGGAAAAAAATGTTTTCACTCCACACTACAATAGGATACCACGTACTAGACTCCATCAGCGGCAAGTTGATTGTTCTCATCCACTATTTCATCTCTGGAAGTCAGCTCTTTATCCCGAATTTCCAGTTCTTTATCGTATTCCAATCCCATAAACAGGAAAGCTTGAATCATATACATGATGATTCCAGTTGGATATTGCAGAAAAATGGCATTTCCATAGGAGCTTGCCAGAATACCTGCAAATCCACAGATCATTGCCGACAACAATCCCCTGAGCTCCCTGTCTTTGATACGGAAAAGTATCAAATAGGATCCATAGAACAGGGAAAGAGCCAAAAGCAGTATGTGAAAGCTTACACCAACGACTCCGGTCTCCACCCATACCTTTACAAACCAGGAGTCATTTGGCAAGTTCGTAATTCTGCCAGGTGCGTATTTTTCCGCTTCAGCGCCGGACAATCCCAATCCTTCACCAAAAGGTTTGGTCTTCATGTATCCTGCCAGAACTTTCTGATTTTCCTTACGGACAAGCCAGGATGCATCTTCCGTATTAAAGGCTGTACGCATGCGACGTATGTACTGATTGCCCTGACCAATGTAGGTCAGATTCAGAAAGACATATAGAATGGCAATAAAAATGCTGACCAGGATCATACTTTTTACATTCTTTGAAAGAATGACATATAGAATATAACCGGCGAAAGGTACGGCCATAGCACCACGTGTGCCAGATACAAACATGCCGTATGCACCGGCCAGACCAACAAGGAAATACCAGAATCCCAGACCTTTATTTTTTACATAAAAGGCAGCCACCGTAAAGACCACCATGGAACAGCCCATATTGGAACCAAAATTTCCGGCATCCGTGAAGAAGGAAAAATATCGGGTGCCAGTGATCAGTAGGTGTGTTCTGGCACCTCCCTGATTCAACCAGTTCAGTTCTCCACTGTCAAAACCCAGGTACTGTTGCATCAGTACTTTTAGAAAGGCAAATGCCGTAAAGAGTGACCACAAAAACAAGATGATTTTCAGGTCCTTAAATCTGGTAAAGAGTATCGTTGTAAAAAGGACAGTAAAGAACGGATAGACAGAATAGGAACGGATGTTTGAGATCCAGGCTGCAAAGACAGCGGTAGGATTTAATGCCTGAAGCATGCACATACCCATCCATGCAACAAGCAAAAGAATCAGGACGTTCTTTTTGATCCTTTCAAAAGGAACATCGCCCACAAAAGTCGTCCGGTAGATGAATGAAGCAAGAGTCAATCCAATGACGACATCTGTCGTCAAACCCAGTGCTGTTACAGAGACATACCTGGCGATCCCCATGATAAAATAATTGAGGACAAAAAGTGCCATCAATCCCCAATATGGATTTGTAAGTATAGCTGCAAAGAGGATCAGCATGAATGGCCCCATAGAAAAAAGCAACCCCATTTGCAACCCGCTTTTAGCGAAGAGCAAGGCTATCAAAAACAGCGCAGTTATCAAAAGTGCACATGCTAACCGTTGAACAATAGTCCCTTTTGACATACCGCTCGTCTTAATCGATATTTTTGTTTCTCTCTGAGGTAAACCCTAAATTGAGCAATTCATAAATGCGTTTACTTAACCGGGTATATGGAGGAAGCTGACCAGTGAAGTCCTCAACGGCAAATTTCTGGGTATTATTCAGGAACAGGTACAATGGCGCTTTACCTGCCTGAGCTGTAACATCATCCAGATAAAGCTGATCACTGCCTTTCCAGGCTCTGGTTGCTTTTACAATGAACAAGTTTGCATGAGCTTGTTGCAGGAATGCTTTCGGGATATTGCACTGCCTCAGGGATGGGTATTCAATCAGGTATATGTCTGGTTGGTATTTTGGATTTGTAACACCCAGGTCGTAGATGTTTTCGGAAAATAAGAATTCTCTGGACTCGGTATCAAAATCGGTTTCATAGGAAAGAATTTGAACGGATAAGCCTTTGTCCTCCCAATAATCCCTGAAATTTTCAGCGATGTAACTTCTTCCTTCACCATTCTCTATACTGATTAGGTTAAAGAATGTCGGGCCACCGGTATTGAAGTGGTTTTGAAGCATATTGCAGGCATAACTGGAAGCTATGCGGCTATTTTCTTTAGCAAAACCTCTGTTTGACAGGTTGTTGTTTCCTGGAAAAGCACCAAGGATTTTGGCTTTTGTCAATCTAATGGCTCTATTCTTATCGCGTAAGGTTTTGTCCATCAGTTCCAGTATCAGAAAGATACTTAGAATGAAAAGAAGACTTCCAAAAAAGGCTGCCGCAACCAGGGCTTTTCTTTTAGAGCCTATTGCTTCCAAAGGATAGATGGGTGGAGTTACCACTTTTAGAGTTGCTGAAATCATTTCAATGCTTTTCTGTTGCAACTTGGCCTGTGCCAAGTGCGTCAGAATGGTGTGATACGAATCCTCCGATACGCCGATTTCTCGTTCCTGCTTTTTTAGATTGGGGCCGATGGGGGTGTACCGACGGTATTCGTCGTCAATTTCCTTTTTACGGTCTCTCAAAGCACTGATCTCTGCCTTGGATTTTTCATTCTGCAATACATTGGCCAGCCATTCCTGAACGACACTACTCATGGAGAATCCTTCTTTGGAATACTGCAAGTTGCTTGCATTGTTTGTGATATCGTAAAGTTTATCTTCTGAATGATCCAGCAATTCTTTATACCTGGAAAGGTTTTCTGTCTCCTGATTATTGTTTTGATCAATCATTTCAAGTTCAGTGATCTTTTTAGTCAGAAGGGATACCTGGTTCATGGTGCGAATGAAATCCTTGTTTTGTTTCATGACCTCAGCCCTGGTGTCCAACTGAGATTCCAGCTTGTTGATCAACTTTCTGGATGAATAGAAATCCATGAGTGCTTGCTGATATTTATCATCTATGCTTGCACTAATGGTGGTCAGTTGTTTTGTTTGTTCTTCGTAGTTTATTATTTTACCATCAATGCTGTACAACAGCAGTGAGTCTTCTTGTACTTTCAGTTTTGATTGAATGGTTTTAAGCTGGTTCTCGAAATAGTCAATGACATTGCTGGATGGTCCGAGCTGAAGATTGGTGTATACAGTGATCAATTCTTCATTCAATATGTTTAAAGTCTGAGATCCTATGCCCGGATCCTCGCAGCTGTATCTGACTTCAATCATGTCAGAGTTCTGATACCTGCTGACAGTGATGGCACTCAGCGCTTTGTAACTGTAGTACTGATAGGAGTAATTCAATAATTCATACAGGAAATTGCCTCTTTCTTCTTTTTTGAAATTGAGTAGGTTTTGAACAGTTTGCTTTTCGTCGTTCTTGTTGATGAGCTTCTTGATTTCTGCCGGTACATATTGCATCAGGTCGTTGTAACTTTCAGCCTTGATAAAAATATTATCCCTGTTTGGATCTCCCTTTATCATTGCCTGAGCAAAGAGTCTGATTGATACTCTTTCCAGTGTGGAACGTGAGCGAATCAGGTTCATGATGTTATCAAAGGCATTATTGGTCGCATTCCAGTCAAAATTCTTATCATCCTGCACATTTGCACTGGACATGATACCTGTATAAATAGTGGTATTGGCCTCGAACTTTTTAGGGAGACTGGAAGAAAAATAAATAGCCAGGATTGTAACAAAAGCTGGTCCAAGTATCAGCCAAAGTCTGATACGATAAATAAACCGAAAAAATAAACCCATACCATCCATTGCACTTATTTTTTAAGTATTTTGATGTTCGTTAGAAGTTCCAGACGCAAGATCGCTTTGTTTAGTTCTGCTTTTGACATTTCATAATTTGAAATGGCAGTGACTTGCATCGATTTCTGATAATTATATTCTATCAGTGTTATGTGCCCGTTCAGATAGTTTGTTTCACACATTTTAATATCAGAATTGGCAATTGCTACATTTTCGGCTCTGACCTTTAGTGTGTTGAGATGTTGCAGGGCGGTGAAATAATAATCAGAAATTTCAATTTTCAATTCTTCCAGCGCTTGTTTGATTTCGTAATCAGATTGTTTGACGCGTGCCTGTTGTGTCCTGATCCTGTTTTTACGGTCCCAGATCACATCCATCGGTAATGAAAGTGCTACCCCACCATTAAAAAGAGATTGGACCTGGCTGGAAAATTGCAGCGTTTGAGCTGTGGTTGTTGTATTTACAACATTGGCTCCAACCTGACCGTACTGATAATTTCCAAATACTCGTAAGGAGGACATCCATTCCCGTTTTGTTTTTAGGAGTGCTCCTTCTTCTTCTTCTTTCCTGGCTTTCTGATAATTGACCTTTGTACCCATTTCTGCCGCATCCAGGAACAGTGACAGGGGAGGAAGGGTTAAGCTGGTATAGTCTTCGGGTGTTAAACTGACATCACCAGTTGGGTCAATCAGTTCTGTAGCAAACTCCTGAGCATACGAAACGGAGTTGAGCCCGGAAAGGATCAGTATGGAAATGATACTATAAATAGATCTGAAAGCAACTTTCATTTTAGATGATTTTTAACGAGTTCTCTTTTATACATTCTCCTTTTGAATAAATGCAGTAAACGTTCTTAGGATGATGGAAATATCCATTCCAAAGGAGAATTCCTTCGCATATTTTGTATCCAGATTCTTTCGTTCTTCGGACGACATTTTTCCTGCTCCACCTCTTTTTTCGACTTGCCAAAGGCCAGTCAGACCCGAAGGAGCCATGAAGCGGTCGATGTACTCATCATTGGTCAGCAGTTCTGCTTCGTACAAGGGCAGGGGTCTGTTACCAACTACAGACATATCACCCTTGAAGATGTTCAGAAGCTGGGGCAATTCGTCTATGCTGTATTTCCGGATAATGCGTCCCACTTTTGTGATTCTTGGATCTTTTTCAAATTTGACGAAGGCATTTTTCTGTTTGTTGCGTTGGATCTGTTGAAAATCTTGTTCTGTCAGGATAAAATCATCCGAAACCATCAGAATCTGATCGTCGTCAATCATCAGGTTTTTTTCGGAATCATCGCGAATCTCAACAATGTCTTTATCCTCCTGGTATTGATTCAATTTGGATAATTCTTTCAAACGCGTATCAGCATCCATGTACATGGAACGGAACTTAAGGAAGTCAAACACTTTGTAATTGCTTCCAACCCTTTTTGATTTATACACAATGGAACCCTTACTTTCAATACGAATGGCCAGGGCTGTGAATAGGAAAAGTGGTGAAAGCAGAATCAGGGCTACGCCGGAAAACAGGACGTCGAAGGTCCGCTTCCACAGTGGCATTCGGAACGTATTGATGGGAGTGGCTTTCTCTGTAAATGCTGATTTGACTTTCTGCTGAATTTTCTGATGATAGTCGATCAAGTCAAGAATTTTTTCTTGGGTGATATCCGGAGCAATTGTATTCTGAATGCCTGTTTTCAGATAGATTGCGCTTTCTTCGCTTTCCAAAGAATCCGATACTAAAAGAATGTGCGCTTGGGGTAATGATTTGTGTATGAAAGAAATACCTATTGCATCTGGCTCCAGGCTGTTTTTCTCAAACAAGATAAATGTAGAGGCAAATCCCCTGTATGTTTGCTTATGGTTTAGTATCTCATTGTAAGAATTGTAGACATCAATATCAGACTCAAAAATCTCAATGAAATGGTTGATGACATTTATTTTCTTTCCAATATAGACGACCTTTTGGTTCATTGAATGATCTTTTTGATACGTACTTTGAGCTCTAAGGGGTTAAAGGGCTTCAGAATGTAGTCGTCGGCACCTTCTGACAAGAGTCGAATCCGTTCGGATGTGCTGTCTTCTCCGGAAAGCATGATGATGTGAATTGATTTGAAAAGGTCGTTGCTTTTGAGGTAATGAAGAAACTCGTCCCCTCGCATCTCTGGCATTTTGATGTCCGAGATGATCAGGTCCGGAATGTTGCCCTCCTGCAACCATGCAATCCCTTTGATGGGGTTGTCAAACCAGGTTAAATCAAAATCCGGTGATAAATAAATGGATAAGATTTTAGCAATAGATTCCTTGTCGTCGACAAGCAGTATTTGTTTTTTCATTTTCAGCTTTAGATTAAGAACAGGATCTGCATCTCAATGATATTTGCTCTCATTAAATGGGAGCTCCGGTCAAAGATAAAAAAATGTATTTGAATTTTATACTCATTTTATGAAAAAGAATACAGCATTCTCAGGTATTATTATTAAAATGTTGATTGGGAATATTTTTTATTACGAAATATAGCGTATCTATTTATAAAATATATATATTTGTATAATTTTTCTTTTTATGCATTTAATCTTTTTTTTCTATGAAAACTCAAAATGCAACTATTTTATTGGTACTACTCTTTACTGTATCCATTTTTTCATTCACTTCCTGTGTTAAAAACAACATTGACATTATAGATGATTCCGATGTAAGCAGTATTGATGTCCCAAATGATTTTAACTGGTCGACCATTACATCTGTACGACTGACAGTAGTCCCCGCTGACAAATACGCTTCTCCCTTTTTCTATACTGTTGCAGTATATGGCGAAAACCCCTTGTTTCAAACCTCTGCCCCATTATTGGCAAAGGGTGTGACAAAACTGGGTGAGAACTACTCTACCGATTTGGTATTGCCTACTTCTACGACGGTTATTTATGTCAGGCAAATTTCTCCTTCCGGAATGGAAATCATTCAATCGGTCGAGGTGAAAGGTGAATCCATGACGTGCGATTTTAATTCAACTGCAGGAACTCCGGCTAGCTCATTACCTGCTTTATCCGCTCTTCGTTCAGCTAAAATGGCAGTAGCTGACCCAACTCCGGCTGGAGCTGATGTCATCACATCCGCCTCGAACGATATCGGTTGGGAAAACAACAAGAATTACGTCATTCCTGCTGGACAGACGTTTACCGGTTCTATACAATTAGGACAGAACTCCAGTTTGTATATTGAAGGGAACTATACCCTCAATAACAAGAAAAAGACATTGACAATGGCTGATGGTGGAAAAATTGTAATTCAGAGTACAGGTAAACTGGAAGTGACCAGTGTGGTGGATTTGAGTTATTTCATTGGACAAATAAAGAATTATGGAACGCTGACTGCTGCTGGTAAATTTGCTTTGACCAGCAAATCGACCATGTACAATATCGGAACCATGACATTTGAAAGTCTGACAGCATCGAATGCAGAAAACCAGATTGTAAATGATGGTGAAATAAATGCTGTTTATGCAAGTATTCAAAGCAATCCGTTTACCAACAACGGTTCAGTGAAGTCTTCAAATGTATTTGAGCTGGCAACAAATTGCCGCTTTGTAAATAATGGTTCTGCTGAATTTAAGGAGCTGAATGCCAAATCCAATTCCGCCATTTATAACAATTGCCACTTGAATGTAAGTGATTTGATGGATATTCATGGGATAGTTTATTTTGGATATGCCGGCTCTCTGCTGGATGCAAAAACACTCCAGTCAGACGGATCCACATTTACCTTATCCGAATCTTCGATTATTGATGCAGACGTGGCCTTGTTTACTACGTATAAAAATTACATCAATGGTGCCGGCACTAATTATGCACTTGCCCGTTTAGGTAAAGTGGCTTCCTATAATAATTCAGTTTCCAAAAATATTACCTATCAGGGTAAATTGGAAGTTGAGTGCTCAGACCATCAGAATAATGAAAAGAACAATCCATTCTGGGTTGTGGAAGGCGCCAATGTGCGTTGGTCTGCAAAAGGTGCTTCCACTACAGTGATTCCTTCAACCGGCTGCAATGCTGGTGGCAATGCCGGTTTGGCCGTTTTGCCTGAACCTCCTGCGGAACCTTCTGAATTTCCGATCCTGGTCAATCTGACAACGGATTACACTTTTCTGATGGAAGACAACTGGCCATTTCTGGGCGACTATGATTTGAATGATCTTGTTGTAGGGCTTACTATCAGCTATCTGCAGAATGAAGACAACAAAGCTACTGAAATGAAGGTGGTCTATACTTTAAAGGCGGTTGGCGCATCCAAGCGGATTGCTGCTGCTTTCCAACTGGATAAAATTACTCCGGGTCAGGTTTCCAGTGTGAGCTATCAGGAGCCGGTGCTTACCGGTGCCGTTTTCCAAACTGAAAAGGGCGGACTTGAAAAAGGTCAGTCAAAGGCAGTCATTCCTTTGTTTGATGATGCACATTTATTGCTGAATCCAGCAACCGGAACAACACCTTCCATGTTTAACACCAATATTGGTGGTGTCTTTTACAAACCTGTTACGGATACCATTCGGATCGTATTCACAACACCTATTGATCCTTCAGATATCAGCATTTCAAATCTGAACTTCTTTATTGTGACAAATGAACCAGCTCCAGCCAGCATGAGGTCGGAAGTTCATCTTTCAGGTTCTGAACCGACAGACAAAGCAGATCCATCCATATTTGGTACTTCAGCGGACAATTCTCTAGCCGGAAAGAAATATTCAACAGTTGACAATATGATTTGGGGTATGCTTGTTCCAATAGACTTCAAGTATGCATCTGAATGGAAAGACATCACTTCTGTCTATCCGCAGTTTACGCAATGGTGTGTTTCAGGTGGGGTAGATAACTCCTATTGGTATGAGTACCCTACAGATAAGAGCGGATATGTTTTTGTAAAAGAATAGCATTCATTCAGATATCTTTCGGGAATCCCGTTATTTGAACAATTAAAACGCCATCAAATCCGATTTGATGGCGTTTTTTTTTAATTGATGTGTTGGAATGTTTGAACATTTCAAAAAGAAATTTAACTTTACGCATAATTGTACTATTCAGATAAAAAAAAGAAAGATGAAGCAGATATTGATAACAGGCGGGGCAGGATTTATTGGCTCGCATTTATGCAAACGTTTGCTGGATGGAGGAAATAACGTTGTCTGTCTGGATAATTTTTTCACCGGATCCAAACGAAATATTTTGCCTTTTCTTTCCAATCCATTATTCGAACTTGTTCGATGGGATGTAACTCATCCTTATTTTGCCAATGTGGATGAAATTTATAATCTGGCATGTCCCGCTTCGCCCATCCATTATCAATACGATGCCATACAAACAGTAAAGACATCCGTCATGGGTGCCATCAATGTGCTGGGTATGGCTAAAGCATCAGGTTGTAAAGTATTGCAGGCGTCAACCAGTGAAGTGTATGGCGACCCATTCGTACATCCCCAGGATGAAAGTTATTGGGGAAATGTCAATCCCATTGGAATACGTTCCTGTTACGATGAAGGTAAGAGAGTGGCAGAAACGCTTTTCATGGATTACCACAGACAGAATAACTGCCGGATTAAAATTATCCGGATATTCAATACCTATGGTCCCAACATGCATCCCAATGATGGTCGGGTTGTTTCAAACTTTATTGTTCAGGCTCTGAAGAAAGAAGATATCACTATATATGGTGACGGAAGTCAAACCAGAAGTTTTCAGTATGTGGACGATCTGGTTGAAGGCATGGTTCGTATGATGGGCACAGGTGATGAGTTCATCGGACCGGTGAACATCGGAAATCCCAATGAATTCACAATCCGTCAGTTGGCGGAGTTGGTCATTCGTCTGACAAACTCCAGTTCTAAAATCATTTACTTGCCTTTGCCAAACGATGATCCCAAACAAAGAAAGCCGGATATTAGCCTGGCAAGGGAAAAACTCGATTGGTTTCCGAACATACAATTGGAAGAAGGTCTTAACCGGACCATCGATTATTTTAGATCGATTATTTAAAAGTAGTTTGGTCCTGAAAGCATGGAGTTCATAATTTTCCTTATATAATACGTTTTTTAGATGGATGTTGAAATCAACAATTCAGAATATAAGATTTTGATAGTAGATGATATACTGTCAAATGTACTTCTTCTTAAAATACTTCTGACGAATGAAAAATTCCAGATCAGTACCGCAATGGGTGGGAGGGAAGCATTGGAAAAGGTTCAGGAGGATAAACCGGATCTGATTTTATTGGACGTAATGATGCCCGATTTTGATGGTTTTGAAGTTACCCGTCAATTGAGAAGCATGCCTGAGCCTTTTTGTGATGTCTCCATTATTTTTCTGACAGCCTTGAATGGGACTGCCGAGATTGTAAAAGGCTTTCAGATTGGAGCCAATGATTTCATTTCGAAGCCATTCAGTAAAGAGGAGCTCATCATCCGTGTGAAACATCAGATTTCTCTGATTGCTGCCAAACGAATTATCCTTCAACAAAAGGAAGAATTACAAACCTCTATTTATTCCAGGGATAAAATGTATTCGGTCATTGCTCATGATTTGCGTTCTCCGATGGGCTCCATTAAAATGATGCTGAACATGGCCGTTTTGACTATTACTGAAGATGCCATTGGCAGTGAGATGTATGAAATGCTGAGTCTTGCAAACAAGACGACAGAGGATACCTTTTCGCTCCTGGACAATCTTCTGAAATGGACAAAGAGTCAGACAGGTCGCCTGAATGTTGTCACACAACAAACGGACCTGGTCGATCTCGCTGAAGCAGTATTGGAAATCACGACTAAGATCGCAGAGCTGAAACAAGTCTATATCAAACTCATTGCACCTAAGAATTGTGCCGTATTTGCAGACCGCGATATGATCAAGAGCGTTTTACGAAACCTATTGAGCAATGCTATCAAGTTTAGTAAACAGGGTGACACCATTATTGTCCGGATTTCTGATAATGTAGCCGAAGAAAATGGTAACGCCGTTATAAGCGTTGAGGATCAGGGTATCGGAATGAGCGATGATGCTCAAAAGAAATTACTAAAGATTGAATCCCATTTCAGTACATTCGGAACCAGCAACGAAGAAGGATCTGGTCTGGGATTGCTTTTATGTGTAGACTTTGCACAAAAGATAGGTGGCCGCTTATGGTTCACTTCTCAACAAGGTGTTGGTACCACATTCAATTTTACCGTACCCAAACAATAATCCACAAATGGAACAAATGACAGGCAGTTCCGATCGGGATTTCTCAGTTAATTCAGTGAAGTCAAAGCACTCAGAACCTTTGATGTCTGTTATTACAGTCGATTACAACGGATTTGAAGATACGTGCGAACTGATTGAATCTTTGCTTGAACACATCAAATCTGTCACCTTTGAAATCATTGTGGTGGATAATGCTTCAAAAAAGAATGAAGCAGAGCTTTTGAAGCAGAAATACCCTCAAATTGTAGCACTCAGAAGTGATGAAAATCTGGGATTTTCCGGCGGAAATAACCTGGGTATCAGTCATGCAAAGGGTGATTTTCTTTTTTTTCTGAACAACGATACCTTTGTTCGTACAGATGGCTTCCGTTCATTGATTGACGAGATGCTAAACAACCCTTCCATAGCCGCTGTTTCTCCCAAGATTCTATTTGCGGAACCAGGAAATACCATACAGTTTGCCGGTTATACGCCCTTGACAAAAGTCACTCTGCGCAATTCCATCGTTGGTATCAATGAGGTCGATGACGGAAGATGGGACCGTCCGGCACCCACTCCAATAGTCCATGGAGCTGCCATGCTCTTCAGAAAAAGTGTACTCGAAAAAATAGGATTCATGCCAGAGGTCTATTTCCTCTATTATGAAGAGTTGGATTGGAGTGCAGCTATAAAGCGTGCCGGATTTGAAATGTGGTACATACCCTCCTGTGTGGTTTTTCATAAAGGAAGTAAAAGTACAGGTCTATACAGTTCGCTTCAGGTTTTCTATATGACCCGTAACCGTTTGCTTTATGCCTGGCGCAATGTTGAAGGCATGTATAAATGGATTTCCATTTTTTATCAGATAGTCATAGCCAATACCAAGGCGTGTTTGCTCTATTTGCTGAAAGGAAAGATTCATTTGGTAAAAGCAGGCTATAGGGGCATCATAGCCTTTTTGAAAATGGATAAATAATCTAGCTGAAAATGGATTTCACATTTTTTCTGAATTTACTGGACTGGGTGATTTTTGTCCTGGTTGCTTTGTCCGTGTTGTATCTGATCCTTTATGGAATAGCTTCCAGATTTTATCGGGAAAAGCACTTTCCGGATTCATCCGATTTTAGAAAAGTGTTGATTTTGTTTCCTGCATATAAGGAAGATGCGGTAATCCTTGATTCAGTCCGAAACTTTCTACTGCAGGATTATCCCAAAGACCTATACGAACTGGTGGTCATCTCCGATCACATGCAGGATAGCACCAATGAGGCTATCAGGCAATTACCGGTAACCTTGCTGGAGGTGACTTTTGAACAAAGTTCTAAGGCCAAAGCTCTGAACTTTGCAATGGATCAATATGAATTTGATTCCTTTGATATCGTAACCATCCTTGATGCAGACAATTTAGTGGATCCAACATACCTGGCAGTCATCAATAATGCATTTTCCATGGGAGTAAAGGCGTTGCAGGCCCACCGTATTGCTAAAAATATGCAGACTGGAGTTGCCGTCTTTGATGCAGTCAGTGAGGAGGTCAATCATTCCATCTTCAGAAAGGGCCATTGCGCATTGGGCTTATCCTCCGCTTTGGTCGGTTCAGGTATGGCTTTTGATTATAAATGGTTCAGGGATAATGTTTCCAGTCTGAAAACCGCAGGAGAAGATAAAGAATTAGAAGCATTGCTTCTTCAGCAGTCTGTTAAGATTGAATACCTCGAAAGTCTGTTGGTCAGGGATGAAAAGACCAGTCAGTATCAGGTGTATTCCAATCAGCGTCAACGTTGGCTTTCAGCACAATATACCATGATGATGTCCAATTTGAAAAAGATTCCCATGTGCATTCGAACACAGAATGTCAATTACCTGGACAAGATCATCCAATGGATGTTGCTGCCCCGAATGGTCATGTTTGGCCTGACAGGCCTGATGGCATTCCTGGTATTGATCATCAACGTGGAAAGTTCCATTAAGTGGTTTGTCCTGGTCCTTCTGTTGATTGGGCTGTTTGTGGTTGCTACTCCCGGAGAGCTTTTAATGACCTTTATCCAAAAAAGCTGGAAAACAATTCCTAAACTTTGTCTGATGATGTTCCTGAATTTCTTCCGGATAAAAAAGGGGAAGAAGTTTATTCATACCCCTCATGGGCAGGAATAGATTCTGTCTGTTTATTTAAAGGTGACTCCCATTACGACCGGCTTGTGATCGCTGTAACGCAGTTTATAGGATTGGTACGAATACCCGTCAAAATCCTTCGAATGAAAGATATAATCTACCCGGTAAAGCCTGTAAAGCCCTAATAGCGTATATTCATATCCGCGTCCGGCTGTTTTAAATCCGTCTTTCAATGGACCTTTCATCTGAAAGTAGGTGTAGGAGGAGGGAATGGAGTTCATATCCCCACAAGATAGAATTGGATAGGTTGTTGCTGCAATCTGTTTACGAATGAAGTCTGCCTGGACGGTTCGTTTCTGATAATTATGTTGTAGAATGTTGTAAACAGTAGTTGATTTTTTAGCTTCACCATGAATGTTCCAAAGCCAATTTTCTGGTACAATCTCAAATTTGGTTTGGTTGAAGTTGGTGGTTTGTAAATGGAAATTGAATAGTCGGATTGTATCACCTTCAATGACTAAATCGGTCTGCATGGCTTGGTTCCCTTCCTGCCCAAAATGAAAATGCATGGATCTGATTATTGGAAATCGGCTCATGACCATTAAATGGAATCCCGGTTTTGGAGAAAGAGCATAGGTATAGTAGGGCATTCTTTTGTGGAAAGCCTTGGCGATGCTGTCTATGGTGTATGTTGAATCGAAGTCCACTTCCTGCAGACAAAGCACATCCACCTTCTTTTCCTCCATGAAATCGGATACAACGTCCACCGTCATTGCTCTTTGATTGCCAATCTTAAAACCTTGGACATTGTAGGTGGCCAGATGGAAACTGATTTTTCCTGTTTTGCTTATTGTCTTTCGACTGAGAGGCAACTGATAGCTTGAACTGATGAACCCCCAGTTGAGAATGATTGCCAGTAGTGGAATGATTGCCATTGGGCTCAAACGGATGACCCAATATATAAAAAGCAGGAAGCTGGTCAGAATCAGAATGGGTTGAAATAATCCATAGAAACCCGAGATCGCAAAACTACCCTCGTGTCTGGCGTTTATATAAACACAAATGGATAGAACAGATACCAGTATGGTACAAACGGCCAACGTGTACCGAATGATACGAAGGAGAGCACTGTCTCTCATAACTATTTCAGATATTTACCAATGATATCGATCAGGAACTTTTTCTTGAAAGGTTTAGACAAAAAGTCATTGCATCCGCTTTCAAAGGATTTCTCCCTGTCTTCATCAAAAGCAAATGCACTAAGAGCAATGATGGGAACTTCGGTTGATATGGTCCGAATTATTTTTGTCGCATCCAGGCCGTTCATGGTCGGCATCTTAATATCCATCAGAATGAGATCCGGTTGAAGTTCCTCATACATATTCACAGCGTCCAATCCATTTCTGGCTCTTTTTAGTGTGAATTCATTACCTATCATCGCATCCAGTAGGATGTAGTTGCTGTCTGTATCTTCAGCTACCAGAATCAAGCCATTTTTCCTTTGGTTATTTTCATCTCCGCAATGTTCGGTATTTTTGTCGGATACATGCTTAACAATGCTACATATTGGTAGGGTGAATGAAAAACTAGATCCTACATCTTTGGTGGAAGTAACCGTGATGGTTCCACCCATCTTTTCAATGATCGATTTACAAATGGATAAACCAAGACCTGTTCCTTGGGTGTAGTTGTCTGCTTTGATGAAGCGGTCAAAGACACTGTCAATTTTTTCATTGTCAATGCCTAAGCCCGTGTCTTTAACATAAAACTCAATGTGTTTTGGTTTTTGGCTATATCCAAAACTGATGCAACCCTGTCTTGTGTATTTTATTGCGTTTCCGATCAGGTTGTTAAATACCTGAGCCAACCTGCCCTTATCGCTCTTAATGAGTAGGTTCTGGTCGCACACTTCAAGAATCAGCTGTGTCTCTTTGGCACATTTCAGAGAATTTGTCTGGAAAATGTCCTGGCAAAGGGCATAAATGCTCATCGGTTCGTATTCAAATTCTACGATGCCGGATTCAATTTTTGAGATATCCAGGATTTCATTGATTAGCCCCAGCAGTCTGGAATTGTTTTCATCGACGATGGAAAAATACGATTGTCTTTCATCGATGTTGTCTGTTTCTGCTATAATTCTGGAGAAACCGACAATGGCATTCAAAGGTGTACGAATCTCATGACTGATATTAGCTATGAATGCAGACTTCAGTTTGTCTGATTCTTCCGCTTTTTCTTTGGCATTGATCAGATCCTGTTCCATTTTCTTGTCCTTGGTAATGTCTCGTTCTATGGAGATCAGTAAGGGTCTTGTTTCATCTTTTACGATGATTCGCAATTGGTCTCTGATCTGTTTGGCACCATACTCATCAATATCTTCGATGATTTTCCGGTTTTCACCCTTGCTTTTCATGTTGACAAGGTCCTCTGATCTCATTTTCTCCGCAACATCATCTGAAAAAATTTCAAAATCGGTTTTTCCAATCATTCCATCTTTGATACCCCAATGGAATTCATCACCAATGCGGTTGCTGAATATGTACTTGAAGTCGTCTTTCACATCCTTAACGGAAATAGACATCGGAATATTCTTCAGGACAGTGCTCATGATCTGATTCAATTCCTTCACCTGTTTCTCATAGTTCACCCGTTCTGTAATGTCCTTGCCAAAAGTCCAGATCAGATTATCCCCGTTCGAATCCTGAACCAGATAGGATGTACAGTCAAAGGCGATGATCTCCGGTTTGTTGGGAATGGGTATAGCTTCAACAAAATTGATGGTTTGATTGGTCGAAGTCAATTGGAAAATGATATCCTGCCATTTACTCTTGTTAGAGTGATTATTCTTATTCTCAAAGAAGTTGTAGTCGGTGATATCGATATCGTTTTTCAGGTGGTTGAATTCTTTATACTTCCTGTTACCAAATACGAGTTGTCCATCAGATTTCATCGCGAATATATAATCCGTGGAATTTTCAACAGCGCGTGTGACAATTTCCAGTTCATGCTTTTTTTGTACAATATCCGTTATATTCTGAATATAGCCGTTTAGAAACTTCATTCCATCCTCATAACTGGAATTGATTTTCTTAAATCTGAAATGAAAGGTCTTTTTGTCCAGAATGACTCTGTATACGATCTGATCGTTCGAAAATAACTGCATGCCGTTTTCCATAAAACTCTTGAAAAGTCTTCTGTCAACGGGGTGAACAATCTCCAGATATTTTTCCAGGCTGATAAATTTTGTTTCCGTATCGGTAGCTAAGGCACCGGAAAAACCAGAGTATTGAAATTGCTTTAGGTTGGTGTTGTAATTCCATTGACTGATTTGAGCCACTTTCTCAATCTCCTGCAATTTGTGGTTCATTATCTCCAGTCTGTTTTTCAACAGAATACGTTGTGTAATGTCTCTGTACTGGCAGAGAATAAGCTCTTCACTGAATTTGTAAATGATGCACTTGAAGAAATAATTTTTTCCGGATATTTTCAGTTCGTAATTATCTGTCGAAATTTCACCTGTCTTTACGACTTTGGTGAAATTGTTTTTGAGGACTAAGGCTGTTTCTAATGGCAAAAGATCAAAAATGTTTTTTCCAATGATGGAATCGGTTTTCTGCAAGAACCATCTGTCTGTTTGAAGTTCAATCTCCCGGCAAATGCCATCATTTGTAAAAATAAACATGGTATCTGCAGTCATGCTCAATATCTTCTCTGAAAAATCCGGATTACGCAGTATACCAGATTGTTCAGTGGGTTTTATCCCTGCTTTATAAGTAGGTGTGTTGTTCATCTTTAGACTTTGTTGTAGCAGAAGGCCGATCCGGTCTCTTTTTATAACTGTTTTTTATTTGTTAAGCAAATTTACACTTTTGTACCAATATTCAATTCTTTTTAAAATAAAAACGAAGATCGTTATGCTTGATGGAAGTGATTGATTAAAGTTAGGAATTATTCATCGCTTTGAAAGTTTATTTTACCGATTTTAAATTGTTATATCACTTAAAATACGTAATTTTATTTGCATAGAACAAACAGGGTTTGTAATTTCGCAGCAAAATACATAATATTAAGCTGTTTACTTATTAAACAGACATCTTTTAGGCATTTTTAATTACAGTTCTGTAAAATAGAAAACACAAATGGATTTTAAAACGATTTTAGTGGCAGAAGATACGGATAGTAACTTTGCATTAGTCTCCATTTTATTAAAAAAAGAGTATAATATTATCAGGGCCAGAAATGGCAATGAGGCTGTTCAGCTTCACCAGGATATACAACCTGACATGATATTAATGGATATCCAGATGCCTGTTCTCAATGGATTGGATGCGACAAAAAAAATCCGGTTGATAGACCGGAATATCCCCATCGTTGCTTTGACTGCTTTTGCCTTTGATGTTGATAAAGAAAATTTTATGAATGCCGGTGGTTCTGGTTTTATGTCAAAACCAATAGATAGCAAGGAATTAAGAGAACTCATCAAAAAATTCATTTAAGCCCGTCTGGCTTTCTCCCATACGCCACTTCCCTTTTTCTTCCTAAGGTAATTGAATCCTTTGAGTACACTGATATTCATAAATAGAAAATAGTATGGAATGTAGAAGAGCTTATTCCTGATCTGTTTATGTGCACCATATTGACCCCAGAGGGCTGACATATAAAACAGGATTTGCAGCGAAAGAAGCAGGATATAAAGAAGTGGGTTTTCGTTCAAGACCACTATCAGGATGTTCATTGGGAACAGTAAAAAAAACACGATCGGTGTTACAGACCAGCGTAATACGCGATGAGAAATGTATTGAAAGCTTAATACACCATATTTAAATGGATTTAAGAGGGAGCGTAAGCGATAAATGGATTGTAGGCCACCGGCGGAAATCCGGATTTTTCTTTTTTCTTCTTCCAGCATATTGGCTGATGGATCCTCAATGGCGTAAGCCTTCTTACAATACGCGATCTTATAGCCTTTCCGGGCAATTCTCATAGATAATATAAAATCATCCAGGAGTGTATCTGCCGGCATTTTTTCAAACAAAGCTGTGCGGATGGCAAAAAGCTCACCTGCAGCACCTATGGTTGAATGAAGCCTGTCATCCAGGGCTTTCAGGGTCGATTCGTATTTCCAATAGATGCCCTCACCCGCAGTAGCACCGCTATCGTCCTTTTGTTCAATGCGTTTTTCTCCGGCCACACAACCAACTTTGGGATCGCCAAAGGATTTGGCTATTTCCAGGATGGCATTTTCATTGAGCATGGTATTTGCATCTGTGAATGCTACAATGGGGGTTTCAATAAAATCCAGTCCTCTGTTGAGGGCAGCGGTCTTGCCCTGCCGTTCCGGTTGGTACAATACCCGTACTTCCGGGTATGCAGCCAGTAATTCGTTTGTCTTATCATTGGAACCATCCGTAATCCAGAAAAACTTCAGTTTGCCTTGGGGATACCTGAGTGCACGGCAATTGATCATCTTTTCAACAACGACCGATTCTTCATTGTAGGCAGCTATCAGAAGTGTCATTTCAGGATAATCATCCGAGAATGGTACTTCCATAATCGGTTTAAAATGTTCTTTGATTTTTACAAGCACATATAAAAGTATACCGTATCCGAGATAGGTATAAATGACGATGAAGGCACCAATCCAGAAAGCGATTTCCATAGCAAAGATTGAATTAAGGTTGTTTTGTCACGATTTGTGTTCTTCCAGATTGTTTGTTTTCCTGATCCAGGTCAGATTGTGCCAAAGTTGTTCAATCGGCCCTTTTTTATGGTGCTTTAACCACCAGAGGCAAAAACAATACTGCAAAACTAACATAAAAATTCCAATGCCAAAACTTAAGGTGACGCCGCAATATTTTGAGAGTGACATTCCGTAGCCATAAAAAAGAAAGGATCCCAAAATGGATTGCATGACATAGTTGCTCAGACTCATTTTTCCAAATGGTTCCATCCAGCGTACTGCTTTCTTTATGGGGAAGGAATAGAGGAAAATGAAAAGGCCAATAGTTAACAGGACAATCGAGAAATCAGACCACAAGGACAACAAATGATAGATCATATTCCGAAGTGCACCCGATGGCATCAGCGTCATCAGTTCTATTCGGAAGACTTTTAGTATCAAAAAGACTATCAAGGTGGCATATACTGTCTTTTTCCAGAATTTTTTTGTATCAGGTGATAGCTCAAAAAGCTTCTTACGACCTAATATCATACCAACTATAAACAAACCGATCACTTGAAAAATGCGTTCACAATTGGAAAGGATGCTCAGCCAGTAGACCTGCTTTCCAACCGTCATGTTGGTTACGATCATATCAAAAAAAGAACTTTCTGCCAGTTTGTTGAATAGTGGACCTGCTGCGTAGCGTTCAAAATTTTGCAAATAGTCAGGAGTGAGCAGGATGTAAGCGATTTTTGCCAGTATGATGGGTTGCAATAGGGCTAAGGTCGCGACAATCAGTAGTTTTCTGTTTCCTACATGACGGAGTGGAACCAGAAAGAATCCAACCAAAGAATAGAGTACCAGGACTTCTCCGGCGAAGAAGGCTGAATTGATCGTACCGATGATGAACAAGAGGAACATTCTCCAGATAAACCGATGATTCAGATCTCCACCGCGTTTTTCCTGATGCGTAAGCTGCAGATAAAAAGTAAATCCAAACAACAATGCAAAAATACCGTATGATTTTCCGGAGGAAACCATGGTGACTATGTACTCAATAATGGGATCACTCCAGTTGAAGAACAAAAAGCTGTTTTCTACGGGCAGTGTCAGGTTAAAATGATTGATGCTGTGAAGCAATGTGATGGTGATGATGGCAAAACCTCTTAATCCATCAGCAACAGAAACCCGTTGGCCCTCACGTTGTGCATCAACCTTCTCGTATGTCATTGAAAATAAGTTGTATAATAGTGAATTAAGCTTTAAGAATCATATTATATACAAATATATGTAAAAAAGAAGCATTAATTTGCTTTGGTTTCCCAAACGTGTATCAATTAACTAATTCAAGGCATTTTATTTAATGTGACCTTATTCTTTTTATCTTCGCCAATATATTCAATTAAAGTCTGCTCAGGATGGAAGATTTAAAACAACAAACCGTAAAGAGTGTCGTTTGGAGCGCAGTCGAGCGGTTTGGTTATCAGGGGATTCAGTTTATAATTACCATCATTATGGCTCGATTGCTTCTACCAGAAGAGTTTGGGCTGATAGCCATGCTTTCAATTTTCATTGCAATTGCACAGACTTTTGTCGATAGTGGTTTCGGGTCTGCACTCATTCAAAAACAGGATCGGACAGAAACGGATTATTCCACAGCTTTCTATTTTAATTTCGGGGTGTCCGTGTTTGTTTATCTGATCCTGTTTCTGGCTGCTCCTTCCATAGCCGCATTTTATAAAGAGCCTCAATTGGTTGACGTAACGAGAGTCATCACCCTCTCCATTGTCCTCAATTCGTTTGGATTGGTTCAGCGGGCAAAGCTTTCCATCGAACTGGACTTTAAAACACTCGCAGTTGCCTCAACTGTAGGTGTGTTTTTTGGAGGATTGCTCGGTGTCTGGCTGGCATACACGGGTTTTGGTGTTTGGTCCCTGGTTGCCCAGAATTTGATGAGCAACCTGTTGTGCAACCTGTTGCTTTGGATACTTTCCCGTTGGCACCCAATGCTGGTATTTTCCAAAGATTCTATTAAAATGTTGTTCTCCTTTGGATCAAAGTTGCTGGCTTCCTCCTTGTTGCATACCATTTACGTCAATCTGTACACTTTGGTCATAGGCAAAGTCTATTCCAAAAATGCGGTCGGAAACTACTATCAGGCCAATAATCTGGCCACTTTTAGTTCCAACAACATCTCGGCTGTGATCGTTCGGGCCATTTATCCCATTCAATGCACCATGCAGGATGATGATGAAAAGTTGAAGTATTATTTCAGCAAATATCTTAAGATTTCCTGTTTCGTTGTTTTCCCGATTGCCGTTGGACTCTGTGCCCTGGCGGACCCCTTGGTGAGGGTCGTCTTGAATGACCAATGGATTCCTGCCATTCCGTACATTCAGATCCTTTGCATCGCGTATATGTGGAATCCGGTGATGATGATGAATAGTTCCATTCTGAATGTGAAAGGACGTACGGATTTATACCTGAAAGCCGAAATCATTAAAAAGGTAGTAGCCATTCTCATACTGGTAGCCAGTATTCCTTTTGGCATCACGGTCATGTGTTGGGGGCTGATCCTGTATTCTTTTGCAGATATGTTTATAATCACCCTCTATACGAATAAGCTGATGAAGCTGAATTTGCCGGATCAGTTGAGGGATATACTGCCAATCATACTTTTAAATACGGTTATGGGTCTGTTGGCGTTTGGCTCTACGTATTTGTTTACGAACCCTCTGCTGAAGCTGTTGGTTGGAATGGTTGCAGGTGTCGGGTTCTTTTTTGCAGCATCCAGTTTGGGGAAATTTGAAGAGTTTCGTTTTCTGGTCGACCTGATCAGAAAGAAACTAAAAAAGTAGTTCGTTCGAGGGATATTTCCGTCCCTGGTAATTACCCTGTTTTCGCATTTTGTTTTCGACCAGGTTGGTGAATTCATAATTCTTCAGACCCCAATCCGGTGCGATCAGCAATTCTTTGGGTGACTGAGATACAAAACGTTCCACGGCCATATCCGGTCGCAGCAATTCCAGGAAGTCTATCACCAGGTCAGCGTATTCAGCAGCGTCGTACAAATGAACCTTATGTGGATCAGCCTCCATTTCTGAAGCCAGTCTGGTATTTCGGATAATCTGAAGCTGATGCAATTTTAACGTATCCAGTGGTAATTCGTTGAGACGTTCTGCATGATGCAGGATGTCCACCTTGTTTTCACCCGGGAGTCCAAGTATGATGTGTGCACCAACAGGGATTCCTCTTTCTGCAGTCCGCTTAATGGCATCCACCGAACAGGCGAAGTCGTGTCCCCGATTGATGCTTTTGAGCGTTTCATCCATGGTGGATTCAACGCCGTATTCGATCAGTATAAAATTTCTTTCAGACAGTTTTTCCAGATAATCCAGCAATGCATCCGGCATGCAATCGGGTCTTGTTCCGATTACAAGCCCTTTTACACCCGGTACCTTCAGCGCTTCTTCGTACAAGGCTTTCAGGTGCTCCAATTCTCCGTAGGTGTTGGTGTACGCCTGAAAATAAGCCAGATAATCCATTTGGGGATATTTTCGGGCAAAAAAGCGGATCCCTTCCTCCAGCTGCAACGTGATGCTTTTTTCGGTCTTGCAATAAGCCGGATTGAAAGTCTGGTTGTTGCAATAGGTACAACCACCAAGTCCCTTATTCCCATCTCTGTTTGGACATGTGAAACCAGCATTCAGGGAAATCTTCTGGATTTTAGTATCGAAATGTTCATTCAGGAAGTCCTGGAACTTTCTGTACAAGGGCTTTTTAGTCATTATTACTGATACTTGAGGCAAGCGTTTTTGAATGTGCTACAAAAGTACAGAAAAAGTGGCTGAATAAATGGGCTTCCAAATTCTAATTCGTATTTTTGCAACCTATTAAACGCATAATTATGAAGAGATTTTGTTTGTTGATTGTATTGAGTCTGAATATTAGTCTGCTGTCTGCTGTCAAAAAGGAAATGTCCTTGGATTCGATTGTTACAGGGACCTATCGATCCGCTTCGATTCCCGATATGAGGTCCATGCTGGATGCCAGGTACTATACGAGCATTGATAAGACCGGCAAATGTCTGGTCCGATACAGTTATATTTCCGGAAAGCAGGATGAAATCATTCTGGATCTGTCAAAAGCCAAAGGCCCATCGTTAAAGCAGATCATCGGTTATGCCTTCAGCTCGAATGAAAATAAGATTCTCATCTGGTGTGAAACAAATCCGATTTACCGTCATTCCTTTACCACCGAGTACTTTGTCTATGACCGCAAACGCAACCTGATTGACTCCCTATCGGCAAACGGTGCCCAGCGTGATGCTCAGTTTTCACCCGATGGACGGTCCATCGCTTTTGCCAGGGATAACAACCTTTTTATCAAAAGACTTGATTATGGCACAGAAATTCAGGTGACCACCGATGGCCAGACAAATGGCGTCATCAACGGTGTGGCAGATTGGGTGTATGAAGAAGAATTCGGTGAAACTTGTTTTTTTGACTGGTCATCCGACAGTAAATTCCTGGCCTATGTGAAATTCAACGAAAAAGAAGTCCCCACCTATACGCTTCCCTTATTTGGAGCCATTCAGTCTGAAAAAAAGGAAGAAGTTTATTATCCTGGATCGTATAGCTATAAATATCCTAGTGCAGGTAGTAAGAATTCCGTTGTGACGGTCTATGCCTACAATCTTCAGGTCCGTTCGGCCAAAAAGATGATTGTGCCGATGACCGATGAGGATTATATTCCCCGTATCCGATATACCAGAAACAGTAATCAGTTGGCAGTCATGACCCTGACCAGGGCACAGGATATCTTTAAGATGTACTACGCCAATCCAAGGTCCGGGCAATCAAAACTGGTGTTGACAGATCAAAGCGAAACCTATTTGGATCCCATGTACGATGCCATCCGGTTTTCTTCGAAAAACTTTACCTATGTCAGCGAAAAGGATGGTTACCGACATCTCTATCTGTATGGAGCGATGGGCAATTTACAAAAACAACTGACCTCCGGAAAATGGGATGTCACCAAATTTTTGGGTTGCGATACCATCAACAACGTCTATTATTTTCAGTCAACGGAGAATGGGCCAATGAGTCGCTCACTCTATAAAATAGATAAGAAAGGGAAAAAAATCCAGATCAGTGTGAAACCAGGCACGAACGATGCGTCTTTTAATGCCGATTACAGCCACTTTGTCCGCACATGGTCTGACATCAGAACGCCTCAGGTATATAGTGTTTGCAATGCATTGGGGGAAGAAGTCCGTACCATCGAGGACAATAAGGAGCTCAGAAACAAACTTTCAAAATTGAACTTTCAGGACAAGACTTTTATCACGGTAGCTGCTGCAGATGGTCAAATGCTGAATGGATGGATGCTTAAACCTGCTGACTTTGACCAGAATAAAAAATATCCGGTCCTTCAGATTCAATACAGTGGACCCGATTCACAATCCGCATTGGATAAATTTGGCTTTGACTGGGAATATTTCCTGGCTGAGAAAGGCTATATAGTCGTTTGTGTGGACGGACGTGGCACCGGTGGCCGCGGTGAAGCTTTCCGAAAATCGACCTTCCGCAATCTGGGAATACTGGAAACGCAGGATCAGATAGCCACTGCAAATTACCTGAAAAGTCAGGCTTTTGTGGATGGATCGCGTATCGGTATCTGGGGCTGGAGTTTCGGTGGTTATATTACATTGATGACTATGACGGATCAAACCAGCGTTTTTAAGGCAGGCATTGCCATAGGTGCTGTTTGTGACTGGCGGTATTACGACTCCGTTTATGGAGAAAGATTCATGAGGACACCCAAAGAAAATCAATCCGGTTATGACAAAGGATCTCCCTTGCTTAGGGCTGCAGACCTGAAAGGCCGATTGTTGCTGGTACATGGTATGATTGATGACAATGTGCGTGTCAATCAGAGCTTTGATATGTCTGAAGCTTTGATCAAGGCCGGAGTTCAATTTGAGATGCAGATGTATCCTACCAGCAATCACAGCATTCTGGGCGTTGCTTACCGCAAGCATCTGTATCACAGGGTCTCCGATTTTATTTTCAAAAATATTTAGGACCGGAATGGGAAAACAACTGCGAAAGCCAGAATGGTTAAAAGTCCGTTTGGGAGATAACGAAGGGTTTGTGCATACCCGAAAAATCATCGAGGGTCAGCATTTACATACCATTTGTTCGAGCGGCCGTTGTCCCAATCAGGCTGAGTGCTGGAGCAGAGGAACTGCCACTTTTATGGTTCTTGGAGCCATCTGCACAAGATCTTGCCGCTTCTGCAACACAGAAACCGGAAAACCATTGCCCCCGGATCCGGAAGAACCTGCACGAGTGGCTGAAACTGTTCGTTTGATGCAACTGAAGCATGTTGTACTGACTTCTGTGGACAGGGACGATTTACCGGATTTGGGTGCCGGGCATTGGGTTCAGGTCATTCGGATGCTCAGAAAGATCAATCCGGAAACGACGGTCGAAGTACTGATCCCTGATTTCCAGGGCCGACCTGATCAGTTACAGAAAATCATTGATGAAGTACCGGAAATTGTTTCCCACAACCTGGAAACGGTGAAGCGTTTGACACCTGAAGTGCGTTCTGCTGCCTTTTACGAAAGAAGTCTGGCAGTCCTCAAACAATTGTCTCAAGCTGGTATTCGGGTTAAATCGGGCTTAATGCTCGGTTTGGGCGAGACGGAAGAAGAATTGTTTGAAGCGATGGATGACCTGGTTGGCGCAGGTTGCAGCATTCTGACTTTGGGACAATACCTGCAACCGACATCCAGACATTATGAAGTCCGGGCGTATGTTCATCCCGATGATTTTTCCCGTTACAAGAAAATCGCTTTGCAGAAAGGGTTTCTGATTGTTGAAAGTGGTCCATTGGTTCGCTCTTCCTATCATGCCGAGAATCATTTATAATCATTTTGCATCGAACAAATCCTTATGAAATTTGTTGAATTGATAAGATTTGAATCAATAGCAATATGATGGCTTCGATTGAATATTACGGCGATTTTTTTACTGCGCACAAAAGTTCCATTTCCACTGTTCTGGCACTATTGGTTGTGGTACTTATCGTTGCTGTCGTTATCCTGTTGATCTATCGCAGGTACCTCATCAAGCGATGTATGAAAAAAGAATACTGGCTTCCCATTGTTAATGACACTGGTCGTGTTATTGGCCGCGTTGCCAGATCGGCCTCCCTGGAAAAACCGGGTACCTATCAGCATCCTTTGATCCGGATAATGGTTTATAAACCCGGATTTGTGTTTTTATCGCCCCGAACCTATGAGTTTTGTCCCGATGTGGGGAAATACGACCATCCATTTGAATGTATGATGGAATATGGTGTTTCTGTAGAAGAATCGATTGAAAAAATGCAAAAGGAATTTTTCCCGGGCAGTCATTCCCCCAAGTTTTTACTCAGATACAAACATGAAAATGCCATTGGTCGCTGGCAGGTATTGTTGTATCTACTTACCATTGAGGATGAAAATGAGCTGATTGGACTTGACAAGAACGATGGTAAGTTTTGGACCATTCAACAGATTCGTGAAAATGTTGGCAAATCTTTTTTCAGTACTTTTTTGGAAGGTGAAATAGATTTGTTGGAGACGCTTTTAAAAGATTGACTCGCTTTCCATAATAGTTCAGGCCTTGTATATCAGGAATATGCAAGGCTTTTTTGTGAGCTCCGTACGATCTTTTTTCCAGTCTGTGGCAGAAAGTGTCCGAATGCTTTCATCGGGTCCCGTCAGGTCGAAAGCGACACAAATCTTGGTTTGCGGTCGTAAGTTTAATGCCAGATCCTCCAATAATTTGATGTTTCGGTAGGGGGTTTCAATGAAGATTTGTGTCATGTCTTCCGAATAGGAGCGTTGTTCCAGTCGTTTGATGGCTTTGATGCGGTCCTCTTTTTCAACCGGAAGGTAACCCTCAAAAGTGAAACGCTGTCCGTTAAAACCGGATCCCATCAGCGCCAACAATATGGAAGATGGGCCCACCAATGGCACCACTTTAAAACATTTCTCCTGAGCAATGCGTACAATGTCTGCCCCCGGATCGGCAATGGCCGGACAACCTGCTTCTGATAGCAATCCCATATCGGCACCGTTCTTTAGTGCCTGAAGATAACCGGCGATATCCTCGGGGGTGGTTCGTTTATTGAGTGTGTAAAACTGGCAGGCATCAATGTCGAAACCGGGATCGACCTTTTTCAGGAACCGACGGGCTGTTCGAATTTCCTCCACGATAAAATGCCGGATGGGCAGCAACAATTGTCTGTTGTACTCGGGCAGTACCCTTTCAAGGGAGCTTTCTGCCAATGTTACAGGGAAAAGAAATAAAGTGCCTGGCATTGTTTCAGTTTTTATATGCGGAATGTCTTTGGAGATGCAAATGTACGATGAAAATGTGCAGATGTGCAAATGTCACATTATCTTTGCAGGCAATAAAACTCCAGAGTATCTATGTTTTTACCAGAAGCGTTTATCAAGCAGACCCAGGAACAGTTGGGTGAAAAAGCTGAAGATCTGTTTTCAGCGTTGCAGGCACCTGCTTCAGTCAGTGTGCGTTTGAACACCCAAAAGGTTTGTGAAACGACGAAGGATGGGATGAGTCTTCCCATGGCCAAAAAAGTACCATGGTCTTCTTTCGGCCATTATCTGAGTGAGCGTCCGGCTTTTACTTTTGATCCCATGATGCATGCCGGTTGCTATTATGTTCAGGAAGCATCTTCGATGTTTGTAGAACATGCCATTCGTGCAGCTCTGGAAACAATGGGTGCGACCTCTGTCCGCATGCTGGACCTCTGTGCGGCGCCGGGTGGAAAGTCTACACTGGCTTCATCCGTACTGCCTGAGGGCAGCCTACTGGTGGCCAATGAACTGATACGTACCAGAGCCAATATCCTGGCTGAAAACCTTATTAAGTGGGGAAACCCGGATGTGATTGTTACGCAGAGTGATCCATCCGCCTTTTCAGGATTGACCCATTTTTTTGATGTCATCCTGACAGATGTACCCTGTTCCGGTGAAGGTATGTTCCGAAAAGACCCGGGGGCGATAGCTGAATGGTCTGAGGATAATGTCAGGCTATGTGCTTCCAGGCAACGGGATATCCTGAACCACTGCTGGTCGGCTTTGCGCCCTGGAGGATTCCTGATTTACAGCACCTGTACGTTTAACAGGCAGGAAGATGAAGACAACGTTCGCTGGGCTTGTGAAGAGCTAGGAGCCAATCTGTTGGATATTCCGGTACAGGATGTCTGGGGCATATCCGGATCCTTGGGATTCACATCAGATCCTTTGAAAAGGAATGATTTCCCCGTATATCATTTTATGCCCCATCAGACGCAAGGGGAAGGTTTTTTTCTGGCACTCTTACAAAAAGAAGACGGGCCATATACCCCTGAGAGGATCTCTAAAATAAAAGCCGGCAATAACCAGAAGAAACAACAGGCTGCTCCGGATTCGGTTCGCAACATGCTGAAAAACCCGGATGCCTGGGATTTCTCATACAACCGCCAGGGGAGCATCTGTGCCTTGCGCAAAGAACATAAATCTGCCCTTCAGCAATTGGAGGAAAAACTCCGGATCGTCCATTCAGGCATCGTTCTGGGTGAGATGAAGGGCAAGGATCTGATACCTGATATTTCCCTGGCCTTGTCTACCGAGCTGGATAGGTCAACTGTCAGGTCCTGCTCTTTGGATTTAAAGCAGTCCATAGCTTATTTGCGCAGAGAGGCATTGGTTTTGCCCGAAGAATGTCCATTGGGTTGGGTCCTGATGCTTTACGAAGGACATCCGCTCGGTTGGATGAAGAATATTGGCAACCGTGCCAACAATGCGTATCCCAATGAATGGCGCATCCGGTCTGAAAATCCGTATTAAATTTCTTTTATTCAGTTATATTTCTACTTTTGCAGGTACGGTGCTCCTCTAAAAAGCAGAAGCCTTAAATACGTTGATATTTAGTACAGAGAAACAATGGGAATGAAAGAAAAACTGAAGGGTTCTCCAAAACTCAAGAATTTGGCACTGTGGATGTTAATGCCCAGAAACCAGGCCAGACCCCGTTTGTGGGTCAAATTATTTGTGAATCCATTCATTCATTCCAAAGGCAGGCATGCTCTTGTCAGGTGCAGGGTACGTCTGGATGTGTTGCCCTTTAACCCGTTTAGCCTGGGTGCGGATTCTACCATTGAGGATTTTTGTACTGTGAATAACGGAGTAGGAGCGGTGACCATTGGTGCACGTACCAGAATTGGTTTGGGATCTGTTTTGATTGGACCGGTGACGATTGGCAACGATGTACTTTTGGCTCAGAATATCATTGTATCCGGTCTGAATCACGGTTATGAGGATGTCAGCATGCCCATAAGTCTGCAGAAGGTCAGTACCAAAGAGATTACGATCGAGGATGAAGTATGGATCGGTGGAAATGCCGTGATTCTTTCGGGAATTACCCTGGGAAAGCACTCCATTGTTGCTGCGGGTAGTGTTGTCACAAAGGATGTGCCAGCCTATACCATTGTTGCCGGAAATCCGGCCAGACCGATAAAGCAGTACGATAGCACTTTGAAGGAGTGGGTGAAAGTGTCCTGATTTGTTGCATAAAAAACGAGGTTGTATTTTTTATACAACCTCGTCTAAAAGTATAAGCCGTGAATTACTTCTTCACAATCTTCATTTTCATCGTGATATCCGTTTTGGGACGGTCACCGGAAGCTGTCTGGCAAGCCTGGATTTTATCAACGACTTCCAAACCTTCAATGACTTCACCAAATACAGTGTACTCACCATCCAGGTGAGGTGTACCACCAACGGTGCTGTAGATTTTCTTTTGTTCGTCTGTTAAACCGCCTTTGGAAGGATTTTTGGCAAATTCTGCTTCTGTGAGGGCCACGAGCTCTTTTTGCAAGGAGTCCAGCCCGGCTTTATTATCTGTTTTTTGAAATTCTTGAATAGCTTCGCGTTTTTCTTGTGCGAGTTTACCGAAGAAGGCTTGCATGGCTTGTTGCTTTTTCTGCTTGTCCATGCTGGCTAACTGGGCGTCTGCATAGATGTCACCCCAAACGATGTAAAACTGTGAACCGGAAGATTTCTTCTCAGGGTTCATCTGATCTCCTGTACGTGCAGCAGATAAAGCGCCGCGCTTGTGAAAGAGTTGCGGATAGATGATTTCAGCGGGAATTTGATAACCGGGTCCGCCTGAACCCAGGGATTTGTTGGCTGGTGCACCTTTTGAGTCCGGATCGCCACCTTGTACCATGAAACTTTTGATGACACGGTGAAAAAGTAGGTCGTTATAAAATCCATCCTCTACCAATTTCAAAAAATTGTCACGATGTAGTGGTGTTTCATCGTAAAGGCGTATCTTGATGTCGCCCATAGAAGTTTCGATAAGCACAATGTTGCTTTGTTTTTTTGCTTCGATTGTCATACTGCTGATGATTAAAAGGGTGATGATTGAAAAAAAGCGCATTTTCATATTAGGACTTTTTTTAATAAGTGGCAAATATACACTTCTTTTTTTAAATAATTATAGTACTTTTGAGTCCGTAAAAATACAGTAAATCTATTAAAAAACATATACCTTATGAAACCAACTCTTTTTGTATTAGCAGCAGGTATGGGGAGCCGTTACGGAGGCCTCAAACAGATGGACGGCCTGGGTCCGAATGGTGAAACCATCATGGATTATTCCATTTATGATGCCGTACGCGGAGGTTTCGGAAAAGTGGTTTTTGTTATCCGCCATTCATTTGAAGAAGATTTCAGAAGCATTGTTGTCAATAAATATCAGGGTAAAATTCCTGTAGAAATCGTTTTTCAGGAACTGGATTATCTGCCCGAAGGTTATGCTTGTCCCGAAGGTCGTGAGAAACCATGGGGTACCAACCACGCTGTCCTGATGGGTAAAGATGCCATTAAGGAACCATTTGCCGTGATCAACGCCGATGATTTCTATGGCAGAGAAAGCTTTGCTGTTCTGGCCGATTGGTTATCCAAAATGGAAGACAAGAAAGACGAATATTGCATGGTCGGCTATCGCGTTGGAAACACACTTTCTGAAAGTGGTTCAGTTGCTCGCGGCATTTGCTCCATGGATGAAAAAGCCAATCTGACCACGGTCGTAGAACGTACCTATATCATTCGCGATGCAGACGGACTGATCAAATACAAGGATGAAAACGACCAAATGGTCGCTGTTGATGAAAATGTTCCAGTATCCATGAACATGTGGGGTTTCACGCCCGATTATTTCCAATATTCCGAAGACGCTTTCAAGTCCTTCCTTGTGGAAAATGAAGGCCAGCTCAAGGCTGAATTTTTTATTCCATTGGTTGTAAACAACCTCATTGTGGATGGAAAAGTGACTTGCAAAGTCCTGGACACACCTTCCAAATGGTTTGGAGTGACCTATGCAGAAGACCGTTCCATGGTTGTTGATAAGATTAACGCACTGATTGAAGATGGCATTTATCCCGCCAAACTGTGGTAGAATAGAGTATTGCTGACAGGTTTCTGAATTCTGTTTAGCTCTTAAATAAACATAAAAGCGCCCTGGATTTTAAATCCGGGGCGCTTTTTGCCTTTTTTTATAACGAGAAAGTCTACCTTTGAAAAATTGAAACAGGTAGCAGAAAAAACCTGCAATCCCGGGCTTCAAGAAACCAGGGAATGCATTCATTTTTTATTCCAATAAAATAGTATGAAAACGCTCTTTAACACACCCAACACGATCAGGAAAACCTTTTTGGCAACGGTTATTATCTGCCTGATGTCCATAAATATCTTTGACATAGATGCAGGCAATCAGGCAGTTCCAGTTAAAAACAAAGTACAGTTAATTGCCGGAAAGAGCGAACGTCAGGTTCGGCCTGTCAAGAATGTCATTGTATTGATTCCCGATGGCTGTTCACTGGCAACAGTTTCCGCTGCACGCTGGTATCAGTGGATTCTGGACCCTTCCAAACCAGATCTGAGTATTGATCCTTATGTCTGCGGAACTGTCCGTACCAATTGCTCCAATGCGCCCATCGGGGATTCTGCACCAACGACCTCCTGTTATATGACAGGCGTATCTTCCAGAACAGGATATGTTTCAACGTATCCGGTAGCTGACCCTGAAAACGATATTTTCCCCATGGATGAAACTATGGCGTATCAACCATTAATGACGGTTCTCGAAGCATCCAAAATTTTGTATGGCAAGTCGACAGGACTGGTCTTTACCTGTGAATTTCCTCATGCCACTCCTGCGGATTGTTCCGCACATTGCTACGATCGGGGAAATTACCAGAATATTACTTCTCAGATGGTACACAACAAGCTGGATGTGGTTATCGGCGGCGGTGTTGAGCTACTGGAGAAAGATCAGCAGAGCTTTTTGAAAGAAAACGGTTACGACATTCAGCTGAACGATGTAAGCGCATTAAGAAACTACTCCGGAAACAAACTATGGAGCCTTTTCAATGATAGAGACATGCCTTACGACCTGGATAGAGATCCCCAAACGACTCCAAGTCTGGAAGAAATGACTGCCAAAGCCATTGAAACCTTGTCCAAAAATAAGAAAGGTTTCTTTATGATGGTGGAAGGAAGCAAAGTGGACTGGGCGGCCCACGGCAATGACCCAACCGGAATGATGACCGACTTCCTGGCTTTTGACCGTGCCTGCAAAGCAGCTCTGGATTTTGCACGCAAGGATGGAAATACCGCTGTGATCATTTTGCCCGATCATGGAAACAGTGGCTTTAGCATAGGCTCCAATCGTTGCCCGGGCTACAGCACATTGACCAAGGATCAGTTGTTTGATGCTGTTGTTCATTATACCAAAACACCGGAAGGCCTTTCTAAAATCGTGAAAGAAAATGAATTCTCTGAGGCGGGAGCCATTGTAAAGAAATACACCCAATTGGAGTTGACAGACCAGCAACTGGAAGACTTAAGCCGTTGCAATGATTTCTCAAAGAGTCCTTATTCAAAAGAGGACAGAAAAGGCGGAAGTGTTGGTTCCTACCTTAATAAAATAATGACGGAGGCCACGTGCTTTGGCTTTACAACTGGCGGTCACACTGGAGAAGAAGTTTTTCTGGCAGCCTATCATCCCAAAAACGATCTCCCACAAGGAGTCTATCACAACTTTGAGATCAACGATTATCTTTGCAAGCTGTTGAATCTGGAGGGTCAATTGCCGCAAATGACTTCTACCTATTTCGCCAAACATTCGGAAGTTTTCAAAGGAATGGATTATTCCTCCAATACTTTTTTTGAAAAACACCATCCGGTATTGACCGTCAAGAACAGCAATCATGTGCTAAAGGTTAAAGCCAATTCGAATGTGATCAATCTGGATGGAAAAGACATTCAACTAAATTCCGTTGTGGTGTATGTAGATAAGAACAACACGTTTTATCTTCCACAAAGTCTGACGGAATTGTTGAAATAATACGCGGTTTATTTTTCCATTCCCACCGATTCCCATTGGATGATGGTCGTCTTGAGTGGTGTTCCCCAATAATAATTACCAATGGCACCGCTCGCCTGGACGACCCGGTGACAGGGAATCAAAAAGAAGATAGGATTATCGCCCACAGCAGAGCCTACAGCCCTATAGGCTCTGGGGTGATTAATTTGTCTGGCAATTTCCCCATAGTTGACCAGTTCTCCAAAGGGTATATTTAACAAAGCATCCCACACTTTCAACTGAAAATCAGTACCCTTCAGATGGAGTTTGATGGGGGTAATCAAATGTTTGTCTGTGGTGAAAAACGATTCTACTTTTTGGTGTATGAGCTCATCCTTTTCAAGGATGCTGGCTTTCGGGAACTTATTTTTTAATCCTTCCACTGCACGCTCCTTATTTTCAGCCATAACCAACGAGCAAATACCTTTTTTGGTGGATGCAACCATCATATTTCCGAATAATCCCTCCGAAAAACTGTAATGGATCTGCAGATTCTCTCCCTGATTCCTGTATTCGTCTGGAAGCATGCGTTCAATTTTAAGATATTGATAATGAGGCTGATTGTGGTTTTTAGGGTTGGTTTCCATCGCTTTATGATTGGTCTATAATGATCATGCAAGATATAAAAAAAACAGTCGTTTTATATTTCAAACGAAGATGTTATCTTAGCATCTTATTTGAATGATGCCTTGATAATCCTTTATACCATGAAAGCGAACCTGATTTTCCGAATTTGTCTAGTATCCCTCTTTGCACTAACCGCTCCCAACACCATTGCGTCGAAATCGGAAAAAGAGGCGGTGGACTATGTCAATCCCTACATGGGAAACATCAGTCATCTATTGGTTCCAACGTATCCAACCGTTCATTTACCCAACAGTCTGCTCCGGATTTGTCCAGAAAGGGAGGATTACACCAGCGACCTGATGCACGGTTTGCCTGTAGTCGTTACCAGTCACCGGGGTAGTTCAGCTTTCAATATCAGTCCTGTTCAGGGATTGGATTTTCCCACGAAGCGTGTTGTACCCTATTCCTATGATCTGGAGAAAGTCACTCCCTATCGGTATTCCGTTTATCTGGATGAGGCCCGGATAGGGGTAGACTATGCACCTTCCCACCAGTCTGGTGTTTACACGCTGACCTTTGACAAAAAGGAAAACAACTATCTGGTTATCAATGTCGGCGATGGAGCCTTACAGATAGAAGCGGAGGGAATCAGCGGCTATCAGTTGATTGGAGACAGCACGAGAATATACCTGTATCTGGAAACGAAACAAATGCCGTTGGAAATAAAGTCTTTGACTGAGGGCAGTGACAAAACATTTGTGCTCAGCTTTGGGCAGAAGTCCCGACTTATCAGACTTCGTTATGGCATTTCATTCATCAGTAGTGAGCAAGCTAAAAAGAACCTTAGACGAGAAATCAAGACGTACGATGTGAATAAAGTGGCTGAAAAAGGCCGCAAGATCTGGAATCGGACCCTTGGTAAGATTCTGGTGGAAGGGACTTCGGAAAACGACAAGACGACTTTCTATACGTCTTTATACCGTACCTACGAACGCATGATCAACATCAGCGAAGACGGACACTATTACAGTGCTTTTGACGGAAAGATACACGAAGATGGGGGTACGCCCTTTTTCACGGATGACTGGGTTTGGGACACTTATCGGGCAACCCACCCGCTACGGGTATTGATAGAACCTGAAATGGAGCAGAATATGATTAAATCTTACATCCGGATGGCGCAGCAATCTCCGGAAGGTTGGATGCCTACATTTCCTGAAGTGACAGGCGACAGCCACCGTATGAATGGAAACCATGCCGTAGCTTCCATCTGGGATGCCTACAACAAAGGACTGCGGAATTTTGACCTGGATGCGGCTTACAAAGCTTGCAAAGGCGCTTTGACCGAAAAATCCCATCTGCCCTGGACCAAAGTTCCGGCCAATGAGCTGGATAAATTCTACGATGAAAAAGGTTACTTCCCCTCTTTAAAACCCGGTGAACAGGAAATCTGCAAAGATGTAACCTGGGAAAAAAGACAACCCGTGGCTGTGACCCTTGGGAATAGCTACGATGACTGGTGCCTGTCCGGTATGGCAAAAGCATTGAATCTCACGGACGATCACACCCTGTTCCTGAAACGTTCCTACAATTACCGGAATCTGTTCAATGCAGAAACCTCCTTTTTCCATCCCAAAGATGCTGAGGGAAATTTTATTCAACCCTTTGACTATCGTTTTTCCGGTGGTCTGGGTGCCCGTGACTATTACGATGAAAACAACGGCTGGACTTATCGTTGGGACGTTCAGCACAACATTTCGGACCTGGTCCGTTTGATGGGTGGAGCAGATAAATTTGCAGCCAATCTGGATGCCACTTTCAGAGAGCCACTGGGAAAAAATAAGTGGAGCTTCTATTCCATGTTGCCCGACCAGACGGGTAATGTAGGTCAATTTACCATGGCCAATGAGCCATCCCTGCACATACCCTATATGTACAATTATGCCGGGCAACCCTGGAAAACTCAGAAACGCATCCGTCAGTTGCTCAAATATTGGTTCCGAAACGACCTGATGGGTGTTCCCGGTGATGAAGACGGAGGTGGCATGTCTGCCTTTGTGGTGTTCTCCTCAATGGGCTTCTATCCGGTCACCCCGGGAGATGCTTCCTACAATATCGGCAGTCCGCTTTTCAGCTCTGTAAAAGTGAAGCTTGCAAAAGGTAAAACCTTTACCATTGAGGCTCAGAATTGTTCTGAAAACAATAAGTTCATCCAATCGGCCAAATTGAATGGAAAAACCTGGAACAAGCCCTGGTTCCGTCATTCGGACATCATAAAGGGTGGCAAGCTGGTGCTGATCATGGGCGATAAAGCCAATACCTCCTGGGGAACGGATCTGAAGAATGTGCCTCCTTCTGCTGAACCAATTGATTAAAACTGACCGAAAAACACACCTAATTATGGAAAATACTGGAAAGAGATTGCAGTCACTTGATGCCTTGCGCGGATTTGACATGTTCTGGATCATGGGGGCACCGATGATTGTCAACGCACTGTATAAATTGTTTGGTGGGGAGCCGTTGGCCTGGTTGGATTTTCAAATGGAACATGCAGCATGGGACGGATTTCGATTGATGGATATCGTCTTTCCGCTATTTTTATTTATAGCTGGTGTCTCTTTTCCCTTTTCCCTGGAGAAAAGGCGGGAAAAACAGGAAGCGGAATCCTCCATTCGCCTGCATTTGATTAAAAGGGCTTTCATCCTTGTTGCATTGGGCCTGATATACAATGGGTTGCTGAGAGATGGCTTTACCGATATCCGTTGTGCCAGCGTTCTGGCCCATATCGGACTGGCTTGGTTTATGGCTGCCATCATTTATATGAATACGCCTAAGAAAACGTTTATCAATATCTGGATAGCCGGAATTGTGATTGGTTATGGATTGCTGAATCTACTGGTTTTGGCACCGGATGCTACTGGCACAAACCCATTTCTCCCGGAAAACAACATCGTGGCACAGTTTGACAGATGGTTTCTTCCAGGCAGGTTGTATCGGGGTAATTTTGATCCGGAAGGTCTTCTAAGTCTGATCCCGGCTGTTGCAACAGCACTATTAGGAATGACGGCCAGTGATTTCCTGAGAAAAGGAGTGGGAAGTCCATCCTTGCGCAAGGTGCTTGTGCTTTCTGTTTCAGGAGTTGTTTTTGTCGGATTCGCTTTGTTGAGCAGTCTTGTCATACCCTTTAACAAAGCCCTTTGGTCCAGTTCCTTCATGCTTTTGACGGGAGGTATCAGCCTTTTTCTTTTGGCGCTTTTTTATTGGATCATTGATGTTTGTCGTTTTACCAAATGGGCTTTTTTCTTTCGGGTAATCGGGATGAATTCCATAGCTATTTATATGGCACAGGACATCATCGATTTTGAAAAGGTCAACGCCTTCTTCTTTGGAAGCATAGCATCTTTATTTCCGCATACCATAGGGATGCTCATTCTGAGCTTCGGATATGTCGGTGTTTGTTGGCTTTTCCTGTGGTTTTTATTTAAAAGGGGCATTTTTATCAAGGTGTAACCCAGTGGTTGCTTTAACATTAAATTTGCCATATCGGCGCAATATGGAATCTTTTGTGTATCTTTGCATCGATTTCAAAACATGGTTTTAGCCGAATGATGACTTTTTCAGTCACGTCGATTTATTGACAAACTTCTCCTGTCAATGCTTTCTGAAATCAAATACCCCCGAACAAAAAGACTAACCCATAAAGAAATTTATTCTCATCAGACCGGTGATTATGAACTTTTTACAATTTATCCGGTCTGACACTAATTACTTATATATGTCATTTGAAAATTTGAATTTGATTGAGCCTATCCTTGGGGCTTTAAAAACAGAAGGATACACAATACCAACACCCATTCAGGCTGAGGCCATTCCATTAATATTAGACAGAAAAGATATTCTCGGCTGTGCGCAGACCGGAACAGGTAAAACTGCAGCATTTGCTGTACCCATCATTCAATTGCTTTGTCAGGATAGAGCTGGAAATCAGGGAAAAAGAAATATCAGAAGCTTGATTCTGACACCAACCAGAGAGCTGGCTATCCAGATTGAAGAAAGCTTTGCCAGCTATGGCATGAATACCAGTCTTCGGTATCAGGTTATTTTCGGTGGTGTAAACCAAAAATCACAAGTTGATATGCTGAGAAAGGGTGTTGATATCCTGATTGCAACACCAGGCCGCTTGCTGGACTTGATGTCACAGGGATACATCCACTTGGAACACATTCAGTTCTTTGTATTGGATGAGGCAGATAGAATGCTGGATATGGGTTTTGTGCACGATGTAAAGAAAGTCATTGCCAAACTTCCTGTAAAAAGACAATCCTTGTTTTTTTCAGCCACCATGCCACCTGCCATTGTACAACTGGCAGCCACCATCCTGAGAAATCCATCCAAAGTGGAAGTGACACCTGCTTCCAGCACAGTGGAAGCCATCAACCAGGTTATCTACTATGTGGATAAAGAAAACAAGAAGGATCTCCTCATCGACTTGCTGCACGATAAAAGTATTGAACGAGTTTTGGTCTTTACACGTACCAAGCATGGTGCAGACAAAGTAGCCAAAGATCTTATCAAAGCAGGCATAACTGCTCAGGCCATCCATGGCAACAAGTCACAGAATGCCCGTCAGAATGCCCTGAACAATTTCAAGTGCAAGTTGACCCGCGCATTGATTGCGACAGATATTGCAGCCAGAGGCATCGATATTGATGAGTTGACACATGTGGTTAATTACGAATTGCCCAATGTCCCTGAGTCTTATGTGCATCGAATCGGCCGTACCGGCAGGGCAGGAGCAAGTGGAATCGCTATTGGCTTTTGCAACGAAGAAGAAAAAGAGTACCTGAGAGATATTCAAAAACTGATCGGTAAAAAAATTCCGGTCAACAATGAACATTCTTATCCATTGATGGACCATACGGTTACGAAAGAAGTTAGAAAACAACGTCCGCCAAGAAGTACTGGAAACAGAACGGCTTCTGCCAGGACTGAGCCAAAAAGAACTTCCTCTACCGGTGAAACGTCCAGAAAAACGGAAACGCCTTCCAAATCGATTGTAAAGAAGAAATCCTTCTTTTCACAAAGCAGATCGCAGAAGAGTTAATTCCAACTAGTGAAACCTTTGAGCCTGTGGCCGTCATTCTGCTCCCATACTCATTCGTACTGTAACTGTTAAAACTTTTAATAAATAGAGAATGTTGAGTGAATCGAATTTAAGAAATCTGCCTCAAGCCAAGTTTGAGACAGGATTGACCGATGCTTTGACAAGGGATCAGGATCCGCGTGATAAGGCAAAAGAAGACAGGGAGAAGCTGGTAAAGACCCGGGAAATGCAGGCTCAGGAGTTTCAGGACTCTGTGTCGGCTTTCAGGACAGAATACCAGGAGATCAGTACTAAGAATTATAGAATTCTAGCTGATTTTCGGAAAAATGCACCGTCTGAGAACATGGAAAATGTAACGAAGTATCTATCCAAAATCAACGAACTGGAACAAAAAAACGGTGAGTTGAAAGATAAGCTGGAAGCATACAGTGTAGAAAGCAAAGGTCGTTGGATATCCTTCAAGTATGAATACAAACACGATATGATGGAATTTGAAAAAGCTATAAAAACTTTTTCAATCGATCATGTTTGATTTTTTTGCATACATATTAATGATTTTAATTTAAAATATGTTCATTTTGAACATATTTTGTTTATGTTTGTTCTTCTTAAACAACAAACATAAACACTATGGTCTATCTATTTGTAATTATTGCATTTGTACTTCTATTCCTGATGGGAATCAGAATCGTACGACCCACAGAGCGTGCCTTGATTGAAAGACTGGGCAAGTACTATAAATTTGCCAATCCAGGATTCCACTGGATCATTCCGATCATTGACAAAATGTATCTGGTCAATATTACCGAGCAGATGGTCAATGCCGAACCTCAGGAAATCATCACCAACGACAATTTGAATGCCAGTGTGGATGCCCAGGTTTATTTCAAGGTGAAATCCGATGAAGACAGTGTCAAGGGTTCCATCTACCATGTAAACAACTACAAGTACCAGATAGTCAATCTGGCACGAACCACCCTCAGAAACATCATTGGTACACTGACGCTCAAGTCGGCCAACAGTGAGCGCGGTAAAATAAATTCTGAACTTTATAGAACGCTTCATACCGAGACAGAAAGCTGGGGTATCGAAATAGTACGCACTGAGCTGAAAGAAATTGATCCACCCAGAGACGTTCAGGAAACCATGAATAAAGTGGTCAAGGCAGAAAATGAGAAGATTGCAGCCATCGATTCAGCCACAGCGGCAGAGACGGTAGCAGACGGTATCAAACGTGCCAAGATCAAAGAAGCAGAAGGCTATAAACAATCCAAGATATTGCATGCAGAAGGCGAAGCTGAAGCCATCAAACTGGTGAATGAGGCCGCTGATAAATACTTTGTCGGCAATGCACAGATGCTGCGCAAACTGGAAGCCATGGAAACCTCCCTGATCAACAATACCAAGATTGTAGTTCCTACCGGATCCGAATTGGTGAACATCATTGGTGAAATGGCCGGGATTGTACCCATCAATAAAAACAAGAAAGAATAGCCATTCCTAATCGTTTCCAAATGGTTTTAATAGAAGATACGGGGTCATGTAAAAATTATTGTTAGATTTACACCGCGAATCATTTTTATCATTTGAACGGTAGTTGTATATGAACGGGGAAAAATCTGCAATTATTATAGGTGCTGGAGTCGGGGGCGTTGCTACTGCAATAAAACTGGCTCAGAAGGGCTATCGGGTTAAGGTTTACGAAAAAAATGATACACCAGGGGGACGCTGTGGGCAGATTCTCCGTGACGGTCACCGTTTCGACCTGGGTGCAACCATCATTCTGATGCCAAGCATCTATCGGGATGTTTTTGAGTCTCTCGGACTCAATCTGGATGAAAGTTTCGAGGTGAAGCCCTTGCCAGAGATTTATAAACTCTACTTTGACGATTTATCGGATTTTAGCTTCACCACGGATGAGGCTAAAATGAAATCTCAACTGGAGAAACTGGAACCAGGCAGTTTTCAGAAATTAAAATCTTTCGTATCTACAGGGTATAAACTTTTTGAATACTCCATGGATGAACTGCTTGGACGAAATTTCTTCAAGTTTTCTGAATTCATGACTTTCAAGAATGTCCGTCTGTTATTTAAAATAAAGACCCACATCCGACACATTGACTTTGTTGGCCGTTATTTCAAGGATCCCCATTTAAAGGTAGCCTTTACCTTTCAGAATATCTATGTCGGACAGGACCCCAATAAGGCCCCGGCCTTGTTTTCCATGCTGCCGGCTGCTGAGTTGACAGAAGGTTCTTTTTTTCCTATTGGTGGAATGTACCGAATCGTGGAAAAACTGGTTTCTACAGCCACAGATTTAGGGGTGGAATTCTTTTATAATAAACCTGTCACTCAGATTGAAGTCAGCAAAGCCAAGGCTGAACGCGTTGTTTTTGAAGATGGTACCTGGGAAAATGCGGATATCATCGTTGCCAATGCCGACTTACCTTATGTTTATCATGAATTGTTGCCTGATAAAGCACCAGCTGCTCGTTTGGACAAGATGAAGTTCTCCTGTTCTGCCATCGTTTTTCATTGGGGGCTCGATCGACCTTATCCGCAATTAAGCCACCACAATGTCTTTTTGACGGAGCCTTTTAGTGAAGGCCTTGACCAGATCTTCAAGGAAAAGTCCATGTCCGCTCGTCCCAGTTTTTATGTTCACTCACCCGTCGGTTCAGACCCCTCGGCTGCGCCTGCCCATCAGGACTCAATTTCCATCATCGTTCCAGTTGGCTATATGGATCCAAAAAAGGAACAGGACTGGAATGAACTGAAGACCATTGCGCGCACTTTTGTACTGGAACGTTTGAAAAAACAAGGGTTGGAGGACATCGGGGAACACATCAAGTTTGAGATATGTACCCTTCCAAAGACCTGGAGCAGCTCCCTGAACGTATACAGGGGATCCGTTTTCGGAAGCATTAACCACAGCATCCTGCAAATGGGCTATTTCCGGCCACACAATAAGCACAACAGATACAAGAATCTCTATTTTGTAGGAGGTAGCACGCATCCCGGCAATGGAGTGCCTTTGGTTCTGTTGTCCTCTAAACTGACCACGGAACGAATTTTGAGAGACGCAAAAGAAAATTGAAGTTATACTGTTTTTACCTATGAAGACACCGTCTGAAAATTTTTTGGACATTTTTAATGCCATTGATTTCGAAAAGATAAAAGACCATCCGAACATCCTTATCGCTGCAAACTTTTGGGATGCCGAAAGATATGCTGCGGCAAAAACATGTTATAAGCTCATGCGGCAGATTGACGACCTGATTGACGATCATAAAGCCAGCAATCTGGAGATTTCAGAAAAGGAACAAGCCAGCTTCTTGACCGAAGTGGAAACCTGGATTGGACAAATCATCCATCAAACGGAGAATGATCTCGTTCAGAAGGAGCTGCTTGACACGTTCAAGCGGTTCAGGATTCCTGTTTGGCCCATGGAGGCTTTCGCAAAATCCATGATCTACGATATTCATCACGACGGCTTTCCCGACCTACACACATTTCTGGAGTATTCAGAGGGTGCGTCGGTAGCTCCGGCTTCCATTTTTGTTCACATATGCGGCATCAAAGAGGTGGATGGTCGCTACGAATCCCCCGACTTTGATGTTCGGGAAGCTGCCAGACCTTGTGCCATTTTCAGCTATCTGGTGCATATTATCCGGGATTTCCAGAAAGATCAATTCAATCATCTCAACTATTTGGCCGATGATCTGGTTGCATCCAATGGGCTGGATCGCAGGCAGCTGAGCGAAATCGCGCATGGTGGTCCAGTCACCGATGATTTCCGTAACCTGATCAGAAGCTATTGTGAGGTAGCTGATGTCTACCGCCAAAAAACCTATCAGGTCATTCAGGAAATCAGCCCGTATCTGCAACCCCGCTACCGTTTAAGTCTGGAAATCATTTTCAACCTGTATCTGATGGTCTTTGAAAGGATTGATGTAGTGAAGGGAAATTTTACTGCTGAAGAATTGAATCCCACACCGGAAGAAGTGCGAAAACGAGTTTATGACATCATTCAGGATTTTATGATTAAGGCGTCCTAAGGCATTGCTTTAACCAGGCATTCCTTGTATTGACAATCATACACGATGTTTCCACCTTTTTCTCTGATCCAGGTCGTGAACTCACGTTTATCTTCTTGCAGGACAAGCACCCTGGCCCCTGCTGTCAGGTTTCCATACGTGTTCTTTGTCCCTGAAAACCGACCATACGCTAAGGCTATATCGTTGTAACTGCCTATATAGTCGTTTACATGATCGTGTCCCACCATTGTCCCCATCACATCACCACATTCAGCCATGGAGGCAAATAATCCGGTGTTAAGAGCAGGGAAACAAACAGCCTCGTTTTTGGACCCGATGCAAGCACTGCTGTCGTTTTTCCATAAATGGTCGTATTCCTCAAACGGAATATGGAAGAATGCCAGAGCAGGTAGGGGTGTACCGTTGTTTTTTTCGGTGAAAGCAGCACTTTGTTTTCTGTACCATTCAATCTGTGAAAATTCAATCCATCCATAAGTACCTTTCACATTGCCCAGCATCGAATTGTAGGTGTTGGAATCGAACATGTACAACAGAGCTTTGGTTGTGTTTTCTTTTCCTGCAAGTGGTAGAATATAGTTGGATTCTCCTTTGATACCCTCGATGAACGAGTTCAGGTTATATGGTAAAGAATGATAGATTTCCGTCAGGTTTTTTCTCGAAATCAAATGCTCGTCGTGATTGCCATACACCGTCGCCCAAAATGTTTTCGTTTTTGCGAAGATGGCACCCAATTGCTGAATCAGATTTTCCACAGAATCCTGCATGGTTATATCGCCTGTGACGATTACCAGATCTGGTTTTTCCAGCTCTATGATTTCATTTACCAGATTAAACACCACCTCTGTGAAGCCTGTTTTAAGATGCAAATCGGTAAACTGCACAATCTTAAATTCTCCGTTGGCATTAAATCTTAGAACATCCTGCTGCCCAAATGACACAAAAATGTTGAAAAATAAGGCGCTGATTCCGAAAATCAAATACTTTTTCATGGTGTGTAGATTGTAAATACAAATGTAACATTGTAGCAATAAAAAAGTATAAGTTTGGAAAATTTAACATTCATTTTTTCCAGGATATACGATTTAGGACATTTAATTGTATTTTTGCTGAATGGAAAACATCGGATTAAAGCAGCCAGATCCCATTCTGAAAAAACGACCCCATTCGTATCCTGAAAGTATTTTGCTAATCCTTTGGGGGTGGATCATGTCACTGGACTATTTCAGGTTTTACATCTGTAAGAAAGCCATGGTATCCTATGACGTCCGGATGGGATTGGTCTATCTGTCTGCCATCGTGGTTTGTCTCGGTGTGCTTTTCTCCTTTTTTTACCTGAGTAAAAGGTTGGGGAAACTGAGGGCACAACCTGGCAGATCCTTGCTTATTACCTGGATTTCTGCTATGCTTTTCATGGGAATGATTGTGGTGATCCAAAAAAATACCATGGACCATTTGGTTTTTGAATTGCAGCATGCCCTTTTTATGATTGTCACGGGTACTGCCATATGCATCACTGGCCATCTGATTAAAGACAAACCGGTTTTATGGGGTGGTCTGCTGTTTGTAGTCCTGGGTTTTTTGGCTTCCTATCTGAAGCTGGTGGATCAGTTGCTATTGGAATCCATCGGGTGGATGCTCGCTTTTGTCATACCGGGTCATCGTTTATATCAAAAAGCGGCAAAGGCTTCCAAAACCCGGATAACCCCAAAAGATTGATATTCTATTCCAAAGTGCTGTAGTGGCTTACTGCTCCTTTCGGTTGATTTTCGTATCTTTGCAGTCGATTTTATAAATTTAGAAAGCAAAGAATGATTTCTGTTGATGGACTTACGGTAGAATTTAGTGGTTTGACTCTTTTTGATGGAGTTTCTTATGTTGTGAATAATAAAGACCGCATTGCGTTGGTCGGGAAAAATGGTGCCGGCAAATCAACGATGTTGAAAATTCTGGCAGGCCTTCAACACCCCACACGAGGAAGAGTATCCATTTCCAGGGATGAAACCATCGGTTATTTACCCCAGCACATGATCCATGAAGATGGACGGACCGTCTTGGAAGAAGCGGAAACTGCATTTAAATCTATTTTTGAGCTTCAGGATGAAATTGAACAGATCAATCTGTCGCTGGTTGAAAGAGAAGACTACGAATCGGACGGCTATCAGAAACTGATCGATGATCTGACCCATAAAAGTGAACGTCTGGCCATGTCGGATGTGAACAATTACAAGGCCAACGTTGAAAAGACCCTCTTTGGACTTGGCTTTTTGCGTACCGATTTTGAACGACTGACAGAAGAATTCAGCGGTGGTTGGCGTATGCGCATCGAGCTGGCCAAGTTGCTTTTACAACGCCCGGACATTTTGTTGCTGGATGAGCCCACCAATCACCTGGACATTGAATCCATCCAATGGCTGGAAAACTTTTTGGCCAGTCAGGCCAATGCTGTGATACTGGTATCCCATGACCGTGCGTTCATCAATGCCGTCACCACCAGAACCATTGAAATATCCCTCGGGAAAATATACGATTACAAGGTATCCTACTACCAATATCTGGAATTGCGAAAGGAGCACCGTGAGCAACAGCAGCGTGCCTATGAGAATCAACAGAAAATGATTCAGGAAACCGAAGCCTTCATTGATCGCTTCCGTTCCAAGGCAACCAAAGCAGTGCAGGTGCAATCCCGTATCAAGCAACTGGATAAAGTGGAGCGCCTGGAAGTGGATGAAGAAGACAATTCCTCCCTCAGCCTGAAATTTTCACCTGCACCCAGATCGGGAAATTACCCGGTCATCATGGAGAATCTGCGCAAGGATTACGATTTGCATACGGTATTTAAAGATGTGAACATCACCATCAACCGGGGCGATAAAGTCGCCTTTGTGGGTAAAAATGGAGAAGGTAAATCCACCTTGGTGAAATGTATTCTGGGTGAAATTCCTTACACCGGAACCCTGAAACTAGGTCACAACGTAAAAATCGGTTATTTTGCCCAGAATCAGGCCAGCTTGCTTGATGAGAGCGTCACTGTATTTGATACCATCGATCAGGTGGCAGTAGGTGATATCCGTACCAGAATCCGCGATATCCTGGGAGCATTCATGTTTGGAGGTGAGGCTTCCGATAAAAAGGTGAAGGTGTTGTCCGGTGGGGAACGTACCCGTCTGGCCATGATCCGTCTCCTACTGGAACCGGTCAACTTGCTGGTGCTCGATGAGCCGACCAATCACCTGGACTTTCGTACCAAGGATGTCCTGAAAAAGGCCATTAAGGACTTTGACGGCACCGTCATTGTCGTATCTCACGACCGTGATTTCCTGGATGGCCTGACAGACAAGGTTTTCGAGTTTGGCGGAGGTAAAATCATTGAACATCTGGGTGGCATCCAATATTTTTTGGAAAAGAAAAAGATGGACAGCCTGAAGGATATTGAAAAGCAGACTCTCATTTCCAAACAGGACAACGACGAAAAAGCGCCATCCGGTAGCAAACTGTCCTACGAGGCCAGAAAAGAATTCAATAAACTGGTAAAGCGACTGGAAAAGCAGGTGGAAAAATGTGAAAGCAACATTGAAAGTCTGGAAAAGCAGGTTGTCCAGACCGAGGCCCAGTTGATGTCTCCGGAAGGATCAGCCAATCTGGCCTTACATCAGATTCACGGCAAAGTCAAAAAGGAACTGGAAGAGACTATGGAGCAATGGGAGCAGGCTACTCTGGAACTGGATGAACTTCGCAGCCAGGCCCAGTAGCAATGGCTCTTACGCAGCTTTGAAGGCGCAGGTCCTCAAAAAGCTACGTTAAAAACATAAAAAACATCAAAAACTCCAACGAAAACATCGAAATCAAGCATTTATAATTATTTTTACATGCCTTAAAAAAGCACAAACCTTGAATCTGAGTATTTAATTTCTAATAACACGTACATGAAAAACGAATCTTCTCCTATTTCAAAGGTACTCCCTGTACTCTTTGGTTTTTTTATCATGGGATTTTGTGATGTGGTGGGTATTTCGACCAACTACATGAAAGACAGTTTCGATTTGACAGAAGGTCAGGCAGGATTTATCCCCTCTATGGTGTTCTTCTGGTTTTTAATTTTCTCTGTTCCTACAGCTATTGTAATGAACAAAATTGGTCGTAAGATGACCGTTCAGGTGAGCAACATCGTTACGATCATCGGTATGTTCATTCCCTTGTTTTTTTCTGATTCCCTTCCGGCTTACATCGTAGCCTTTATTTTATTAGGAATCGGTAATACGATTCTGCAGGTTTCCCTGAATCCACTTTTGACGAATGTTGTAAAAGGGGATATGCTTACCAGTTCTTTGACCTCAGGTCAGGTGGTCAAAGCTGTCAGCTCCTTCCTCGGGCCAATTATCGCTGCTTTTTGCGCTACACAACTGGGCAACTGGATGTTTATTTTCCCTATTTATGCTTCCATTACGGTGGTTTCCTCCCTTTGGTTGCTGATGACGAAATTGCCTGCTGAAACTCCTTCCACACAGGTTACCTCCATTGGTGGAACCTTTAGCCTGTTGAAAGATAAGACCATCTTCCTGCTTTTCCTGGGTATCGTCTTTGTAGTAGGTACTGACGTAGGTATGAATACCGTTACTCCCAAGTTATTGGGTGAACGTGTCGGACTGGATGTCGCTTCTGCAGGAATCGGTTCCAGCGTTTATTTCCTTTGTCGTACAGCGGGTGCTTTGATTGGTGCTATTCTACTGGCCAAGATGTCCTCCATGAAATATTTCCGTATACACATCCTGGTAGCTGTCGTTGCTATGGCAGTCTTGTTCTTTGTACAAGCTCAATGGGCTGTTCTGGGTATGGTTGGCGTAATCGGTTTTGCCTGTTCCAGCATCTTTGCCGTTCTGTATTCCAAAGCGATCACTGCTCGTCCGGAAAAGGCCAATGAGATTTCAGGCTTGATGATTACCGGTGTATTTGGTGGTGCATTAGTTCCCCCATTGATGGGCTATGCTACAGAAGCTATCGGTAGCCAGGTCGGTTCACTGATCGTTATTTCTGTCTGCCTTTGCTATTTGACCTATTGTGCTTTTGGTTTAAAAACTATTAAAAAATAATCTATCGTGTATAGAAATGATAAACGAGTCGTAATGACTCTTGACGCAGGTGGAACGAATTTTGTTTTTTCCGCTATGCAAGCAAACAATGAGATTGTTGAAAGTCTGGTATTGCCTTCCAATGCAGATAACCTGGAAAAATGCCTCGAAACCCTTGAGCTTGGTTTTTCAACCATTCAGCATCGTTTGAGCGAACCCGCTGTTGCAATTAGCTTTGCATTTCCTGGTCCGGCAGATTACAAGAATGGCATCATCATGGATTTGCCCAACCTGCCTGCCTTTAAGGGTGGTGTGGCTCTGGGTCCATTTTTGGAAGCGAAATACGGCTTACCGGTCTTCATCAATAACGATGGTGATTTGTTCGCTTATGGCGAATGTATTGCCGGAGCGCTTCCTTACGTCAATAAGATACTTGCAGATGCAGGTAGTCCCAAACGCTACAGCAATCTGATCGGTTTCACACTTGGAACAGGTTTCGGTTGCGGTATCGCCAGAAACAACGAATTGTTTTTGGGAGATAACGGTGCTGCCGGTGAAGTTTGGTTGTTGCGTCACAAAAATAAATTGGGTGTACTTCTGGAAGAAGGTGTTGCCACTCGTGCCGTACAACGTGTTTACCGCGAAATTTCAGGTGATGAAAGACAGTTGATGCCCAAGGATATCTGCATGATTGCTGATGGAACGATGGACGGAAATGTCGAAGCTGCTAAAAAAGCCTATGCTGAATTCGGTGAAATTGCAGGTGATGGTATTGCTTGCGTTTCCACACTGCTGGACGGATTGGTTGTGCTCGGTGGAGGTATTGTAGGTGCTAAGAATCACTTTATGCCGGCATTGATGGCTGAGCTGAACGGTACGATCAACCTGCTGGACGGCACGCCAAAACCCAGAATGGAGATGAAAGCATACAATCTGGATGATACCCTAGATTTGGAAGAATTCATGAAAGGCACAGTCACTAAACTGAAAGTTCCCCAAACAGAAAAGTACGTCGATTATGATCCAGTGAAACGTATGGGTATTGTTATGTCAAAACTTGGAGCCAGTAAAGCCATTGCAATCGGAGCCTATTCTTTTGCACTGAATAAATTGGACAAACACGCATAATTTTTAGTACTTTGAATAGTTGAGGGCAGAGATTTGGCTGAAAAGCGATATCTTTGCCCTTATTTTTTAAAAAACAATCCTATGCAGCTTTATCCATTAAAATTTGAGACCATCCTTAAGAAAAATATTTGGGGTGGTAGTGAAATCTGTCATTTTAAAAACCTGAAGATTCAAGAATCGGGTGTTGGTGAAAGTTGGGAAATATCCCAGGTTCCGGGTTCTGTTTCCGTAGTCGCAAATGGCGATCTAAAGGGAAAAAGCCTGACAGATCTGATTGAACTTGATCCGGAAGCCTTTCTGGGCAAAGCCGTTTTCGCGCGTTTTGGTACTGAATTTCCCCTTTTGATCAAGTTTATAGATGCAGAAGATAACTTATCCATTCAGGTTCATCCGGATGACACCCTGGCCCGCAAGCGCCACAACTCTTTCGGAAAAACAGAAATGTGGTACGTCATTGACTCCAAACCAGGATCCAAGCTGGTTTCCGGCTTTTCCAAAGAAATCGATGCAGCCGAATACGAAAGCCGTATAGCTGACAATAGCATTGAAGAAGTATTGCAACAGCACGAAGCAAAAGCCGGAGATGTGTTCTTTTTGCCCGCAGGTCGCGTACATGCCATCGGTGCAGGACTTTTTATCGCTGAGATCCAACAAAGTTCAAACATAACTTACCGCTTATACGACTACGATCGCAAGGACGCAGAGGGTAATGGTCGTGAACTACATACAGAACTGGCCAAGGATGCCATTGATTACAAAATGTACACCGATCTGAAGACAACCTACGAGCCTGTTGAAAACGATGCAGTACCATTGGTTAGCTGTACGTATTTCACAACAAATCGTGTACAACTGAAAGCAGACGCCTCCGGAGTGGAAGATGTCATCACAGATGAAGGCACACAGAAAGTGCTTATGACGGAAACCATAGAGATGGACCGCAATTACACCGACCTGGACAGTTTTGTCATTTATGTCTGTATGCAGGGCGAAGGTCACATCGCTTATGGTGAAGATCAGACTATTTCCATCCAGCAGGGTGAGACCGTCCTGTTGCCGGCCGGCATTCAGGGAACGACTCTGAGCACCAATGGCGAACTGCTGCTGCTGGAGACTTACATCAAATAAGTCTTCAGAGTAGTTATCTATAAAATGGATGGCATCTCCGGAAGGGATGTCATCCTCACGTAAAATGGTGTCGATGAAAAATATCAAATATACGCTGTTAGCAACAGTTTTTATAGTTTCAGCCTGCACCCGACCAGAGGTCAAAACCGGTTATGTGGCAGTCCCAACAGTCACGGAGCATGCATTGTCCGGTATCTACACTTTATTGGAACCAACCTCACCGACTGTCAATCTCTATTACGAAGAATGTGGTCAGGGAGAACCACTGATACTCTTGCATGAAAAGTCCGTTGATTGTCGTATGTGGGATGCGGTATTCACTCAATTGGGCAAGCATTACCGAGTGATACGTTACGATCTGCGGGGTTACGGTAAATCCGGAAATCCGGAAATCGGTTATGGCTATTTGTGTGCAGATGACCTGAAGAACTTCATGGATGCCTTGCATATAAAGAAAGCACACCTGGCCGGTTTATCCATGGGAGGAATGACGGTCACCGAGTTTATCGCTCTTTATCCAGAGAAAGTATTGTCTGCAACCATCACTTCCGGTGCGGTCAATGAGTATCCAAACCGTTCAGTTATGCCCAAGGAAATCCTGAAAATCTACAACGATACCGTTTTCTCCATCAAGGAACAGGAGGTAGCGCAAATCAAAAAGCGTGGATTGGAGGCAGAAAAAAACGACTGGAAAACCGTGATGCGCTCCATCAGTGGGGAGCATTACCGCGACATATCGGAGCACTTGAACGGGATGATAGATGACTGGAAAGCCTGGCAGTTACTCAACCCTGAAACCGATGCGTTTATAGGCACACAGGCAGATAACATACTGGAGAAGCTAAAGAAGAAACCTCCAATCCTGTTGTTGATTGGTCAGCACGATGATGTAAGCAGCAAAAAATCCATGCAACGCATGGCCGTTCTTTGTCCGGAAGCCCGGATACAGTTTTTGCCTGAAGCCGGTCACTTTTCATGTATGGAAATGCCGGATGAATTTGTCGAAAAAATGATTACTTTTATTGAAGAAAACTAACCTAAACCTTATCATGAAGAAGCTTATCTTATCGTTGTTGGTGTCAGCTACCTTGTTCTCAGCTGAAGCATTCGGCGTTATTCAGGAAAATCCTGGTTCCAAAGGGGCAGCCGTTCCAAAGGAAATAGAAGACCCTGAGTGTCTCGGAATCAATAAAGAGCCAGCGCATGCAACATTGATGCCCTATGCCAATCTGACGGAAGCGTTGAATGCAAAACGGCATTCTTCCACTTATTCCCGCAGCCTGAATGGACTGTGGAAATTTAATTTTGTCAAATGGCCTCAGGACAGACCAGTCGATTTCTACAAATTATCGTACGACGTCTCCGCCTGGAAAGAAATACCTGTCCCATCCAATTGGCAGGTTCTCGGTTATGGAACTCCCCACTATAAAAACATGGGATACACTTTCCAGATCGATTTCCCCCATGTCATGAGCGAACCGCCCAAGGACTACACCGCTTTGGATGAACGCAATCCGGTAGGAAGCTACCGTCGTGATTTCGAAGTCCCGGCCGATTGGACCAAACGTAAGATCTTTCTTACATTTGACGGAGTTGATGCCGGTTTTTTCCTATGGATAAATGGTGAAAAAGTGGGCTATAGCGTCAACAGTCGCAATGCAGCAGAATTTGACATCACCGATTTTGTAAAGCCAGGTAAAAATACCGTTGCAGCAGAGGTCTATCGCTACACCGTGGGCAGTTATCTGGAAGATCAGGACATGTGGCGCCTGAGCGGCATTTTTCGCAATGTGACCCTCTGGAGCGCTCCGACACTCCATATCAGGGACTATTTCATCAAAACAGATTTGGATGCACAGTATAAAAATGCAACAGTTGAAGTTCTGGCCAAGGTTAAGAATTATGGTAGCAAAGCGGTTAAAGCAGCCAAATTGAATGCGACCCTTTACAATGGAGAAGTACCAGTTGAGGGTGCTAAGGCAGAAGTCTTGGTTCCTGCTTTGAAACCAGGTGAAGAAGCGACTGTCAAAATAAACTATCCTGTTTCAAATCCTGAAAAATGGACTGCAGAAACGCCCAAACTTTACACCACGGTACTGACTTTAAAAGAAGGTAAGAAGACCTCAGAACTGATTTCTTCCCGCACTGGTTTCAGAGAAATCGAAATAAAGGGACGTTTGTTTCTGGTAAACGGAACCCCACTTAAACTCAAAGGAGCCAATCGCCACGAACATTGGCCGGAAGTAGGTCATGCCATCACCGAAGAACAGATGATCAAAGATTTGGAAGTCTTGAAGCAGGGCAATTGCAACCATGTCAGAACGTGCCACTATTCAGACGATCCCCGCTGGTACGAACTCTGCGACGAATGGGGCTTCTGGCTGGTAGGAGAGGCCAATGTAGAAAGCCACGGATGTTCAGACCAATTTACAAGCGATACCAGACTGCGCTCAGCCATTATTGACCGCAATGTAACGAATGCCGAAAACTTCAAGAATCATCCTTCCATCATCATGTGGTCACTTGGTAATGAAAACGGTGGTAACGATCATGGTGGTTACAATTTCGAGGCAGCCATGAAGGCTGTTAAAGTGATCGATCCATCCAGACCCATACATTATGAACCTTTTGGTATCGGTGAAAAAAATCCGGGAGATCTGGACAGTCGTATGTATACAGGACCTGAGGACGTTGAGCGTATTGCAAAAGACTCCATAAAATACAACAAGCCCTTTTACTTGTGCGAATATGCACATGCCATGTTCAACTCCATGGGTTCCATTGGCGAATACAACGATCTTTTTGACAAATATCCTTCACTCCTGGGTGGAGCCATCTGGGAATGGATGGATCAAGGCCTTTGGAACCGACGTGACCCCAATCATCCTGTACTCGCATACGGAGGTGGATTTGGAGAAGTACCCAACGATCATTATTTCATTCATAAAGGCGTGGTAGCCTCTGACCGTACTCCAAAACCACATTTTCCTGAAATGAAAAAGGCTTATCAATGGATAGGGATCACGGCTGAGAACCTGGAAAAAGGACTCTTTAAGATCAAGAATAAATTCCAGTATATTGACTTAAGCAGCTTTGCAGGTAGCTGGACGCTTAGCCAGGATGGAGTGGAGATAACCCACGGAAGTCTGGAAATACCCCCCATTGCTCCCGGAGCAGAAGCGATTCTTTCCTTACCTGGAAAGATTACCGAAGGCAAACCAGGCGCTGAGTACTTCCTGCGCATTTCCATTGTCCAGAAAGAAAACACCCTTTGGGCAAAGAGTGGTTTTGAAGTGGCCAGTGAACAATTTCAATTACCGGCAAGCGGACTGGCTGTTGTTGAAGTAACACCGTCTCCTGTTAGCTTGAAGCAGGATGCCAAACAGATCCAGGTCATTGGCAAGGATTTTACCGTTCATTTCGACAAGACTACCGGTTTTATGAGTCAGATGACGGTTGAAGGAACCGATCTCCTGCTCAGCCAAATCGGAGGGCCTAAATTGCATTTATGGCGTGCACCTCACCGCATCGATGACATGTGGGCCTATGAAGACTGGCAAAAGAACGGATTGAGCGACTTGAAATGGCAATTACAAATCGTTAGCACCCAACAGACTTCTCCTATGACAGTCAAGGTTTTGACAACCCTCAAAGCCTTTGGACGCGACAATTTTGAAGTGACTCACGACGTGGTTTATACGATAACCGGTGATGGCCGGATTCAGGTGGAAAACGAAGTCACTACCAATAAACCAGACCTTGTGGTAGCCCGTATGGGTGTCCGCATGTTCCTGAACAAAGATCTGTCTTCATTCGCCTATTTCGGCCGCGGACCCATGGAAAACTACTCCGACAGAAAACGTGCATCCGATGTAGGACTATACAAAAGTACCGTTTCCGAGCAGTTCACACCCTATGAAAAACCCATGGAATGTGGAAACCACGAAGATATCCGTTGGGCAAGTCTGCTCAATGATGCCGGAAAAGGTTTGAAGGTGGCAGGCAATACAAACCTGTTACAGGTTTCAGCCATTCCATACAGTGACGAAGAAATGGTCAATGTGGAATACCGCATTGATCTTCCAGAAAGCAAGTCTACAGTGCTCTGCGTCAGCTACAAAACATTGGGAGTTGGTTCCAATGGTTGTGGTCCAAGGCCACTGGCACCGTATATGGTTTATGCAAAACCAGCTTCTTTTAAGTATGATATTCAGCTGCTTAAGAAATAATTAAACGAATTAAACGACAAAGGCTGCCCAATCAGAGGCAGCCTTTGTCATTTATATGCAATTTTGGATTAATCAACAGAAACCTCTCCGCAAAAAGAACGGCTCATCTGAGTTTTAATGGCCTCGGGATCACTGGAGTGTCCCAGCAAAAACATCAGTTTGGTGATGGCCGATTCCGTCGTTATGTCGTAGCCACTTATGACACCAGCATTCAGCAGATGAACACTGGTCTTGTAACGACCCATTTCCACACTACCTGTGTTGCATTGGGTCACATTCACAATCACAATGCCTTTTTCTGAAGCCTCTTGCAGGATTGATATGAACCATGGGTGCGAAGGGGCATTACCTGCGCCAAAGCTCTCCAAAACAACTGCCCTCAGGCCTGGTGTGTTGAATATACCCTTGACGTAAGCCTCGGATACACCGGGAAACAATTTCAGGATTGCAATATTGGTATCCAGGGCACGGTGCAAAATCAAGTGATGTTGACCCCTTACATGGTGAATGACAGAACGGTTGAACCGGATATGAACTCCGGCAGTAGCCAGTGCTGCGTAATTGTATGAGCCGAATGCGTTGAAGAGCTCGGCATTCTTTTTAGTGGTCCTGTTTCCCCTCCATAGGGTGCTCTCAAAGAAAATGCATACTTCGGGTACCATGGCTGCGCCGTATTCCTTTTCAGCAGCAATTTCTATGGCTGTAATGAGGTTTTCCTTGCCATCTGTACGAACCATCCCAATGGGCAATTGCGAGCCCGTCAGGATAACCGGTTTCTGTAGGTTCTCCAGCATGAAACTCAGCGCTGAGGCTGTATAGGCCATAGTGTCCGTACCGTGCAAGATGACGAAACCGTCGTATTTATGATAAGCATTGTGAATGATTTCTGCAATCTGAACCCATTGTTCAGGCCCCACTTCCGATGAATCCAACAGCGGGTCGAATTGAACGGAATCAATCTTGAAATTGAATTTGTTCAATTCCGGAATATGTCTGTAAATCTTTTCGAACTTGAAAGGCGTAAGAGATCCTGTACCGGGATCAACAGACATTGTAATCGTTCCCCCGGTGCAAATCAGCAATATGGATCTAAAATCAGAATCATTCATAAATATTAGATCTTAAGCCGCTACTCTCTCCAGTTTTTTCATGATTGAAAACATAAATACAGCTGAAAGGAGACAGCAAACAACAAATATCAACCACAACGACCATAATGGAACCAGACTCCAGAAGTGTGAACCGATTTGAATCAGGAAGTTTCCAATGGCTGTGGCTGCAAACCAGCAACCCTGCATCATACCTTTGTATTTGGGCGGTGCGACTTTGGAGACGAAAGATATTCCCATCGGACTGATGAAAAGTTCTGCAATGGTCAATGTTAAATAGGTAGAGATCAGCCAATAGGGTGTGACTCTGCTGTAGTCTACAATATCACCACGATCTACCGGACTCAAAAGTCCAGTGGATGCGAAAGACATCAGTAAATAAGCTATACCTGCTACCAACATGCCATAAGCAATCTTACGCGGTGCAGATGGTTCCTTGCCCCTTTTTCCCAACCAGTTGAACAACCCGACCGAAAGTGGTGTCAGGACTACGATAAAGAATGGATTGAAATGTTGGAACAATTGTGGGGTAAATGGATTGCTTATCTCAAATCCGTTGATGCGGGCGTATGCCAGAATGCCGAAACCGACTGTAACGACACCAAAGATCAAACGTTTCCGAAGAACATTCTTCGTGTTTTCCGCATATTTTTTGACTGTGAAAAATGCTGTAACCAAAGCAATCACCACCGGGATCAGGGTGAAAAGGTCAAACCAAATATTGGTGAAACGTCCCACAGCTGTGTCGGTATAGTCACGTGCGAAATAAGTCAGCGTCAAACCGTTCTGGTGGAAGGCCATCCAGAAAAAGATCACTGCTGCAAAGACCAGAAACAGGGCAACCATCCGTTGTTTCGTTTCTTCTTTTGACATTTCTGCCACTTCCGTTTGGCCGGTCCCGGATTTTTTGGAATGACTTGCTTCAATCGATGTATAGGTTTTGCGACCCAGCATAAAGATCAGCAATGAAACGATCAGACTCAGGCAGGCGACGCCAAAACCAAGCTGATAAGCACCACCCAAGGCATCCACATAGCTGCTGCCGAATTGTTGCAACGAATCCATCGTTACTGTTGCATCCTGTGTTTGGGCTATGGATAGAAATCCTTCTTTTGCAGTCACATCCAAACCACCTGCATTCATTTTATGAAACAATTCCGGAATGCGGGAATCATAGCTGAGGTGAGACTTGTTCATTATAAAGTTGACCACACCCTGAGCTGCGGTAGGAGCAAACATGGCACCCAGGTTGATGAACATATAGAAAACGCTGAAACCACTGTCGCGTTTACTTTCATATTTGGGGTTATCGTACAACCTGCCGACAAGTGCCTGTAAATTTCCTTTAAACAAACCTGTTCCTAAAGAAATGACACCCAAAGCAGTATAAATGCCTAACATCTCTTTTCCGCCAAGAATGTTGGGAAAAGCCAATAACAGGTATCCCACAAACATGATGACAATACCTGCTGTCACCGTTTTTTTGTAACCCAGCCACCGGTCAGCAATGATACCGCCAAAGAGGGGAAGAAAATAAACAAACATCAGGAAAGTGGCATAAATGCTCCCGGCATCTGCTTCTGAATAACCATACTTTGCCTGTAAAAATAATACGAAAATGGCAATCATCGTGTAGTAACCGAAGCGTTCCCCCAGATTGGCCAATGCTGTTACAAATAGTCCTTTTGGCTGTCCTTTAAACATTGTATGAAAAATTAAATGATCATTAATAATGAATAGACCGATGGCAGAAAACCTTCCATGGAAGGAGATTTTAACCGGTCGTCTTTTGATTCTACTGCAAAAATAGAAAAAAATGTGAATAAATATTCGAACTTATTACTTACTTAAAGGTAATTTGAACGTAACAGTGGTACCTTTTCCCAGTTCCGATACTATGGAAATTTCACCGTTGTTTTTTAGGATAAATTCCTTACAGAGTATCAAACCAAGACCGGTTCCTTCTTCATTGTTGGTACCGCGTGTCTTATAATCACCATTAACTTTAAATAGCTTCTGGATATTATCAGAACTGATGCCAACTCCGGTATCCGTTATCGAAACTATACCATAGGTATCATCTGAGTTCAATGCTACGGTTATTTTTCCATCCTGTGTGCTATACTTGATCGCATTGGAAAAAATATTGCGCAGGATAGTCAATAGCATATTCTTGTCAGCCATTATTACGACATCGTTCACTGGAATAAATTCAATGGAAATCCCTTTTGCGGCTGCAAGCTCAATCTGTAAATTCAATTCATCTCCCAAGAATGCCTTTAGGTCGAATTCTTCAGTGAGAAACTGAATATTGCCGGTTTGGACGCGTGCCCAGTCGAGTAAATTCTGGAGCAGATTGTATGTACCCTCTGATAACTGACGAATGGCAGATATGATGGTTTTTTTCTCTTCATCCGGGAAACGGTCGAAATCGGAAAGCAGAATATCTGAATATCCGAGCAAACCGTTAAACGAATTCTTAAGGTCGTGCGCTATGATTGAAAAGAACTTGTCTTTAGTCGCATTGGCTTTTTCCAATTCCAGGGTACGTATTTCCACCAATTTCTCCAGATTGTCATTGATGGCTTCCAGTTCCAGGTTCTTTTTTTTGATTTCCAGTTCCTGAAGGAAGCTGCGTACTGCTTCGCGAACAGTAAGTATCAGGTCGTCACGGTCCCAGGGTTTTGGGATATAACGGTAAAGGTTGGCTTTATTGATAGCGTTTGTAATTCCTTCAATGTTCGCATGACCCGTCAATAATATTTTTAAGGTGTTTGGATTTCTATCATGAACTTTTATCAGAAATTCATCACCACGCATACCCGGCATCAAATAGTCGGATATGACCACAGGTATTTCATAACCGCATTCAATCAGCTCATTATAAATTTCCAGGCCTTCTTCTGCCGTATTTGCTGTTTCAATTAAATACTGATTCTCAAAGAAAGGTCCCAGCTGGTCCTTCAGTGCTTCGAGGATAATGTCCTCATCATCCACACAAATAATCGCTTGTTTCATCATCGTATTATATATTCTTTGTTTGTTTTTTTGTCGGTTCCTGATTTACAGGTATTTCTATGAAGAAAGTCGTTCCTGTGCCTACTGCCGATTCTACGTAAATTCTGCCATTGTGCGAATCTATGATTTGCCTTGAAATATCCAGACCCATACCTGTACCGATTCCTTTTGCCTTTGTCGTAAAGTAAGGTTCGAAAATGCGGGCTTTGACATCATCCGGAATGCCGGGACCGTTGTCCTTGAACCAGATCAGAATGCGTTCGGGATCAAGTGTCTTTACGCCAATCTCTAACTGTCCGGATTCGCCCATTGCCTGAATAGCATTGGTCATCAGGTTGGTCCAAACCTGACACATTTCATCCTGTCTGCAGAATATCATGGGAATGGGATTGAAATTGGTGGAGATTTCTGTTTTGGTGTGTTTAATCATATTGGATGTCAGAATCAGGACCGTCTCAATGGTTTCGACCACGTTGGTTGCTTCGTTTTCACCCTGACCATTTTTGTAAATGTAGTTTTTCAGTGCGCGTACCACGACGGACGCTTTTTCCACAGAGACAAAGATGTTGTTGGCATTTCTTTTCAGAGAAAACAAAACCTTAAGCATCTGAAGCAGATGTTGAGAATTTGGCATGCTCAACAGTTTGATGTATTCCTCATCGGTTTGGTTCAACTTCAACATAACGATGGTATCGGCAATGGTATACGCATTGTCAATATGATTGGCTTCAAACAGGCTTGCCAGCTCCCTTTTTCTCAAACGCTCCCCTTTGGAGAAGACCGAGATGTCTCTGGCGTCCGATTCATTGATGAGCCTGAATAGCCAGCTGATTTCATCTGGAGTAGCATGGTTGATGAGCCAGGGTAGATCGACGTTGATTTTCTCAACAACTTCCTGGATGTTGGAAGAACTGGCTTTGATAGCACCAAGTGGCGTATTTATTTCATGGGCAATGCCACCGATAAGGTTACCCAGGGCAGCCATTTTTTCAGCAAAAATCAGTTTATTTTGTGTTTTATTCAATTCATCAATGGTGTCTTCCAGCTTCTGATTTTTTTCTTCCAGATTTTTATATAGTTGCTTCGTTTCAGCTTCAGCTTGCTTAATGGCCGTGATGTCTCTGGATATGCCGTAAGTGCCAATAGTCTTGCCCTCCGGATTCCTCAGGGGGGATTTGGTGGTTAAAACCCAGGTGATGCTTCCATCTTTTCGAACTTCCCGCTCTTCTTTTTCAATGACGTTGCCTGTGTTAATAATGTACTGTTCGTCTTTCATACAGGCATCTGCGTGTATGGGCTGGAAAAAATCATAGTCCGTTTTACCTCTGACTTCATCCATGGATTTGCAACCCAGAAATTCAATATCATTCTTACTAACGAGGATAAACCGGCTTTCAAGGTCTTTGAAATAGATATTCATGGGCATGTCATCCAGAATGGTCTGCAGATAAAGTTGCATGCTTTTCTCAGTCACTTCTGTCAGTATCCGCTCCGTGATGTCATTTACTCGTTGAAGGATGAAAATGGGGTTGCCCTGCTTGTCCTTGTATGCCAAAGCAGTAACCTCAACTGACAGGGTTTTACCATCCTTGGTCAATCTGGTAGACCGATAATTTATGTCGGAAACGACCCCGGAAAACAGTTGGTGTATGTTCGAAATCTCTGCTTTGGTATCTTCCTGAGTACCACAAGGAGAATTCTTCTCTCCATTTAACTCATCTTTGGTGTATCCAAGCATGTTTTTGTACGCATCATTGCACCGGTAAATAATACCATTCATGTCAATCAGTGCGTCGCAAGTCGGGGAATCCCGTAACAACAGATCAAAAATTGTGTCTAAATTGAGTTCATTCATGATAGATAGGGTTGTAAATAGACTCTAAAGATAATGCTGATTCTCTAAAATACTGTAAAAGCATTCAATTTTATGTCTTTTATTTGGGTCTTCAATCTAAAAAGCACATCTTTGTAATTAAGCAATACCAATAATTGGATGATAAATCACTTATATTCAACAATAAAGATCTTTTTAATTTGTTTTTTAATCGTATTCTCAACGACTTCTGTTCAAGCACAGGATAAAATAAATGTGCTCTCTGAAAAAGCAGGAACAGCCTCCTATTACAATAAAAAATTCCAAGGCAGAAAAACCTCCAGTGGTGAAAAACTGGATAACGATCGTTTTACCGCTGCGCACGCAACTCTTCCATACGGGACCATGGTGCGTGTGACCAACCTTAAAAATGGGAAAATGGTGGTAGTCAAAGTAAATGATCGTTTTGCTAAACACAGAGGTAGAAACGCTCACTTAATTGACCTGACCTATTCAGCTGCAAATAAGATTGATATGATCCGTTTTGGTGTTGCCCGCGTTAAAGTGGAAGTCCTTGACCTCACGGAGGCAGAAGCAGAAGCTCTATCCATTGTACCTCCGGATACCATCACTTTTAGTATACCTGCCAAATTCTTACCTGTCCCATTGGCTAAGCCAAACACCAAACCTGCTGTGAAATTGTAAATTTTACAGACCACTTTCCAATACTTCCTACAAGAACCGAGGATTAACTTAATAAATGTTAATACCTTGGACCCCATTTGGTGTAATTTGGTTGTTTTTCGACTTATTTTCAGACCATTTAACATATCTATGTCTAAAATGGCATCAGAGCCATCTGAGTTGGGCTTTAATACGTAACATTCTCTAATATTATTTAACTCTTTTTCTTTGTATTGGTAAAATATTCCTATATTTGGAAGCTTTTTTAACAACCTTAAATAATCAAAATGTAAATGAACACGCCTATGAATCTATTCGTAACCTAAACACAGTGTAATAATGAATGTTCTTCTTCTTGAAGATCAGTTTAAAAGAATTAATTAATACCATGAACTAAAATTTATCAATGATGAAAGAAATAATCAAGTCAGATCATTTTGCATTCCCAAAATGCAGTTTCTTTTCTAAAATCATGAGAATTTCCCTTATTTGCTTTTTATTTAGTACTTTGTCTGCAGTTGCCGGTACAAGCGCAACCCAACAATCTGCCAAAAATTCCATTACTATTACCGGTACCGTTATTGACGATCTTGGAGATGCACTCCCGGGCGTGAACGTTATCGTAAAAGGAATCAAGTCAAGCACGATTACAGACAATTACGGTAATTTCACCGTTAAAGTACCTTATGCAGAAGCAAGTTTGATTTTCTCATACGTAGGATTTCAACCACAGGAAATAGAACTGGAAGGTCGTACAGAAATCAATATCACGTTGGTTGAAGACCGTAAGGCTTTGGAAGAAGTTGTAGTAGTAGGTTATTCTACTCAGAAGAAAGCTACAATTGTGGGATCCGTATCCACCATCACCACCAGAGACTTACAACAAAGCCCGACTGCAAATATCAACAACGCATTGGCTGGTAGAATGCCAGGTTTGATGATCAACCAATTCAGTGGTGGTGAACCAGGTGTTGACCGTGCTGACATCAATATCCGCGGTTTTGCCACTTATGGTGACAAATCTCCCATCGTTATTGTAGACGGTGTTGAAAGAGAGATGAGCTATCTGGCCGCCGAAGAAATCGAAACATTTACCATCCTGAAGGACGCTTCTGCAACAGCTGCTTATGGTGTTCGTGGTGCAAACGGTGTAATCATTGTTTCCACCAAACGTGGTAAGGCTCAGGAAAAAGCAACGGTAAACTTTAAATCTTCCGTTGGTACGAACAGTCCGGTTAAGTTCCCTGAATATCTGGGATCTGCAGACTATGCTGCTTTATGGAATGAAGCAAAAAGAAATGATAATCCTGCAAAAACGGATGACGAGTTAGGCCTTTTTACCCAAACAGCCATAGATAATTTCCGTAATGCCAAAGGTGATAACACCGATGGCTTAGGATACAATTGGGATTATTTTGATTATGCATTCCAACCAGGTTTACAAAAGGATTACTCCTTGTCAATTCGCGGTGGTTCTGATAAAGCGAGGTATTACATCATGGCCAATTATTTTGATCAGACCGGTAACTACACACATACCGATTTGGCTGATTACGATACTCAGGCCATTTTCAAAAGATACAACTTCAGGGCCAATATGGACGTGGACATCACCAAAGATTTCTATGCCAAATTGGATATTTCTGCTCGTATTACGGACAGAAACGCACCTGGTACAACCGCAAATCGAGTTGTACAGATCTGTAATACACAAGCCCCGTACTTGCCTATTATTTTAGAAAATAATGAAGACCCTGCCAATGTGAATTTTATCAAAGAAAATCCAAAAGGCATGCTTTATGGTGATCAGATCAATCGTTACAATCTTTTGGGTGAATTGTCCCGTACCGGTTACCTCAATGAAAAGAATACCTATATGAATGGTACTTTTGCATTGGGACATAAGTTGGATTTTATTACTAAAGGACTTAAAGCGGAAGTCAGTTTCTCTTACGACGCTTCTGAAGGCCGTTGGATTAACCGTAGAGTCGATACCTATTCTGTAGGCTATCGTACCTATCCAAGCTATGCCACTTTTACACCAGTTGCTACAGCCGGAGGTGCAAATACTTTCATGGAACCCGGACATTATGCAGGTGCTTTTGTTACAGGTAACAAATATGAAATAGACCAGACTCCGGGAAAAGGTTTTAATCACAACGATGCTATCAGTAAATCATACTATCAGATGAAACTTGATTATGCCAGAACATTCGGTGATCACGATGTATCTGCCATGTTGTTGGCTAATCGCTCCGGTTATTCCAGAAATGAGGATCTTGAAATACGTTATCAGGGCATTTCTGCCCGTGTAACCTACGATTATGCACACCGTTATCTGGCTGAATTCAATATGGGTTATAACGGATCAGAAAACTTTGCAAAAGGCAAACGTTATGGGTTCTTCCCTGCAGGTGCTATTGGTTGGGTGATTTCAGAAGAGCCTTTCATGGAAGGCACCAAATATTGGCTAAATAATTTGAAAGTTAGAAGCTCTTATGGTATGGTGGGTAGTGATAAGAACAGAGCTCCTCGTTTCAGTTATCTCCAGTTTTACAATATTGGAGGTGGCTATAGTGTGAACAATGTCAATTTTGGCAATGGACTTGCTGAAGGTGTTCAGGAAGGTGATCTCGCTAACCCAAATATTTCCTGGGAAAAATCAAAGAAGTTCAATTTAGGTATAGATGGTTCTATGTTCAAAGATCGTTTTACTGTTGGAATTGATTTCTTCAAAGAACATCGTTACGACATTTTCACAGACTTGTCTTCAGGCGGAAAATTAGCTTTCCCTGATATTGTAGGTGCTAAAGCTCCAATTATCAATTCAGGTATTGTGGATAATCACGGTGTTGATCTGGAAATTGGATGGAGAGGTAAAATTGGTAAAAATCTACGTTTCTCCATTCGTCCAAACTTAACTTTTGCACGTAATAAAATCATCTTCCAGAACGAAGTAGAACGTGAAAATGCCTGGAATAGACAGACAGGACATCGCATCGGAGAACATTATGTGTATCAGTTCGATCATTTTGTAGCCAATCAAGAAGAAGCCGATGCTTTGAATACATCTGAATATCAACCTTTCGGAACGTTGTCTCCTGGAGATTGTGTTTACAAAGACCTGAACGATGATCAAAAAATTGATGCAAATGGTGACCTGACAGCGATGGGGAATCCCCGTACGCCTGAAATCCAGTTCGGTTTGCCTATTTCTTTACAATACAAAGGCTTAGATCTTAGCTTCCTTTTCCAGGGTGCAACAAATGGTTCTTTGTTATTGAACGGTCCCGCAGTTTGGGATTTTCCGTTGATTGAACAAGATATGCAAGGACGCGTCAAGAATATGCATTTGAATCGTTGGACACCAGAAACTGCAGCTACTGCAACGTATCCTGCCTTGCATCTTGAAAACAATGTGAATAATAAAAACGAATCTAATAGTTTATTCCTGTATGATGCATCCTACGTCCGTCTGAAAAATGTGGAAATAGGATATTCCTTACCACGTTCCGCAATTAGATTTGCCGGATTCCAGAATGTAAGATTCTATTTACAGGGACTCAATCTACTCACTTTTGATGGTCTTGATGATGTTGATATCGATCCTGAAACAGGTGATGGTAATGGTAGCTGGTATCCAGTTCAACGTGTCATCAATTTCGGAGTTGATATTAACTATTAATCAATTTTTAATTCGATATAATATGAAAAAAATAATATATCTCGTTGCTGTTCTATTGACTGGGTTAACCAGTTTCTCATGCTCTGACGACTATCTGGAAGTCAGACCTGATGACAGGCTTGATGAACAACAGGTTTTCGAACGTTTTAATCGCGTAGATGGATTGGTTACCAAGCTTTATGAAAATGCAAAAAATGCCAATCGCCCTTTGGTTTTTTTCAACCACTTTTCTGCCTCTGCTATAACGGATGAGTGCGAGGGTTCGAATGTTGAAGGTGGATTGACCAATAAATTCAACGATGGTGCATGGTCTCCGGACGGTATGCCTCAGAATAGTGATAATGGTCAGTATTGGTCAAGCTTATGGTCTTATGTACGGAGAGCCAATGTTGTGATAGATGGGGTCAAGAGATACAATACACCGGATGATCTTGAAAATCTCGGATCGTTGGAGAACAGGGTTGGTGAGGCTATTTTCTTCCGTGCCTATTATCATTTTCTTTTGCTTCGCGCCTACGGTGAGATTCCCTATTTGAATTACGCAGTGGATCCTCAAAATGTTCCAGTTTTTCAAAAAGAGTCCGTACATACAATCATTGACAAGATCTGTGAAGATTGCGATTCAGCGTACAACCATGTACCTGAAAAACTGGCAAATTCTGTACAATTCGGTCGAATCGAAAAAGGTATGTGTCTTGGATTGAAGGCCATCGTTCGCTGGATGGGAGCAACACCCATGTATAATGGAGGACCTTACCCAACAGCATCTGATACCCGAATCTTTTCAAGTGAATATACCACTTACGATGCGAGTAGATGGGAAGCTGCGAGAGATGCTGCCTCTGATGTAATCAATTTCCAGGTGAATGGCACTAAACGCTATTCTTTATATCTTGGAAATGATACAACTTTTGTGAACGACAAAGGGAAGGATGAAAACAATGCACATGTACGCAAACGTCTTTGGAACATGTTTTATGACATGCCTTCTTTCCAACAGGAATGGGTGTTCTTTAGTACCAATGACAAATGGGATGCATGGCAAGGGGACGTTTATCCTCCTTCAGCCAAAGGTGCTTCCAGACAAATGCCTGTTCAGGAACAAGTGGATGAGTATGAATTTATCGCAGCCGACGGATACGGATATCCAGTCTATGACGTAAATGCACAAGCAAATGGTTATGACGATGGAAACCCATATGAAGGTGTAAAAAGAGACCCACGTTTCTATAGAGACATCATGTATCATGGTACAACATTCAAGAACAAAGTGATTAATACTGCCAAAGGTTCCGATAAAATTGGTTCCCCAAATGCTTCCAAAACCGGATATTACCTTCGTAAGTTCCTGAAAGAAGGATGGAGCAGCGATTATAATTTCTCCATTCACGGACCAGCTATCTGGCGTTTACCCGAATTCTATTTCATCTACGCTGAAGCAGTAAATATTCTTAACCAGGGTCCAACGGGAGAAATCTACGATTTGTTGAATGAGGTACGTGATCGCTCTTTTATGGCTCCAATTCCTCCTAATTTGAATCAAGTTCAGTTTAACGAATACATTCAAAGAGAAAGAAGAGTGGAATTATTCTATGAAAACAACCGTGTATGGGCAACCCGTTTGTATCTGGATGCAAGCAATCCTGTTGAAATTGCCAAAGAAGCAGTTTGGAATGCAGCCTCTGCAGAGCAAAAAACGACTATTTCACAAGAAAACTGGCCTTATCCTAAAACTCAGCGCAGAATTAATGGTATGCGTCCGGTTGAGGATGTCAATGGAAAGATTTCTATTACAACAGTTGTATCTGGTGTTTCTACCACCAAAACATACAGGATGGAACGTTTTTGGGTAGAAGACCGAGTATTTAATGCTCCACGTCACTATTTGTTCCCCATCATGAATGACGAATTGAAACGCTTACCAAAAGAATTTCCACAAAATCCAGGTTGGTAATTAAATAAAGACATTCCCCTGCCAAAGGGTTTTGGGGAATGTACTTTCACTTTTTTTCAGAGTCGATTAATTAATCCACGGATTGATTAATCGACTTTGTTTTTTTAACCCGACGAATGTTAAAAAGCCTCACTGAGCCCTCTATATTCATGAATATCTACATCTTGTGAATTATTTTATGTAATTTTACAACCATCATTAGATAGAACAAATTATAAACCAAGTATGATTTTGTTATGAAACACACACTTTTCTTTTTAGTCACTTTCTTTCTCCTTCAACAGTCTGTTATCGGGCAGTCCCATTATCCAGTCACCCTGACAGGATTCAATGCAGACGTCATTTATGATACCGGTGAAGCATTGAGCAGCACAGCGGATGCTGATGGTGGTAGCTGGGCCTTCTATTCCAAGGGCATCAAAGTAGAAGGTGGTATACCTCAGTCGTTTACTTCCACTTTAGGGGTACCTTATACCCTGGGCGCCTTTACCGCAAAAAATGCACTGCTACTGGGTGATAAAGGACTCATAACCGGCGTATTGACTTTTGCCAGTCCGCTGAAGACCAGTCAACTATGGATTACGGGAACGGCTTCCAATGGGTCAAAAACCTTTCAGGTTGTTGTAAACTATAGCGATGGCACCTCTTCCGCTGCTATGGACCAGACTTTTCAGGACTGGTATCAGAATAATGGAGAGAAAATGGCCCTTTATGGTATCTCAAGAATAAAAATCAGCGACGGCGAATTTGATGGCCGTCTGCAATTCGGTTTGTTTGAAGGTGCAGTTCCAACGAATCCGGCAAAAGATATTAAATCGGTAACAATCACAAATACCGGTGGTTCCTATGCGATTATTTTTGGTATTTCAGCTTACGATACGACGAAGCCTAAAATTACAGTCGGTGACCTCAATTTTATTTCCAACGCGCACATGGATACGCAATGGAACTGGACTGTCAAGAACACCATTGATGAATACATCCCAAATACGTTGAATCAAAACTTCGCTTTATTTGACGCATTCCCAAGCTACCATTTCAATTTTGAGGGAGCCATCAAGTATATGTGGATGAAAGAATATTACCCCACTGAATATGCCAGACTAAAGAATTATGTGACACAGGGTAGATGGTCTATTGCCGGTGGCTCCATTGATGCAAACGATGTGATGGTGCCTTCAGCGGAATCCATTATCCGCAATTTCCTATACGGCCAGAAATTCTTTCAAAAAGAGTTCGGTGTTAAAGGTGGAGCAGACATCATGTTGCCCGACTGTTTCGGTTTTCCCCATTCGTTGCCCACACTGGGAAAACATTGCGGTGTTACCGGATTTCATTCGGCTAAATTGTCCTGGGGTTCAGCCTATAATTACGACAACTTGCCTTCCTTAGGCAAATGGAAAGGTGTGGATGGATCTGAAATCTTTGCCATTCTGAAACCCGGAGCCTACGTCACTCAGGACGAATTTCATAAGGATATGTCCTACGATTCAAGAATAATGAGTGAAATTAAATCCAATGCATCCACCATGGGAATACCGGCCACGTTCAAATACGTCGGGACTGGTGACCGCGGAGGTGCTGTCAGTAACGAAACGGCAGACTGGTTGCAGAAAAGTATGGCCAGCTCAGGACCTGTAAACGTCCGTATCCTGTCTCCGGATGCAGCCTTTGCTGAAATGGAGAAATATAAGGAAAGGCTTCCGATAATTGATCATGAATTGCCTATGCGGATACATGGTACCGGTTGCTACACCTCTCAAACCATCCGAAAATACTGGAACCGTAAGAACGAATTGTTGGCGGATGCCACGGAGAAATCCTCTTTTGCAGCCGACTGGCTGGGTGGATTGAACTACCAGCAGGAAACCATCAACAAAGCATGGATCCGACTTTTGTGGCACCAGTTTCACGATGACCTCACCGGAACTTCGATACCGGAAGCTTACGGCTTCTCCTACAACGACGATGTACTCACTCAACTGGATTTATCAAAAACGTTGAACGATGCCGTCGGATCTATATCCAGAAACCTTTCCACAAACACCGTTGCAGGAATTCCTGTTATTGTATATAATCCATTATCCATTGAAAGGTCTGATGTAGTGGAAGCTTCCATCGCTGCTGCCACCGAGCCCACTGCGCTTAGCGTGATTGACAAGGATGGCCTGTCAGTACCCGTACAGATTACAGAATACCTGGACGGAAAAGTGTCCTTCATCTTTTTGGCAACAGTTCCATCCCTGGGTTATGCCACCTACGATGTTCGTATCAATGAAACCAGTACACCGACCACATCCGGAACACTGAAAATAACCACTACCACCATTGAAAATGATGCATACCTGGTTACAGTCAATGCCAAAGGGGATGTCTCTTCCATTCTGGATAAAAGACAAAGCAACAAAGAGCTTTTAAATGCACCCATCCGACTGGCCCTGTTGTACGATGAATCGAAAGATTGGCCTTCCTGGGAGATTCCTTACGACGTTATCACGGGCACTCCCAGAGAATATGCAGACGAAAATGTGGAAGTGAGCATCGCTGAAAACGGACCACTCAGATCGGCCCTGAAGATCAAACGCACCAAAGCCGGTTCCGAATTTATCCAGTTTGTCAGACTGACTTCCCTGGGCTCTGTTGACAGAATTGATTTCACCAACGAAGTGAACTGGCAAACCAAAGAAAGACTGCTAAAGGCTGTTTTCCCATTGAAAGCCAGCAATACCAAAGCGACGTACGACGCCTCCATCGGTGTTGTGCAACGTTCAAACAATACCAGCGACCTGTATGAAGTGGCCGGTCATCAATGGGCGGACTTGACAAATGCTGACAACACCTATGGCATTTCCATCCTGAATGATTGTAAATATGGTTGGGACAAACCGGCCAACAACACCCTTCGCTTATCCTTGATCCACACTCCAAAACCGGGTGGTTACACCTATGAAGGAAACCAGGATCTGGGACTGAACAAGTTTACCTATTCTTTTTATCGTCACATGGGTTTGTGGAACGAAGAAACCCAATGGGAAGCTTCCAAACTCAACCAACCCCTGTTGGCTTACCAGGCCACGAAGCATGAAGGATCACTTGGCAAATCGTTTGAATTTGCCAGACTGAGTTCCGGTAAGGTGGCCATCAAGGCACTGAAGAAAGCGGAAAGTTCAGAGGATATGATTGTCCGCGTATATGAGCTCACCGGCAATACACAAGAAAATGTGGAGATAGAATTTCCAGCAAATATCCTTTCAGCCAGAGAAGTGAATGGGGTAGAAGAGGAAGTTGGTGCAGCAACCTTTAGTGGAAAAAAACTGACGTTGAGTCTGACCAAATTTCAGCCAAAGACCTTTGCTTTAACATTGGCTGCTCCTGCAACCAGCACAGCCGCACCGGTTTCCAACGCTGTTGCTCTGACTTACAATGCCGACGTGATGAGCACCGATGCCGATAAAAGGGACGGCCAGTTTGCTACATCGGGTTCAGTCTATCCGGCAGAGCTGATTGCCAACCAGGTTGTTTCTGAGGGCATCGCTTTTACCATGGGCAGCCGTGCAAACGATGCGATGAATGCAGTACGTTGTCAAGGTCAAACCATCACTTTGCCACAGGGAAACAATGCGACCAAGCTGTACCTTCTGGCGGCCAGTCTGAATACCGCTGGCTCTGCAGTGAATTTTACGGTGGATGGCGTTGCAACTCCGGTAAAAGTGGAATATTTCGCAGACTATATCGGTCAATGGGGTACCGTTTATGCCAATCGTTTTTACAAGGCTGAAAATGCTGCATTGACTTTGACGCATAGACACGATTATAAAAGCAATTCCAACTTGTCCTATCAATATCTGTATATGTTTAAGTATGTCATTACGGTTCCCGCCAACGCAACTACGCTGACCTTGCCAAATGACAACAATGTATTTGTCTTTGCCGCGACCATGTCAGACAATACGAACGACGATATCGTTCCATTATCCGAGATCAGCACTCTGCCTGAACCCAAATATACAACTACTCCTGATGACGTGACTTGTGGCTATCAGCTGAAGCCGGATATGTATTCCGCATCGGCCTATATCAATAGCAACGAGGCTCCTGCCATGGTTGGTGACAACAATCCGTTTACCAAGTGGTGTGACGACAAGGCCACGATCAAATGGGTGCAACTGGCGTTCAACGAAGATATGGAGGTTTGTCAGTGGAATGTACTGAATGCCGGAATTGAAGGCGATGACAAAATCACACCTGCTTACACGCTTCAATATATGAATGCCAATGGGATATGGGTCAATGCTGACGTTGTAACCAACAACACAGCCATAAAGACCAGCCGTGTCGTGCCGGCTATCCGAGCCAGGAAATTCAGGTTGTTGATTGTAAAAGGTGAAGTGAATGGCAATACTGCCAGAATCTATTCCTTTGATCTATTTGGCCGTAAGGCGTCGGAAAGTGGTATTGAAAAGAATCAGCTGACAAATGCAACTGCCAGCAATTATCCCAATCCGTTCAGCAGCAGTACCACCATCGATTGTACGGTTCCAGACGATGCGACCAGTTTGACACTGATGATTTATAACGCTACCGGCTCCTTAATGGATATCCATGAATACCCAGTGTTGGCAGGTGGCAAACAAAACATCACCTGGAAAAACAAATCGTTGTCGGACGGTGTTTATTTCTATACCATCCAGTCAAACAGCTCTGAAGAAAAACGTATATATGGTAAAATGATAATAGCTTCCATTCAACAATGAAAAAAACCATAGCACTTTTATTTATTATCAGCCTCGTCTTCAGTCTCCAAGCCAGGAGTCTGAAGATATTAGCCATTGGTAACAGCTTTTCTGAAGATGCCATAGAGCAAAATTTATGGGAGTTGGGGGCAGCCAGTGGTGATACGCTGGTGATTGGTGTGATGTACATAGGTGGCAGCGCTCTGGAGGCCCACTACAACAATCTCGTCAATAATGCCGACACCTATTCCTATCGGAAAATAGTACAGGGCGTAAAAACCACCACAGAGCATTTTAGATTGATTCCGGCCATTGAGGACGAGGATTGGGATGTCATCGCCTTTCAGCAAGTCAGTTCTCTTTCAGGAAAGATTGAAACCTTTTTTCCGTATTTGACCAATCTCATAGCACTGATTCGTCCGCATGTTAAAAACCCCGGTGTCCGATTTGGCTTACAGACTACCTGGGCCTATGCACAGAACTCCACGCACGAAGGTTTTGCCAATTTCAACCACAACCAGATGGAAATGTTCAATGCGATAGTCGTAACAATGAACATGGCTGCAAAGGAGGCAGCCATAGATGTGGTCATTCCTTCAGGTACAGCCATCCAGAATGGACGTACCAGCTTTCTGGGGGATACTTTCTGCCGTGATGGTTTTCACCTGGACCTGAAATACGGCAGATATACTGCTGCCTGTACCTGGTATGAAGCACTGCTTCAAAAGCCGGTGACCGGGAATACGTACATTCCAGAGGGTGTTAGTCCGGATCAAGCCGAAGTGGCTCAGAAAGCGGCTCATTTTGCAGTTGAAAATCCTCTGGTGATAACGGCGTTGGATAGGTAGCGTTACAATCCATTAAACCGGGAATTATAGATTTTAAACATTGATTTTTAGTGAATTTTCTTTATCTTTGATTCTAACAAGTATTCACAAAATAAATAAAATTATGAAAATACCGGTAAAAGTACAGGACGTGCTCAATAAACAAGTGACTGCTGAGTTTTGGTCTGCTTTTTTGTATCTTTCCATGTCTGCATGGTTTGAAGAAAAAGGACTGAAAGGTTTTGCCAACTGGATGCGCATACAGTATAAGGAAGAAAGTGCACATGCCCTAAAGCTCTACGATTTTGTTTTAAGCCGTCAGGGTACTATGACGTTGGAACCTATTGCTGCTGTACCTTCCAGCTGGACTGGCATCATGGAAGTCATGGAAGAATCCTACAAACACGAATGCAAGGTGACTGCCATGATATACCATTGTCTGGAAGTAGCGGAATCTGAAAAAGACAGGGCAACAGCTAGTATGTTGCAATGGTTTGTGGATGAGCAAATTGAAGAAGAAACCAATGTGGATGACATTATCAATCAACTGAAGTTGATCGGAGAAGACGGTCAGGGCGTTTATCTATTGGATAAAGAATTGGCCACCAGAGTTTTTGTTGATCCCACTTTGTCGGCTGTGTAACTTTCGTTATATTTTTCTCTGTTAGCTTTTAACTATTTAATAATTAGCAAGATGAAAAGCCTGAAGGTTTCTGCAGTAGCGCTTATTCTGCTTTCTGCAACGTTGTTTACCGGATGTACGGCAATGAGCTATATGACGCCCGCCAATACTTCCACGGTCGGATATGAGACGTCGTATTACAATCCTCAATGGGCACCTCCATACTATCCCGGAGTACGCTATTATTACTTGCCCGATATTGAGTGCTACTACGACCTGGCGTCCGATGAATTTGTGTATCTGTACGAAGGGCAGTGGAACTATTCCAGAAACATACCCTACATGTATTCAAACTTCCGACTGGATAATTGCTTTACCGTTGTCCTGAATTCGGAAGTGTACCGCCCATGGTTGCACCATCAGTACTATGTATCTCACTATCCGAGGTATTATTACAGAGACTATTACGATCACAGTAATATTCCGTATGTCAGAGGTTTTAACGAAAATCGGAGAAGCGCCATCTATTGGGGTGAGAATGAAAGGCACAGAGCCCGCCAATGGGATGACAGGAATATGAAATACGACCGTCGGTTTAAGTATCAGAAGGAAGACCGTGCCAAACAAAAAGAATACAATTCAAAGAACAAGGGCAACTATTCGGACGAGTACGACAGAAACGACAACCGTGATATTGACAGGAACGATAACAACACTATCGACAGGAACGATAACCGTGATGCCGATAGAAATGTGAATACCCGGACGCAGCGTGAAAGGGAGAATGCAGCTAAAGATGCAGCTGCAAAAGCTGAAAAGACACGTGTTGAGCGAGAAAGAGTAGATGCCACAGAAGCCAGGGCCAAAGAGAATACCAGGACCAATCGCACAGCTACTGAAACAGGTACAAGCACCCGATCTACCCGTCAAACGGAAACAAAAACAAATGAGACCGATAAGACTCAAAACACCAATTACTATGGTCGTACCATCGGCAACCCTGTAAAAGTTGAAAAACAAATGCAGGTAAAGACTGAAAAGACGGAGAATACGACAGAAAGAGTTCCCCAGAAAACAACTACCAGAAGAAGGTAAAGGTTTAATAGTAAAATGAAAAGCCCCTCCGGACAATGTCTGAAGGGGCTTTTTTCAGGTCTGGACTTTATGGGATTAGATCATGATAAATTTTTCTTTGGCTGTACCACAGAATGCGCATGCATTGTCAACTGCAGTTGCTTTGTAGGTGTTTCCACAGACAGGGCATACGGCATAGCCAAATGACAGGCTTCCCGTATTGTTAGCTTTCAACATATTTAAGGCATTGGTGTATAAATCCTTATGGATTTTTTCTGTTTCCATGGCCCAGTTAAAAGATTTTGTAGCTTTCTCCGCTTTTTCAGTTTTGGCTGCTTCCAGAAATCCCGGATACATAGTGGTTTGCTCATAGGTTTCACCATCAATGGCTGCTTGTAGATTTTCTGCAGTGGTTTTTACCTCAAATTCAGGAGTGAAAGCTTCCATTTTTGCACCTAATTCTTCGAGCACTTTGGTGTGATTGGCAGCGTGAATGGCTTCAGCCTTGGATGTTGCAACGAACAGATTAGCGATGGTATCCAAGCCTTCTGCCTTTGCTTTTTCGGCAAATGCCAGGTATTTAGCGCTTGCTGTCGTTTCGCCTTTTATACCAGCTTTCAGATTTTCGATGGTTTTTACAGGTTTAGGATTGGTACAACTTGAAAAAATCATTAATACAATGATGGACAATGCGAATAAATTTTTTTTCATGTTTTTTAGGTTTAGTTATTAATTATAAGGGCATCATATAATTATAGACTAAGGAACCACCAAGGTACCCGGTGATACTGACTGAAATCATTGCCAGCAAATAAAAGAGAAAGGCTATGGTTTTTGTCCTGTTCGTAACTATTCCATTAATGTATGGAAGGCTTTTGAGTATGCATGTCACAATCAGGAGTGCCAGTGTGACAAATGCGAAAAGGGCGTGTGTATCACGAACGGTGCCTGCTTCACCAAGCAGCTCGAAGGTAAAGAAAACACCTGTCAGCACTGCCGCTATTGCAGAGAGCGTACCCACTATCAACAAAGAAAGACTTAATTTAGGCAAAAAGGTATCCTTCTTCATGAGAACGGATAGAAGGTCTGCCAGAAAACCTATCGTTACCAGAGCAATAGGAAAGTGCACGATCATCGGGTGCAAATGAGTGAGTGAGAACATAGGCGGATTTTTTAGGTTTTTTACAACTTAAAACAATTTAATCCGGATTTTGTTCAGGACTTCATCAACCCTGCATGCATGGTTATTTCTTTGCCTGCGAGAATTTTCACATCATTCCCATACAAGGTGACGTAAATCATGGAAAGTGCCACTTCTTCTAGTTTGTTGTAGGATTCAGGAAAGAAAAACTTGCCGATGGGTAGCACCCAGTTGATGTATTTATAGAATGATTTAGCGTGCTTTTGTCCGGGTACTGGTTTGACAAATCCAAACCGATACCGGTACAACGCCTTGAAAGGCAATTTCTCCAGATCGTTTTCCGTTTTTCCTTTTACCCTGGACCAACTCATTTTACTCTTTTCGGTTTCATCCGTGCCTGCACCTGCAACGTAGCAAAAAACCATTCCCGGATTCAACCGGCTCAAAGTCTTGCCAAAATGCATGGTCAGGGTGTAGGTGGTCTTGTAATATTCCGTTTGGTCGACACCGATGGACGAGATTCCCAGACAAAAATAACAGGCATCAAATCCTGTCAGACGATCTTCAATGGTGGAAAGGTCGTAGAAATTGGGTTGGATTATTTCCGTCAGCTTGGGGTGTGTAAACCCCAGGCTTCGTCTGTTTACAACAGTTATCTTTTCGACCGCAGGATTTTCCAGGCAAACGAGCAAAACACCCTCACCAACCATGCCTGTAGAACCTGTAATCAGGACATTCAGTTTTTTGTTTTCCATTTCTTGAATTATAAAATAGCTTTGATGTCCGCTTCCAGTTCTTCCAGAGAATCACCGGACAGATAACGTTTGATGATTTTGCCATTTTTGTCTATCAGGAATTTGTTGAAATTCCATTTGATGGGATCTCCACCCGTTTGCTCTTTCAGATAGACGTAGAGCGGGTGTGCTTCCTTGCCGTTTACATTTATTTTTCCAAACACGGGGAAAGTCACTCCGTAATTGAGTTGACAGAAACTCTGGATCTCCTCATTGGTACCAGGCTCCTGTCCGGCAAACTGATTGCATGGAAAGCCCAGAATGACGAAACCCTTTTCCTTGTATTTTTCGTACATAACCTCTAAGGGTTTGTACTGCTTGGTGAAGCCACACTTGCTGGCCACATTGACAATGAGCAAGGTCTTGCCTTTGTAATCGGATAGCTTGACGTTGTCGCCCTTGCTGTTTTCGAAGGTGAAATCGTATACGCTCATAGTTTTGGTTTTTTGTTTGACGGGAGTTTTCGAATTCACGATGGGTACCACTAGCAGCACCAGAGAAAGAAGCCAAAGTTGTTTTTTCATATTCTTTCGTTTTAGATATGTAAATATAGTAAAAAAGTAAATAGAATGTATTAAGTAAAAAATTGGAAATCCGGGCAAAATTTAGTAAATTTACACGGAAAGAAATGATACTATAGTAGCATTTAGAGCCGAATTACTTTAATAAACGCTATTATTATGGCATATATGAGGTATCTTCCAGATGAAATCAATCCTCTGGCCCTTCAACGAAATCTGGCAGAACGGGTCAGAGAAAGACGATTGGAGAAGAATCTGACACAAATGGCATTATCGAATCTATCCGGTGTAAGCTATGCTACCATCCGAAAGTTTGAAAGTACCGGTGAAATTTCCCTGAAATCACTCCTGAAAATAGCCGTTGCCATGAATGTGGCCATCGAATTTGAAAAACTTTTTAGCGAACCGGTTTATGCCTCGATGGATGAATTGTTGAAATTAAAGGAACGTAAAATACGGAAAAGGGGGACTGCAAATGAAAAGCGTTAAACTGTTGAATGTACTCTATCATCAACGTAAAGTTGGACGATTAGTTCAAACACCAAATGGTTGTTGTGCTTTTGAATATGACGTGGATTGGTTAAAAGATGGGTTCTCCATATCACCAATTAAAATACCATTGAAACCTGGGTTGTTTGTGGCAAACACATCTCCTTTTGAAGGCAATTTTGGTGTGTTCAACGACAGTTTACCGGATGGCTGGGGTCGATTACTTTTGAACCGGTTGTTGGAAAAACAAGGGATAGACGAATTCACCCTCAACCCCATACAACGATTAAGTATTGTCGGTAACAATGGCATGGGTGCCTTGTGCTATGAGCCTGAACAAGAACAGATTGAAGCAAATCCAATCGACAATCTGGGGCTCATTCAAAAAGAAACGGAAAAAATTCTTCTTGAGCAGAATTCAGATGCTTTGGACACTCTTTTCAAATATGGAGGGAGCTCTGGTGGTGCTCGTCCCAAATGCCTGATAAATAGAGATGGGAAATCATGGTTGGTCAAGTTTCGCAACCAAAACGATCCTGCTACCATCGGTGAAATTGAGTACGCTTACTCTTTGGCTGCAAAAGCATCGGGCATACTAATGCCTCAAACCAGGCTTTTTGACGGTCATTTTTTTGGGACTGAGCGTTTTGATATTCGCGAAAATCAGCGGGTGCACATCCTTTCTGCTGCAGGCCTTCTGGATGCAGACTACCGTGAAGTATCCCTCGATTATATAGCGCTAATGCAGGCTACCGGTTATCTCACTCAGAATCCCGAAGAAGTGGAACAGATGTTTCGTTTGATGGTTTTCAATGTCCTGACTGGCAATCGCGATGACCATGCCAAGAATTTTGCTTTTCTGTATTCCTCGGGAAAATGGGAGCTGGCACCTGCTTACGATCTTTGCCCTGCGGATGGATTTAATGGTCAGCATACTACGACTATCAATGGCAAAGGATCTCCTAAGCTAGCTGATTTGATTGCTGCCGGAGCGGAGGTCGGGATTAAGAAGGAAAGGGCAATGAGGATTTTCTCCGAGGTGTATGATTGTTGCAAGGATTTGTTGATTCGGGAATGGGAGGGTTATTTCATTTGAAAAATCGATTGTTTTATTTTTTAACTTTGTAAAAATCAACGATTATGCCAGTAAGCTTAAAGGACACCCTTGTTATCGGAATTTCTTCCAGAGCGCTTTTTGACCTGGAAACGGAGAACAATCTTTTTGATGCAGAAGGTGTGTTGGCCTATCAAAAGTATCAGATTGAACATGAGAATATTCCTTTGGAAAAAGGTACGGCTTACCCTTTGATCGAATCGTTGCTGAACCTGAATTCTACACAGAAAGACCGGAAACTGATCGAGGTGGTTGTCATGTCCCGGAATTCTCCGGACACGGGTTTAAGGATACTGAATTCCATCAGTCACTACCATTTGCCCATTACCCGTTCTGTATTTACATCCGGGATTTCCTTGTCAAAATATGTTGAGGCGTTTAGTGTGGATTTGTTTCTGTCCAAGTATGAGTCCGACATTCAAGATGTTATCGAGTCGGGCAAATGTGCTGCTGCATTGATCTACGCCCCGCCAGTCAATTTTACCCCAGACAAGCAGACGGTACGAATTGCTTTTGATGCTGATGCTGTGATTTTTTCGGATGAGTCTGAACGGATATATAAGCAGAAAGGTTTGGCTGAGTTTCAGGACAACGAATCGAGATACGAGGACATTCCACTTAATGAAGGGCCTTTTGGAAAGTTTATCAAGCTGTTGTCTGCTATCCAGAGTGGACTGGATAAGGACTTGATGCGAATAGCCATCGTGACAGCCAGGGACTATCCGGCAAATATCCGGGTGATCAAAACGTTGCGTAGCTGGGGCGTTGATGTCGATGAGGCTTTTTTTCTGGGCGGTTTGCCAAAGGAAGCGGTGCTTCAGGCGTTTAATGCGCATATATTTTTTGACGATCAGGATTCGTATGTTTTGCCGGCTTCGGCGAAAGTGCCATCGAGTAGGGTGCCGTATAAGAAGGATTCGTCGTTATCGGAATAGGGTTAATGAATTATTGGTGGCTTGGGAGCACTGCGTGATTTTTAAAACAATTCTCTGGGCGTAAACTCTTTAATATTTCTAACAGGGAGTTTGCTTCCTTCGTCAAGAACTCTTTTAATAAACTCATTACATGCATCTTCAGTTAGAAGTTTACTTGTATAAGCTTTCCATAAGAAATCCATTGTTGTTATCCATGTGATTCCATTCTGATTGCAATATTCCGTGATATCTTTGATGTTGCTGCTTGCAATAACATCTTGATTAAACTTACAGAAAACCATGCAAATACTTTCGCCAAAACCAAACTTTTTTCTTAGAATGGTTAATTCTAAAGTCATTTCATAATTCGGATTCCATTCAATTATCTCAATGTTTTCCTTATATAACTTCAGATATTTGTTCAGATAATTCTTGGTAGAATCATATTTACAAAGTTCTTCTTCAAAAAGTGCATCAATAATAACAATTTGGAATTCCGGAAAAATAGTATGAATCATAGGTAATTGCTCACCCTTAATAAAGTGAATAATAACATCTGAATCCAACACTATTTTCGTCCGTTTACTCATTCGTATCTTGTGTTGGATCTAGACCAATGGAGTGCATAAGCTCCAGGTAATGCGATTCGGATATTTTTTCCGCATCAAAAAGTGCTTTCGTCCTGGCACCGAAATCACCTATAACCAAACCGGCATTGCACGGTTCATAAAGAGTTAAGTCATAGCCATACTCAATAGTTTTCTTCTTTACAGGCATCTTGGACAAGTCCTCTTTCTGACTTTTCGTGATACAATCCAGATCAAGTAATCGTATCAACATGGCTGAGTGAGAAACTGAAAAAAACTGCTCCAATTTTAGTAAAGTGGGTATGGTTATGAATTTCTCTAATTTCTCCTTTTCTGGAATCTGACTAAAGACGCTGTCTTTTGGCATCAATAGACATGCTGCAAAAATATTTGCAGTTGTTTCAATTGGATCACTTTGATCTGGAAATCCTGGATTGCAAATATGAGGTGTGAAATCTTTTTGAATAAAAAGATGATATATCTCATGAGCTATTGTAAAATGTTGTCTGCCCCTTGGATGGTTAGAATTAATCAACATAAACCGATAGTCCTCATTTTTTAGACACATTCCTGAAAAGTCTTCGGACATTGGTCGATAGGAGGTAAAGATATTTAATGAAAGAATTAGCCTCTTGCAATTAATCGGATCAAACTGTCCTATCAAGTGATCTCTCCTAAATTGTGTTGCAAAATATTCAATTTGATTAACGTTCTGCCTCATCTTTTGAAAGGTTTATTACTTTCATGTAGTTACTAACTGCCGTTTTAAAAAGGTTGATCTCTCTTTGATCTTCTGTGCATACTTTACTTTTTCTAAAAGCACATACAAAATCTTTTTCGAGAATTGCAGTTTCTTTCTCAAAGAGTACTGATAAGTTTATACCATATATATTACTAATCTGTGTTAGCAACTTAAATGGCATTTCCCTGTTTCCTGATTCATAATTTGCATACGCCCCCCGGTCAATACCGAGTTTATCAGCAACTTCCTGCTGTGTGAAATTTGAGGCGTCTCTAAACAATTTCAGATTATTGCCTACGATCGTTTTCATTTTCGTTCGATTTTTTCGTGAACGTGTTTTTCATATAATGTTGCAAATATACAATAAAAATGAATATGCACATATAATGCAACAATATAAATGAGTTTTTGTTCATTATTTAACATACATATAAACAGTAGTATTAATTAATATTACTTAAGAATATTCTATTGTTGCAGATAACAAGAATATGGAAGGTAAATTTAATAAGTGGCCTGGAAGCACTGCGTGATTTTTGGCACGACCTGCCCGCTGCCTCCGATTCGAAAAGCTAAAAACGACACTGCGCTCGGCTGCATGCTCGAGCCGCCGCGCTTCGCTTGGCTCGGCCTGCGGCCGGAAGACTCGCCTGCTGACGCCTCTCTACAGTATCGTTTTTTTGACGCTTTTCTCAGAGTCGGCCTCGGTCTGGCCGTACCAAAAATCACTGCGTTTTTGCGGTGGGTGGTGGGGGTTTGGGGCCCGGCTTCTAATATAAAATTGTATATTTGAAATTCAAACAGAAATTATGAAATCGTACCGCAAAGAACTTATTTTCCAGACCACAAGCCGTCGTGCGTATCTCAACATTACTCCACAAATTGAAACCTGCCTCAAAGAATCAGGTATCCGTGAAGGGCTCCTTCTCTGTAATGCTATGCACATTACTGCCAGTGTTTTTATCAACGATGACGAAAGTGGTCTTCACGCAGATTTCGAGAAATGGCTCGAAAAACTTGCTCCGGAAAAGCCGCACAGCCAATATCTGCATAATGGTTATGAGGACAACGGGGACGCGCATTTGAAACGGCAGGTGATGGGTAGGGAGGTTGTTGTGGCTGTGACGGACGGGAAGTTGGATTTCGGGCCCTGGGAGCAGGTGTTTTATGGGGAGTTTGATGGGATGAGGAAGAAGAAGGTGTTGGTGAAGATTATAGGGGAATAAATATAAAAAATATTCAGCGATATAACGGTATGTGTTTTGTCGCAAATATTTGCTATATTTGCGACAAAACACATACTAAATAAGCCATGTAAAGTATTGTAAATGAGATATAAAGAAAGGTTAAGTATGGGCGAAGGGGTAAAATATTATTTGCAACTGATTTTAGCTCATACGGACAACCAAAATCTGTGAATAAAGCCATGGAACGACTATCCGATTCGGGAATGTTGATCCGGTTGGCACAAGGTATTTATCTATATCCGAAAACATATACCCGATTAGGTCTTGGATTTTCTACTCAGATACCAATAAATATCGTTTCCTTACAGATGGAGCTGCAAATAAAATTAAGGTTTGAAAAATTACATATAGTAAATCACACATCCAATTTGATTATTCAAAAATAATACCTGCATCCTCAGCTGCATTGAAAATAGTAATAACTTTCTTTGCTTGTGCTGAACTCGGTAAGCTATTTCTGCTAATAATTACAGCTATAGATTTTATAAAAAGTTTATCTGCAAAACTTACAACTTTCTCATATTCAACCTTTTTGTAGAAATTCAACCAATACTCAGATCCTAATTTAAAAACATCAACTGAAGCATCGATATCGTTGTTGAATTTTCTTTCTTTTTTAGCTTGCTTTTCTTCGTTTTTTTCTAAAGAAAGTTTTTTTAAGTCTTCACAAAAAGCGTCAGATATCTCATATGGTATATTTTTAAATTTTAACCATGTTTCTTTATGACGGGCATATTCACGAACAATAACGCCTGCAGAATCATTCAGAAACTTATGAGTTAATAACGCAACAGCTTCTACCTCATAAACAAAAGATGGATAGAGACATTGCCCCTTCCATATTAAATCGTAATCAATAGTTTTGTTACCATAGATTGAACTTAACAATTTTGCAATTGTATATGGAACTATTTGTGCTCTGTTGCCTCCTTTAGGATACCATGGTTGTTTTCCTACTATTTTTTCAACGGAATTGTATATAATGATTGACGCAATAGACTTCTTAAAAAAGTAATCGTTAATTTGTTCTATTGAGTTTTCACATATATTGTCTATAGTTGGTGCAATATGATTCATCATTTTTGAGGAAATATCACATGCCAAATAGGGAAACCCATCCATAATTATCATACATTTTGCCAGTTGTTCTTTTTTTACTACCTGACTTTTTGGATATTTTTTCACGTATTTATCTCTTTGAGATGGATTCAATTTCATCTGCTCCTGTTCCCATTTACCTCTGGATCGTTCATAAAACCAAACTGTAGGAAATGGATCACCATTTGAAGGGGGAGCAAAATTTTTGGCTGATTGTGATAATGTTTCCATCATTGAGTGAAACTTGTGATTCGAGAAGAAGTCTGCAGGTGTAACTTTAGTTTGACTATTAGCACATTCTGATATCTTTTGAATCATTTCATTATATTGTTTGTCCCTTTCAGTATCATCAGCCTCATCGTTAGATTTAAGGACTGTAAGTTTCATAGGAACGAAAATATTTTCCAACAATTCATTGTCTTTTTTTATTACAGCACTAGCCATTGAAGCTGTAGTTTGACCGCCATTTATTATTTGTAATCCGCGAAGTGATAGAATCTTTGTTCTATCTGTTGAAAGTTCTATTGATTCAGAAATAGTTGCAATGCCATTGTTATAAGTAAAGAATTTTTTCGGTTCACCAATAATTGTTTTTCTGATACCTTTATTTACCGTATTCTTTAAACTTAAAAAAGCACGAACATTTCCCTGCAATAAACGGCTACCATGCTTTAAATATATATCGGCAAGAAATTTTCCGGGAACGATTGCTAAATACGCATCATATTCATCGCAATCAGTCATGTTTGCTTTGAGGCATTGAATACCGTCAATACCAAAGTCTGAAACTTTTATTTCAATAGCTTCGCTGTTCGCTGAATTATACAAATCAAAGAAACGCTCAAGATACCATAGATTTAATTCAACAGGTCTGCCAAATAAATCTTCTTTCTGTATTGATTTTACTCTAGCACTAAGTACTGAATTGGTAATTATAAAGAACTTAAATTTAAGGACTGATGAATCAAAATTGCTTTTACCAATTAATCTTCTAATTTCTCTGGCGATATCTATAGTCTGATCTGAATCATCGCAATACTCTCCAATACTTCCCGCATAAGCTTCTTCAATGAAATACTGCATTCTTGAATACAAAGAATCAATTTGAGTATTTGTTAGAGTTACTGGGACTTCAGAATTATTAAAATCACTGATTAAAAGACAGACTGAACCGTCTGCTTCATCAAAACCATAGGCATTAAATTGCAATTGTCGATTTTTTTTCCCCCTGCTACCGAAATAATGAATTGTTGGATCCGGAAATTCTTCAATTTCTTCTAATAAAGAAACACTTTTTTGTATAAATTCATCATTAGGATCAGTACTGTTTAATGAAGCATCAGAACGTAATTGTTCAAGAAAATCCTTTCTATATTCTTCTATATCCATAACTTTATTTGTAAATCAAATACTTCTTTAAAATAGCTAATGATAAATCGTATTGTACATTAATCATTGCCTCATTAACATTATTTCTGGTAAGCCTTGGAAAATTTGTATTTACCAGATATCTGGACATTGAAACAAATTCATATACAAATTCATCATAGCTTTCATCAAATGTAAATCCTTGTAGCATAATTGCTGATAAGAATAGGTCTTTCCTGACATCCAGTTCAAGTGAGTTTAGTATTTCTAAAGCTAGAGTATTGATTTTAATACCATCGTAGGAAGGACTCATCTTTTCGAGTGAAAAAACTACAAGCTGACCATCGTTTGTACTTTGTAATTGTTCAAGTGATGAGATCTTCACGCTGTCTTTACCTGAATGAATTGCTTTAATTTCATACCATATATCATTATATGAAAAGTCTTTATGAGTCAATTCCTGACCACTCCAACTTTTTAATGATTCTTCTTTACCATACTTTTCAAATAGGTAATCACGTAAAAAAAGAAGTTCACCAATTAGCCCAATAATTTCAGATTCAGATAGGAGCTTTTGTGAAGTAGAAAACATTTTCTTCCAGGAATAATATCTGTTAAGGATCGTTTTATAAGCATTTCTTTTGTCAGTAATTAATCTTGTAGCTTCAATTATATCTTCGCAAAATGTAAAAAACAGTTCTTTGTTATCATTGTGCATTAATGAGAATTGTAGAGTGTTAAAATCGACATTTTGGAACTGATTTACAGCTATACCAGCTACAGATTTAATGCCGCTTTCAGGCTTAAAATTTCCTCTGTACTTAATAGCAAATCTGCCTTGTTCATCGTGTCCGACATACAAATCGATAATGTGTAAAGGATTAATTCGGGAGTAAATGTTTTTCCCTTCAATATCAAGAAACCGTTCTTTTATATTTTCCATTTTATACTTCTATAGATTCTTCAAGGTTTTCTTCTAGCTCCTGTCTAGTATAAATTAGATTCACTTTGTATTTGTGAAACTCAGCAGCATTAGAACTTTTACTCATTGGAAATCCTACAGAATAACCCATAACAGGTAATCCATTTAATTTTTCAATAAATAGCTGTTCACTTGCGGAAAGTCCTTCGTCCTTTAAATTAATAAAGTAAATCATTAAAAGGGGATTTCGATCAGGCACATGTTTAAACCACACCTCCTGTTTTATAGTGCTACTTATACCATTCCAGTCTTCAGCCAATATTGCTTTTGCTTTAGCTTCATCAATTTGTTTTTTTGATAGACCATTTCTGGCGTCAGTAGGACTAGCTAATCTTCCGCTTTTCCCTCCGATATTTATTTTGTTTTTAGACAAGTCAAAACCACGTTTAGTAGGTACCAGGGTTATTTCAGGACTCAATACTAATTGATTTATGACAGAATCTTCATCTCTGTTCCCTTCAATTAAAACTACATCCCATTTTGTTAATATAGATTCTTTACTATTTTCTAGATATTCAATGATTTGCGGTGAATCGAATTTCATATTAAAAGGTGAAATGTTTATCTGTCTGAGAAGTTTTATGATCATATCAACTGGGATATCTTTACATAGGAACAGACCTTTGGCAATTTCATTTTCTCTTTTAAAATGAAAATGATCTATAGGTAGACTCTCAATAAACAGTTTTGTCTGTTCAAAGTTGTTTACGATTTTATTAATATCTGAATCAATATATGGTGTGTCAAAGACGGACCCGCAGTAAGAAACCATTTCTAGATGGTCAACAGCCAGTCTCATTTTATTACGGGCAGTAATCAATAACTCATCGCTATCGTTGCGAACTCTGAGACCAAAATGTTCTGGTGTTAATTTAGCATCCTTCATTCGTGAAATATCTTTTTTCAGATCTTCTGTATTTTCAGAAATCTCATTATACCAGTCAGCTGATTTTTTACTTGTCCATATCTTAAACAGGTCTTCGTAATTCTTTCTATAGCCAAACCAGCGGCCCATTTGCATAAGAACATCATAAGTTGAAGTATTACGATAGAAATAGCTTACAAGTAATCCTTCGAGCGTCAGACCACGGGAAAGTGCAAGTCCACCAACAGCAATAGCTCTTAAATGAGGATTCTTTTCATAATCAAGTTTTCCAGAATTTTTACCACTATTGATTACCAGCACTTCAATATTTTCAATTGAAGTAATCAAATTTTTCTTTTTGCATACTTCAGACCATTTAATATCAAGTTTTGAATAGTGTTTGTCCCAGCATTCTTTTAATTCTGTATATAACTTTAGTGGCTTATTCTTTTCAGAGTTATCAGAAAAGTTTGTTTCAATTTCGTGATAAACATCATTGAATAAAGTTTCAATGGTTCCTTTTATATATTTCTGAACCTTTACAAATCTGGAGATATTAATCATCATTGTGCGGGGTTCTAAAGAATCACCCCTCAAATCTCTGACTACATTTGCCAGGAAAAAGCAATAAACTGAGGTTTTTAAACTCTTAGGTAAAACTCCAGACCACTCTTTTTTATGCTTGTAATAGAAATTATTCTCTGTATCATAATCTTCAATGTCAACAGGCTCCTCAATATCCTGAATCCATACAAGTGAGTCAGCATGTTTTGCATCCTTACCGAAAATTTTTGTTGCTCCGATATAATTTGATGGAGCTTGTAATACATAAATGAAGTTCTTAGGAAACAGATCATCATTCAGCATCTCTTCTGTAGTATCCGGATTAATGAATACATTGGCGTAAGGCGTTGCAGTAAATCCTACATAAGTTGTTTGGGTGAAAACATGTGCAAGTTTCCTTATAATTTCATTTGTTTTTGTTGGGTCGTCCTCTTCTTTACTAGTATTAATAGATGCATTATCTGCCTCATCATCAATCATTAGCATCGGATAATGGATTTTCTTATCACCTGATTCTGCATTCATATTATAAAGCCAGCTGTACAACTTTCCAAGCACTTTTGTGTTTTTCTTCACAATGAACATGACTAACTGATGATTTGCCAGTGAGGTTGTTATCTGATCACTACTGCCAATGAAATCATATTCCATTGATGTCATTGCAGTTACTTTGATTGGGCCACCATCTTTACCAACACCAACTCTTTTGACAACTTTAGCCTGATTCTTATCCTTTAAACCAGTTATGCTTATGCCGATAATCCCTGATTCTATTCTTTTTTGAGTCTGAGATCTCAATGTCTCAGTAACACCGGTAAGTAAGATTACAATCTTATATCCTGCATCAGCGGCTTTGCTGATTAATCCTGTATAAGTAGATGTTTTTCCAGACTGAACATCTCCGATTACAAGACCGCGTCTGAAAAATGGTGCAGTATTGGTAGGGTCACCCAGATAATTCATCAAATCTTTCAGTGTACTATTATCAAGGTTGTTTACTACATTTATATTCAGTTTTACTTCTCGGATTAAATAATCCCTATATCTTTTCCAGAAAAATTCATTAAACCCGTCTTCCTCACATTTTATTGAATACCATTCTCTGTGTTCATAGTAATCATCGACAATACTTAATCCTTCTTTTTGTTGAATATGGCATTTATATTCAAATTCATTTTTAATCCTTTTATAATCTTCTTTGCTGACATTTATGAGCGCATTGCTTAAACCCCTTTTTATAATTTCGTCAACTTTATCCTCAGGAATAGAATAGATATCAATACCATTAATAACAGCTGAATCTTGAATAATACGAACAATTGTTTCGAGTACATTAGGCGTTAGTTTCATATTTCAAAGCGATTATAAAAATTGGTTATCATTCCCAAATGTTTACAAAAGGGTTCTGATTTAAATAATTGGTCAATTGTTTGCTTAGGAGTTAAATGACCAAGTTCCAGTACATGCTTCACCCATATCAAGCCCTTATTTTCAATATCTTTTAATCTTTCTTCATTATCTTCCTCATCAACAATGTCTTGAGAAATATCTATGTATATTTGTTGGTAAGGAATGCTCCGTTCGATTTCTTCCAACACCATCTCAAAGCGGCTCATGGCTTCATCATCTACATTTTCCTTGAGAAGTTCAAAAATCCGACTTTCGCGATTTATTGTGTACAAGTATTTGTTCTCTCTGCACTGTTCACGATTCCAGATATAATCCAAATCATCATTAAGTTTTGCAATTCTCCCCCTATGATTTTGGATCCTTACAGAGAAATCCATTGTTTCAGTTACTGCTTTAGTAAGGCTGTTCTTAATTGATTTTGGAATAGTGGCATTTTGTTTTTTTATATCTATGCTCCAGATATCATCAAGTGTATTTGGTATATCTACTCTGATTCGAGCATTTTTAGTCAGTTCATTTCTGGGAATTCCGAACCATGTACCCCATATTATTAATCTTTTATTTCGATATATATAAAATCCTTGTTTTGTTCTGAGATTTGTAATACCACCCAGCAATTCTAAATCTTCTTTTGATAAATCCTTCTGATAGGGCAGAACATAGGGTTGAACAATCACATGTCTTTCAAATCCCTGAGTATCTTTAATGGCCAGTTTGAATTCCTGACGTATATTAGTTTTTTTGTGTTTATCTAAAAATGGATCCAGACCTTTAATCCTTAAATTGTTTACTTTTAAGTTTACCTTGTTGTCAGACTCACCGTTTAAATATCTGTGAAAAATCAATGCTAAATACTCAATTATCTTGACTTTATAATCTTTTAATGAAGAATAGACATTACCTGATGACTTCTCAAGAGTATCGAAATTTTCCCAGATAACCAATGTGCCTGAAATATTCATTTCTAGTTCCTCAATTTCTGGTACCTGCGATATTTCTGTGTCATTTAATTCAGCAACCAACCATTCTTTTTTATCAAGTATAATATCATAATTCCACTGGTAGGCTGATGTTACTCCATTTTGCTTACTTACAACAGTCAATATTTTACATTGAGAAAGTGAGGCAGCTTTCATTCCTAATCCAAATCGACCCAAATCATTTTCATCCCTTTCCTGTTCACATGAATTGCTGCCATATTTCATAGCATCAAACAATTTATCCTGATTCATGCCATTACCGTCATCGAGAATTGAGATATAACAGTTAGCATAATTTGATGGAAAATTTATCTGGATATTCTTAGCTTCGGCGCTGATACTATTATCAATGATATCTGCGATTGCAGCTTCAAAGGAGTAGCCCATTGAGCGCATGGCACCCATTAGGAATTCGGCCTGAGGTATATTCGATTTGTATTCAGCCATTATGTTTTTCTAAGTCTTATTTTAAATTCAAAGTGTTAATCAGAATAAGAATTACAATATACGTTCCTACTTAAAGATTAAGTTCTTTTTCCGAAACGGACCAACTTACCTGGATGACTGTATGAATATATTTGTTTGGGTTAAATTTATCTGCCGGATTATTTATGAATTGTAGTATTGATTGTGATTCTATACTTTTGATAATACACAAATAATAAAGCACTCCTTTATCATTTGCAACCTGCCATTCCTTGTTGGTGAAAAGAACACCACCCGTGTCGCCAGCCAATCCTTTTACTTCAATGTATATAGTTTCTAATCCCTCAATTCTAAAATCATATCCGCAGCCATAATCCCTACAGTCGATTAATTTACCTAGAAAAGGGGTCTCGTTGTTATTGAAACTCTTAATAAAAAAATCTTCAGCTATCCTTCCTGTCGGACCTCTTAGTATAAATTTGCCAGCTTCTAAATTTGATTCCTTTTCTGAAACTAAAGAAATTAATTGCTCTTTTTCATATACATTATTGAATGTTTTACCTTTTAAAATATCAAGAACTATCGCCCTAATAGAAATTTCGTCTAATTCTTCTAAGGCTTCAACTACTCGAAGTCGGCTTTGAGTCATAGGTCTCTGATACCAACCTGCACGATGACCAAATAATGGATCAAATTCGTCTCTCCAGTTTCTAATTGTATTTGTAGGAATAGATAATAATTCTCCAATCATTTGATGTGTTTCAAACATATTTCCATATCCAAGGTTTGAATATGCAATCTTGCTAAACCTGGAAAGGTAATATGAAACGTAAAGGCCTAGTTTGTGATTCTCATTCATAATAAGTTTTGAATTACATAATCCGCATCGATGTCAGTAAATCCTATTCGATTATAATATCTTATAAAACTTGATATCATAGATTGTGCATACGGATCATCAAGTCGGGTTTTTCTATCGAAACTTTGTAAATCTTCATATGTAACCATAATTTTATTCTGAAAGTCAACAACAGAATTTTCTATAAATGGGGTTCCAGGTAAAAAGAAGTGCCTGTCTTTATCCCCTTGATTATTACTAATCCAATTTTTCAATTTACCTTTAATGTTTTTTAATTGATCATCTTCTTTTTTATCTCTATTTTGCTTGTTAAATAACTTTTTGTACATTATAAAGTCAGGATTAGCACTAAATTTACTTACATTGGCTAATAGAACATTCTCGACTTTTCTTGCTCCATTTGCTCTTTTCACAAAGTCACAATTTGGTGTAATGATTATATAATTAATTTTCTCTTTTGTAATAATCTCTCCAGTTTGATATTCTTCTCCTGAACTTATAGGATATATATAAAATTCCATTGGATGAGTTTTATCTTCTTTAATTCTATCGTCTCCCAGAAGCTTCTTAATGTTTTCTTTTGAAAGTGAATTTCCAAATCTTCTAAGTAATAGATACCCTAATGAAACAACATTTTCACCAGGAATAAAAATGTCTTTCTTTGTGTCTACTGTTTCCCAAAAATACTCCCTCAATGATTCTTTTAAATGACCATATATCTTACCTTTTATTAAAGCAATTTTCGACGATATAATTTTTTCAAATTCTGAGTTTAAACCATCAAAACCGTCACCCTTATTGACAACACCAACTACTTCTGAAATCAGTTCAGATACTTTATGTGAATGTCCAGTATAAAAGATTACAGGAACAAATACAATTTTTCTAATTTGGCTTAATACTTTACGTCCTGCTTCTTCATCTTGTTCTTTTCCATCTTTAAATAAATCAAGAACTACAATGTCAAAATCATTGATTTTGATTAATTCAACTCCTTCTTCAAATGAGTTTGTTGATTGAGCTTTTATCTGATATTCTGATATCACAAAATCATTATAAAACTCCGTTAGATTACGAGATATTATCTCATCGTCTTCTATAAATAATATCTTAAGTTCCATATTATATTCTATGTCTAAAAATTATTTTGAATGTTGCACCTTCTAAAGGTCCATTATTGATTAATATAAAATCGCCATTGTACTCAGTGATTAATTCACCAACAATTGTTAATCCTAAACCAACACCGTCTGGTCTAGTACTGAAGTATGCATCAAAAATTAGTTGTTCTTGCCCTTCTTTAATACCTGGTCCACTATCACTGAAAATAATTGACAATACATCTTCATCTCTTTCTATCGAAACCTCGATTTTTCTATCAGTATCAACACTTTCTAACCAATATATTGAATTTTGCAATAAATTCACAAAAATCATTTGCAATTCCCCTTCATCAATTCTAACTTGATTCTTAGTTTCCAAAGGTATAAACTCAATATTTAATTTATTAAGATCATTTTGATAAAGTGCAAATACGTTATTTATTGAGTCTTCTAAATAAATATCTTTTGGTCTACCTCTCTTTCTTCCCCCAAAAGGTTCAATTCGTTTAAATAGTTGTGCTAGCACTTTCCTTTCTTCATTGATATTTTTTATTCGCTGCTTTACTATATTTAGGTCAATATCCTTTTTTGATACTTCTTTTAGAAGCAAATTATTCTCACTATCAATTCTTGCTAAAAAATTATTCCCATCGTGTAATACAACATCAATTAATTGTCCTAAGATAGATAGCCTTCTATACCTTGATAAGACTTCTTGAATTTTTGTTAATCCCTGTTTGATTGTAGCTTCAGTTTTTAAGACTATATCTTTTGCGTCTTTATCATTTGGAAGTTTATCCTGAACAAGTTTACTGATTGGTTCTATTGAAAAGCTACTGTAAAGACTTTGACTATTTTCCTTGTTTTCTTCTCTAGGCCTTTCCTCATATCTTTTCTGTTCAACTTGATTTAGAATATTTTTAATATACTCTTTTAAATCAATAAAGGCTTGACTTTCAATAATTCCCTCTCTGTTACTCTGATCCTTTAACTCTGGATTTTCATCCAGACCAACAGAGACATAACCAACAATTTGATTATTACTAAGTCTCATCGTTGGATTATTTACTCTACGGAAATCTAATCTTAACCAATCATCGTTTTTATTGCCATAAGGTGCTACTCTGAATCCATCTCTATAAATACTTATACCAGCTAAATCATTCAAATCACTTTTTATGTTTTTGGTTTTTGCACCGATCTCTGAAGCTAGCTTTTTAATGGAATCATCATCTCTGTTCCAAATTCGAAATTCGAATTCAAATGAACCAACTAATGGATTACGAATTGGCTCTCTTAAAATAAAGTCTGAATCTTTTACAATAAGTACTTTTTCTTCTCCTTTTTTCTTTGAAAAATACTTTAATTTAGGTTTTCCGTTAACATCAACACATCCTTTAATATAATGATCAGGTCTGTTTAATGATTCTGGAGCAGAGATAAAACCTGATAAATACTCTAATTCAACAGGTAGTTGAATTTCCATTAAAAAATCTGTAATGGGTGCAACAGGATTAACCAGTCTGGATAATGCAACTCTTAGTTCCTTGAATTTTTCTTCGTCCCAATCACTATTAAGCTCGATAAGCTTTAAAGTTGTGCCATTATCTTTTATTTCTAATGGCTCTCTCACTTCCCATGAACATTCAATTTGGTCTAAATATTTACTATCATCAGAAAAATCCGACCAGTTAAAATCAACAACTATTTCATTGTCATTGCTAGTGCGCGTAATCATTTTAAGAGAACCAGCAAGTTTTGCTGTAGCAAATCTACCTATTCCTTTTTCTCCAGTATATCGTCGTTTATCACCGGCACTTCTTTTTTTGTTTTTTTTACTTATGGTCGCTGGTTCAAGCCATGCTGTTTTCACAGTAATAAGATCCATCCCAATACCATCATCAAATATTGTAATCGAACTTCCTTGTTTTATTAAAACTTTTTTCGTTTTTTTTCCTTCAATTACATCAACAATTCTTCCTGAAAAATTAATTCCAATGACCGAAGCATTTGCATCATAACTATTTTTTACCAATTCAATAATTGCCACTATATCATTGCTAATAAGCTCTTCGCCTATAGTTTTAATTATCCTAGCCCTAGGCCTTAAAATTGAAGTGTCTTTTTGTATTGGTGTTATTTCCATTAGAATAAAGTTTTTATTTTTATAGCTATTTCCTCTGCTAATAATACAGGAACCGCATTCCCAATTTGTTTAAATGCCGATGTTCTGCTTGGTTTTTCCGTCTGTCCCTCAAAATAATAATCATCCGGAAAAGATTGTAATCTTGCTGCTTCACGTGGTGTTATTGAGCGATTTTGATTTATATCAGGATGAATATAATAGTGACCATCTTTGGCAATGTGTGCCACAACAGTATAAGTGGTTGGTAATTCGGAAGCTACAACTTTAAACCGGTCAAAAAACGAATGTCTGTTTTTGTGTGTTTTTAATCTATCTGGTAAATCGTTGTAGTCAAGACGTTCATTCTTGGAATTCCACTTGTTTACTGCAATTCTATAAATCTCTTTATCTTGTTCATTGTTAGGACGTGCAATATGTAAAGTTGTAAAACCAAGTCCATTTCTTATTTTTTTATCAAAAAGATATCCTGTTTTATCATTTGTTGTGTATTCAGTAGATAAAAGTTTTCCTTCACCTGCTTTCAGAGTTGGTAATCCTTTGAATATTTCTTCAACAATTGCATCTGTTTTTTGTGGTACAAAATTTGGATAGAAACCTGTTTCTTTTCCTCTTTTTCCAATAAGAATTATTCTTTTTCGCTTTTGCAAAACGCCATAATCACTCGCATGTAGAATTTTGTACTCAGTTTCGTAACCAATTTTTCTATACAATTCTATAAGTCTATCCAAATATCTTTCACCTTCAGCTGCTTTGGCTGATAAAAGACCCATTACATTTTCAAATACAAAGAATCTAGGTTGATATCTTTTTAAGAATTCTCCATATTGAACGTATAAGAAATTACGTCCATCTTCCTTCATCTTGTTTTTATCAGCTGCTCTGCCAATTAACGAATATGCCTGACAGGGTGGACCTCCAACAATCAGATCGATAGTTTCATTCCCTTTGAGTTTGTCTATCCGGGTAAAAATCTGCTCGTTATTTTCTTCTCCTATGGCTAAATTGATTACGGAATCTTTAAGCTCAGCGGGTAGGTGCTGATACAATTCTGTTCTGGAAATACGACTTTTTAAATAGTCTATGTAGACATCAAGATTGTTTGTTTCTTTTAAGAAATGATAGGCAGTTCTTGTGAGTAAAGTATTGCAAGCGGCTTTGTCCATTTCTACGTGAGCAATTGGTGTAAAACCCTGTCGGATAAACCCTTCTGACAACCCACCAGCACCTGCAAATAAATCAATATAATTCATTAAATATTTTTTGTGTATTATTATAAAAGGTAAATATTTCTTTGAAAAAGATCGAAATTTTAATTCGAATGTAAAACCAAAAGTACAGTAAAATAAAATAAAAATGCTGTTAATGTTGTTACAAAAAATATAAATTAATTATTCTATTTCAATGTGTTTAATTTAATAATTAAGAAGTTACTTGGTTTGTTGAGTTCTTAAAATATCAAGATGTGTCTTATAAAGAAGATCTATTATTGATTTTAGAGCTTTTTCTCTAAATGAAGGTTTTAATTGACATTCCCAAACGGTAATTATGTTGTAACTTAATTGATTAAGTTGTTGATTAGAAATTTCATCTCTTTCTTTTGTCCTTTTTATTTTTTCGTTCCACCATTCAGCTCTTGTTTTTGGTAACACAAAGTATTTACAATCAGTATGTCCATGCCAAAAGCACCCGTTTACAAAAATAACGGTTCTGTATTTTGGTAATACGATATCTGGTTTACCTGGAAGTTTTGTGTCATTTAAACGATATCTGAATCCTTCAGAAAAAAGATATTTCCTGACAATAATTTCAGGTTTAGTGCTCTTACCCCTGATTTGGCTCATGTTGTAACTTCGAGTCTCCTTATCGTGAACGTCAGACATAACAGATTGTAGTGCGTTTCCATTTTGATGAGGACAAAATTGCATATAAAGTTGTTCAAATACAAATAATTGGATATTAGTTATTTCATGAAAAACAATTCAACCATGGAAATAAAGAAAAGTTAATTTCCATTAGCCAGGAATTGACTATGATCTTGTTTTTTGTTTACTTTTACTGTAAACCAATTTTAGGACAAGACACCTACTTTCATCCCATGCCAACCCCAATCCACCCCCTCAAACCCTTCCTCGACCAAAAGGCCGCCCTCTACAACACCCCTGAATTCATCACCTCCGACCCAATCCAGATCCCCCATAATTTCACCCTTAAGCAAGACATTGAAATCTCTGCTTTCTTAACAGCCATCATTTCATGGGGCCAGCGGAAGACGATCATCAATAATGCGAACCAGTTGATGGATTTGATGGATAACGATCCGTTTGATTTTTTGTGTCATTTTCAAAAAGCAGATCAGGTGAGGTTTGAGCGTTTTGTGCATCGGACGTTCAATGGGGGAGACTGTCTTTTCTTTCTGCGTTCGTTGAGAAATATGTATTTGAATCATGGTGGGCTGGAGGCGGTTTTTAGGGAGGGATATACTGAAGAGGGTACGATTTACGGAACGTTGAGCTATTTTCGGAGGATATTCTTGTCTATTCCGTATGAGAAACATGTTTGCAAGCACATAGCGGACGTTTCGGCCAATGCCAGTGCCAAACGGTTGAATATGTTTCTGCGTTGGATGGTGCGTTCGGATGAGCATGAGGTGGATTTTGGATTGTGGAAGGATATTCCGGCTTCAGCGTTGATGCTACCGCTCGATGTTCATACAGGGGACGTGGCACGAGCTTACGGTCTGCTCACTCGAAAACAGAATGACTGGAAGGCGGTGGAGGAGGTCACGGCTGTTTTGAGGACGCTCGATGCCAATGATCCTGTGAAATATGATTTTGCTTTGTTTGGGATCGGGGCTTTTGAAGGGAAAGGGGATTTGATTTAGATTGCAACTGACTCAAGGTTGTACTTCCATCACTAAGCGGACATCGGATGGCGCTTTATTAACAAAATTATGACTAATTTATTTCTTAAATAAAAATTTATATAATGTGTTTATAATATAAATAAATATTAAATTAGCAATTTTATTTCAGTGCCGATTTGCCTGACGATCTCAGGCGAATTCAAAAATTATGTAAATAAAATAATAAGAATCTGAGTTAATGGTGCAAGGATTAGGGTGATAAGTTTTTCTATAAACTGCCCATTAAATTTTGAATATTCAATTTAATAATTACCTTTGACGTTAGTAACGCTGTAAGATACTATGATTATATCGTTTGGATCAAAAGATACTGAGAAAATTTGGAATGGCGAACGAGTGAGAAGGATTCCTATTGAAATTCAACTAGTTGGTAGACGAAAGTTGAGAATGTTGAATAGCTCGCAGAATGTAGGTGATTTAAGGATACCACCTTCAAACAAACTCGAAAAACTATCAGGTAGCTTCAGGGATTTTTACAGCATCAGAATAAATGATCAATGGAGAATAATCTTTATTTGGGAAAACAACCATGCGTTAAGAGTGCAAGTCATTGATTATCATTAAGCAAATGTTAAAATGGAAAGATTGGCAAATATACACCCCGGAGAAGTTTTAATCGAAGAATTCTTGACTCCCTTAAATATTACTGCATACAGGCTCTCAAAAGATATTGATATACCGCAAACAAGAATATCTCAAATTATCAAAGGGAAAAGAAGAATTACTGCAGATACAGCCTTAAGACTTAGTTCCTATTTTGGGAACTCTGCAAAATTTTGGCTTGGATTGCAAGATGATTTTGATTTAGAGGAAGAGACTTTGAAAAATAATGATTCTTTCAAAAGAATATCTGGTTTAAAGAAAAACGCACCTCAACCTGGTTTGTAGAAAACATTTTCCTGCCACCCGTTGTTATCTCTTTAACCTAATCCCAACGACCATGGCAACGCGTAAATTTTAGAAAAACTATCCCCTTTGGATCGTTTTCCTTTCGAACTTTATATCTCTGTCCATCTACGCTCTGGGCTTTTACGTCATGATGAGGCTACACCTGATTGTTGCTTTGGTTTACCTGCTTTATATTCTCATTCTCGAATACCGGCTTATCAAAAAGCACTGCGTCAATTGTTACTATTGGGGCAGGACTTGCGGATTTGGAAAGGGGAGGGTGAGCGCCTTGTTTTTCAAAAAAGGAGACGGGTCGAAATTCTGTGAGAAGAATATGACGTGGAAAGATATGATTGCCGATTTTCTGGTCACTTTGATACCGGTCGTGGTTGGAATCGTTATGCTGATAATGAATTTCGATACAACTTTGTTAATAGCTATCCTGTTGTTGATGTTGCTGACTACTTACGGCAATAATGCCATACGTGGACAGCTCACCTGCAAGTATTGCAGGCAGAGAGCCTTAGGCTGTCCTGCTGAAAAACTATTCAACAAGAAAAATCTATCCTAGTGCGATTTTAGGTATTTTTTTATCCCTTACCTGTATTTGTGAATAATAGTAAATAAAGTGGACAAATGAGTTCGTAATCGCGACAAATGGGCTTCTGTCAATCCTACGAACTATTGTGACAAGATTATTTACACAAGATATGAAGGATTGTATCTATTTTTGAATTGTAGAGCTAAAGCCGGGTTGATCCTGACTAGAGCTGAAAATAGCTTTTTAGTGTTTATTAATAAGTCTAAATTAAATCAAAAACCATGAAAAAAATTTACTTGTTGTTTGTTGGTATGTTAATCTCGATCGGCTTAAGTGCCCAGGATTATTCACAAATTTATATAGTTGGTAACGCTACTCCAACTGATTGGGATAATAATGCTGCTGAAGCGATGGTTTTAGTAGAAGGTTCCGATGCTGTTTTTGAATGGAGCGGACAGTTGAAAGTCGGAGAATTTAAGTTCTTAAATAACAGAGGATCCTGGGATAACTCTTTCAATCCAGCTGAAACTGGTAATGTTGTTCTTGGCGAAACTGTTAACATCACATTTAAAGGTGCGGACAACAAATTTTTAGTTACTACTCCCGGTGTTTATACCGTAACTGTCGATATGAAAAATATGACATGCGTTGTTATAGAGAAAGTGGTTGCATTACCTACAGAATTATGGATGTCAGGTACGGCTATTCCTGGAGGCAAGCTTAAAATGTCAGAGCTTCCTTCTGGCGAAAAAACAAAAATGAAATATATCGGAGAATTGAAAGAGGGAACTTTTTCGATAGCCAGTACTGAAACAGCTGGAGTAGGAACTGAATTCTTTTGTCCTACATTAAATGGCGTTGATGTTTTGGGTATAACTACTACTGACTTGGGTACTGGTGCTACAGGTAGCTGGGCAGTAGGTACAGCAAGCACTATGTATAAGATTACAGTTGACATGTTCAATAAGACTATGAATGCTGAAATCTACCAACCTTGGGAAAATTTATACATCGTAGGTGGTGCAACATCAATTGGTTGGAATGCAGGATTGGCATTACCACTTGTTAAAGATGCTGTGAATCCTTCTGTTTTCGTTTACGAAGGTGATCTTATGATTGCTGAACAATTTGATGATCGCCATAAGTTTAAATTCTTAGGACAATTGGATTGGGGTCCTCTTAGCCTTCACCCTTATACAGCAGACGAACCAATTATTGGATCTACCAATATTCTAGCTAATAGCGGTGACGACAAATGGATTGTAAATGCTGAAGAACTTGGACGTTACAGAATTACCATCAATCTCTTTACAGAAAAAATTTCTACTGAATACTTAGATGGTGCTGTATCTGTTGCTAAAAAAGTACAGGACAACTCTGTTCAGGTAATTTCTTCGAAAGGAAGTGTTGAAATGGTCAGCAATAAAGTTATGGCAAACGTACAGTTGAAAGATATTACAGGTAAGACTGTTGCTAAATCAGAAAATGGTTCAACTCTTTCTTTGGGTCGCAACCTTGCTGCCGGTATCTATCTTTTGAATTATACCATTGACAATAAGAAATTTGTAAATAAGGTTGTTGTAAAATAGTAAGAGCTTAGTAAATAAGTGCTTATGCTATCAATTAATGTATCCTATGTTGAATATTCTTCAACATAGAATACATTTTTTTTACCCAAACATCTTTAAACCAGGTGCACTGTTTAGGTTGTGCAAGTAATGAAATTGGAAATTCAGGAAAAAAATAAAGGAGCTATTACTTTAAAAACAAGCGCTGTTAAGTTTTGACGATTTCCCGGTATATAGTAATTAATCACATAAAGTAATAGAAAATGAAGTATTGTAGTAACCTGATTTTGCTGATTTTCCTTTTAATCAACACTTTCCACTTGAGTGCAAAGGAAGTTTTGATTGAAAAATCGAACTTGGTAGGTAAAGGTATTGTGGAATTTATTCCAGCTGGTTTTGATCCGGCAAAGACCCCATCCCTGATTCTCAAGGAGGAACCTGTATCTATTGGGGCAGTTCCCGGGGATTGGTCTCTGAAGCCTATTTTTACTACGGTAAATGGAAAAGCCAATGCCACTTTTAAAGTACCTGCCAATACAAGTCTGTATGGTGGGGGTGAAGTAACGGGACCTCTGTTACGCAACGGTAAAACCATCAAACTATGGAATACGGATTCAGGTGCTTATGGTGTGGACAATGGTAGCAGGCTTTATCAATCGCACCCATGGGTCATGGGCGTAAGACCCGACGGTACTGCCTTTGGTATCATTTTTGACAGTTCCTGGAAAGCGGAATTGACAACCAACCCGGATTCCATTTACTTTAAGACCGAAGGTGCACTATTTCGTACATACGTCATTGATAGAGAATCACCACAAGCTGTGATGAAAGGTTTAGCCGATCTGATCGGTACCATTCAAATGCCTCCCCGTTGGTCGTTGGGTTATCATCAATGTCGTTTTTCTTATGTTTCTGAAGCACGTGTCCTTGAAATTGCTGATACCATGCGTATTCGGAAAATACCTTGCGATGCCATCTGGATGGACATTGACTACATGGATGGTTATCGGATCTTCACATTTAATCCCACTACTTTTCCGGATCCCAGAGCTTTGAACGATGCGCTAAGGACAAAAGGTTTCCATTCGGTTTGGATGATTGATCCAGGAGCGAAGGTAGATGAAAATTACAGTGTCTATAAATCAGGATCAGAAAACGATGTTTGGGTTAAGACCAAAAACGGAGAAATGTTTCAAGGAACTGCATGGCCAGGTTTAGCCGCATTTCCCGACTATACCCAACCAAAAGTCCGTGAATGGTGGGCAAATTTGTACAAGGATTTTATGGCCAAAGGCATGGATGGTATTTGGAACGACGTGAACGAACCCGCAGTAGGTGGCGATTTGGGAACCATGCCAAACGATAATGTTCATCTCGGCGGTGGAAACTTACCGAAAGGTTCGCATCTTTTGTACCACAACGCTTACGGTCGTTTGATGGTGGAGGCCAGCCGTGAGGGGATACTTGCAGCCAATCCGGATAAACGTCCTTTTATACTGACAAGATCCAATTTATTGGGTGGACAACGTTATGCGGCAACATGGACAGGTGACAACTGGGCCGGTTGGGATCATCTGAAATTATCTATTCCTATGTCTATCACCTTGGGTCTTTCGGGACAACCTTATAGCGGACCTGATATTGGTGGTTTTTTGAACAATACGACTCCGGAGGTCTTTGCCAATTGGATCGGTTTTGGATCATTGATGCCCTTTGCTCGTGGTCATGCTTGTGCAGGTACCAACAACAAAGAGCCATGGGCGTTTGGCACCGAAATTGAAAACTCTTCCAGAATGGCGCTGGAACGTCGTTACCGTTTGTTGCCCTACTACTATACCTTGTTTCACGAATCCCATAAAACAGGTTTACCTATTATGGCACCTGTGTTCTTTGCCGATCCGGCAGATGCCAGTTTAAGATCCGAACAACAGTCTTTCCTGGTTGGAAAAGATATGCTTGTCGTACCGAAATGGGCTGAGAATCCGATTTCTCCAAAAGGTATCTGGGAAGAATTCAGCTTAATTGATGGTGATCTTGCCGATAAATATCAGGCCATTATTAAAATAAGGGGTGGGGCCATTATTCCTGCCGGAAAAGTGATACAGAACACCAACGAGAAATCGTTCGAACCTTTGACCCTGATCGTTTGTCCGGATGCTAATGGAAATGCTTCAGGCGATATGTACTGGGATGCTGGTGAAGGCTGGGCATTTGAATGTGGTGAATATGGTTTTTATCATTTTTCAGCCAAGCGCAGCGGCAACGAAATCACCGTTAAAATTGCGGATAAAGAAGGTAAAAGTGACTACATCGGTAAGAATGCAGTCCAGGTTAAAGTATTAGTGAGCGGTAAAGTATATGAAGCTTCCGGATCCATAAAAAAAGGCATAGTTGTTAAACTTTAAACATATAGTATCCCATCAGGCCAGGACGCTCGTATTCGTCCTGGGACTGATGTATGGATCCCTGCTGCAAGCCATGGAAGTCACTTTTCCGATTGTCCTGGAAGCAGAGAATGCGGAATTGCATGGAGATTTAAAGGTGAAGTCGGTGTCTGGCTTTTCCAATGGTGCTTACATTGGTGATTTTAATGATGCCAGCGGTGCCTATTTGCGATTTCTGGACGTTGAGGTGCCTGCAGAGGGTACGTATCAATTGAATATCTATTATGTTTGCATGGAACAGCGATCCATGTTTATCAAGGTTGGCAATTACGAGCAAACGGTCGTTCAGATAAAAGCAGGAACCCCCGATTGGAATCTGCCACCTACCGGAGTATTGAGTTCCGCCATTTATTTAAATAAGGGAAAAAACACGCTTAAAATAGGTTGCTTTAACGGAAGTGGCCCAAATCTTGATAAGTTTGAAATACTGGAAACGACTGAGGTCCTTGATAAACCTTTTGTAGAGAAACCCGTGTTCCATTACGATCTGACAGACAACGCCGATATTATTCCAACAGTCGAAAATGCGACACTTTCCTTTTTAACCGACAACAACGATACCACGCTTTACTCAGTTCCTGGTGTCACCTCCACGCAGGTCATCGTCGATTGTAAATCGCCCGTTTTACTCTCCGGGTATTTATTCTCAGCAGGAAGTGGGAGCAGTCAAAATGTGGCAAACTGGAAGATGGAGTATTCTAAAGATGGAAAAATCTGGACCAGAATATATCCAGGTGCATCCAATGATTTAGTAGGAGCGACGATTTTTACCATAAACCGTGACCCGGCGACCGCGCAAAATTATGCAGCACCCTATTATCGAATCACCGCATTGGGTGATGCTGGTATTCAAATAGCCGAAATCCAGTTGTTTGGATGTCCTTACGTGGCGAATGTCAATGGCAAAAGTTTTCCCGCCGATATGACAGATGGAATGGATCTGTTAACTCAATCTTATGGTGATCCGACAGGTGGATTTTTACCACCTCTTGACGAGCGTTATTACAATTTGTTTAATCGAAACTTATCCAAAAAATACTATCAGGGAGATGCCAGTCAGTTTCATGTTCAGTACGAACCAACGAATCCTCAGAAGCTGGAGTATTATACGTTGACTTCGTGTCGGGATTTTCCGGACAGAGACCCCAGAAAATGGGTCGTGGAAGGTTATCTTACCGGTAAATGGGAAACGATTGATGAAGTATCAAACTTTAAATTCCCTTGCCGTTTTGCCACGATGAAATTTGATGTGTCTGCCGATAAGGATTATTTGGGTTATAGGCTGAGCATGTTGGAAAACAATGGTTCCAGCTCTTTTCAATTGCTTAAATGGCAACTGTTTGGAACGACCGCCCCTTCAGGTATTCCCGGATCCTCACTGGATGGCGTAACCTTGTTTTCCTTTAAAGGAGAAATCCGACTGGAGGTAAATACTGCTGAGCGGCTTGCTTTTGAAGTCTTTGATCTTGCTGGTCAAATGGTGTCCAGAGGGATGGTTACTTCCAGTGAAACGATATCCATCAAATCGGGGGTGTATTTTGTGAAATTATCGTCCGAAAAAACCAGTACGTTCTCAAAAATCTTAGTTCAATAACCTTTCCTATGTGTAAACCACTTATTCGTTTTAGTCTATTCTTAAGTTCCTTTTTCTTGATTGGATCTTTGAACATGCATGCTGAGCAGCTTGTTGCAACAGTGGAGTCGCCCGATCAGAATCTTAAACTTGAACTGATACTGGATGGTGGAACGGCCTATTATCAGGTAAAAAAGGGAACAGAACAACTACTTTCAAAATCAAGACTTGGAATCAGTACGTCTGCGGGAGATTTTTCTGCCAACCTGACGTATGAGTCTTCTGTGACTCAGAGTGTAGATGAAACGTACACCCTGCCTTTCGGCAAGAAAAAAGACTATGCAAACAATTACAACGAACTTTCAGCTGTTTTTGACCGTTTAGGTCAGAAGATCCGCATCGTAGCGAGGGTTTATACGGATGGTATTGCTTTTAAATATGAGCTGGATGGTTCAGGAAATGTTGCTGTTGTCTCCGAATCAAGTGAGTTTAACATCGAAAGTTTAGAAAAATCCTGGTCCCAAGTCTATTCAAAAGGGTATAACGAGCCCTTTAAAGAATCAAGCTGGCAGGATTTGGAATGTATGCGCTCCACCTCTTTACCCATGATGGCAAAATCAGGAACGCACTTTTTTCTGATCAGTGAAGCCGAGAATTCCGGCAAATATTCGTCCGCAAAGATTAAAGCCGGCAGCGAACCCGGATCCATGGCTTTTTTTATAAACGAGACTGTCAATACGACGCTGCCTCTTAAAACGCCCTGGCGGGTCATCTTAATTGGTACCTTACCGACCATCCTGGAATCTGTGACGATAGAAAATCTGAATCCGGTCACTAAGATACAGGACCTTTCCTGGATCAAACCTGGAAAAGGATCCTGGAGCTACGGAGGAGAAGACGCCTCGAATTATCTGGGTATCAACCTGATCCGATCGTACATAGATTGGACCAGTGAAATGAACTGGAATTATTTTACATTGGATAGAAACTGGAATAGAAAGGATGTCAATTTTACGCTGAAAAGTGTTGTCGATTATGCGGCTACGAAATCGATCGGGATTTTTATCTGGCTGAATCAGGCCAAACTATCCAGCAATGAGACACTGATGAAAGGTACGTTGAAACCCTATAGCGATATGGGGGTGAAAGGCATCAAGGTCGATTTTTGGGAGAGCGATTCGAAAGAAATGATGAAAAAAATGGAGACTCTGCTCAAAGTGACCAGTGAACTGAAATTGCTGGTAAACCTGCATTCCTGCACAAAACCCACAGGTGGCAGAAAAACATGGCCTCATCTTCTAACAACTGAAGCGGCTTTAACCGGAGCTTTTTATGCATCAAACCCGGAATTGGTTTCAGCCCGGAACAATGTAAACCTTTCATTGATCCGAAATGTGATAGGCCCCTTGGATTTTTCTCCCACCGATTTTGCCGATAAATATGGAAAAGTGCTGAGCAGTACGACCTATGCTCACCAGATAGCATTGGCTGTCGCTTTTGAATCGGGTATTCAAAACTTCATGGATGCTCCTGAAAATTACAGATACAGCATTTCAAAGAATTTTCTTAAAATCCTTCCTGTTGCCTGGGATGATGTCAAATGTCTGGAGGCCGAAATGGATCAATGTTCGACCATTGCCAGAAGAAAGGGCGACGACTGGTATGTGGCTTCCATTTGTGACAGTGGGCGGGTAGTTGATTTATCCTTGTCCTTCCTTTCTAAGGATTTGACGTACAACGCCTACATTTACAAAGATGGGGATTGCCCTTCTGAAATAGCTTTTGAATACAGAGAGGGAATGAAATTGACCGATAGCTTATCGGTTGCGCTTTTACCGAAGGGTGGGCTAACAGTTCATTTTTCACCTTCCCCCAATTTCCCGAAACCCAACTATGTAAAATACGAGGCGGAGTCTTTGACAAACAAGTTTGGTGTGGGAGTCCTTATATCTACCGACAGGGACAGCTTGTGTTCCGGAGGAAAGTTTGTTTCAATGATAGGTAAACCCAGATCCCTGACCTTTCAAAAGGTGAGAGTCCCTGAATCCGGAGACTATGCAGTAACGCTTTTTTATATGTCACCGACAGCCCGTAAGGCATTTGTCAAAGTAAATGGCGATGCAAACACTCTAAAAGAGTACTCCTTTGTGCCAAGCGGTGGAAGCGAAGGAATGGGTCTGGCCATGAAAAACATCCGGGTCCAATTGGATGCAAACAGGGACAATACCCTCGAAATTGGAAATCTGAGTGACTATGCACCCAATATTGACCGAATTCTGGTCCAACCCATAAACGATACGTTTTCGGATATTCAGATTGAAAAAACGTCCGCCAAATCGTCCCTGGTCTATGTCTTGAACAAAGCCATCGTTATCACGAGTGATTGTCAGACACAATTCCGTATATACAATCTATCGGGACAACTCATTAAATCAGGAAAGTTTGAATCTGGTATGGAGGTGGTACCCCTTCCAGTAAGTGGTGTTTACATGGTAAAACTGGAAGCCGGAAATAAACAATCTGTAGAGAAAGTTATTTTATTTTAAAAGGTTTTGAAAAATTAACTTTTGAAATGGCGCAAAAGTTAACTACTCTTTCGTATGTGTAAGTAAGATATGACACACATCAATACGAAATGAGAAAACACACACGATATTTACTGATCACTTTCCTGGGTTGTTTACTGACTAATTTTGCCCATTCTTATAGTTTAAAGCAGATCGTTGACAAAGAGCATTTGTCTAACAGCGCCATTACCAGTTTTTGTCAGGACGATAAAGGTGTGATGTGGATTGGCACGTGTGATGGGCTAAATATTTACAATGGCAGGGAAGTTCGCAACTACGAACCCGTTGATGAGGAAAATTACTTATCTGGAAATTTAATTGACAAAGTCCTTTACTCCGGCGATGACACGTACTGGATCAAGACGTATTACGGTGTCGATAAATACGACGCCAAGAAAAATAAGCTGGTTAAATACAATGAGTTCAGACAGTTGTTTTTCATTGAAAAAGACAACAACAATCATATTTTCATTATTCAGGAGAGCAACTCCATCTACTATTACCACAAAAAAAGCAATACCTTCAAGAAAATATTTATTTCAGGGGTCATTTTTTCAGATATAAGCAAGTTTTTTATTGATCGTAAAAACACGATATGGATCGTCACAAACAAAGGCTACAGTTCCAGCTTCAAGATCTCTGAAAATAGTAAGACTGGTGAAATTACCCTATCTGCAAACAAGAAACGTCTGCACAACAATGCGCAATTACTGGATTGCTTTTACGATGATAACTGCATTAACCTGATTGATGAAAAGAAGGACTTTTTCAGCCTGGATATAGCCAGTGGTAAGGAGACGTTTGTTTACAATCTGGATAAGGAAATACAATCGAGAGGGAAAATTTCATCCATTATCAAATACCACGATAGCTTCTTTGTAGGGTTTTCGATGGGCGGTTTGATCCTCCTGGAAAAACCGAAAAATGCGATGGATTATAAATCCACTGTCATTGATGTGAATTGTGGCGTTTTCTGTTTAAAGAAAGACCGGTTTCAGGACATTGTCTGGATTGGGACGGATGGTCAGGGCGTTTATCATTATACGAATACGCCTTATTCCGTAAAATCAACGTTGCTGAACAACATTCCCGATGGAATGGATCGTCCCATCCGGGCTTTGTATCTGGATGAACAGAAAACACTTTGGATAGGTAGCAAAGGAGATGGAATCCGGAAGATTTACAACTACGACATCAACAAGAGCATTCTTAATTCCAAAATTGAAAAACTGACTCGTGAAAATAGCTTATTGAGCAACAATGCCGTCTATTGTTTTGCCAAAAGCAAAAGAAACATACTCTGGATTGGCAATGATGAAGGGGTCGATTATTATTCTTTCAGGGAAAACAAAATCAAGCGGCTGACTCTAAACCTGAATGGTGCCCGTTTTAAATACATTCACGACATCTATGAGGATAAAAACTCCAATCTCTGGATAGCCAGCGTTGGTTTGGGAGTCATTAAAGCGCATATAGGTGGAAGTGACACAGAACCTGTTCTGGAAAATATTCAACATTATTCCATCAACAACAACGATTTCGCGTCCAATTTCTTTTTCTCCATTTATGCAGAGAATGATTCAACCATTTGGTTTGCAAACAGAGGTTTCGGCCCCATCAAATACAATGCAAAAACCAATAGTCTGAACCCAATAAACCTGTATAAAAAATACAACAACCAGACAGCAAACGATGTTTTTTCCATTACAAAGGATGAATTCAATCACTACCTGTTTGGAACCAGTTTTGGACTCATCAAATACAGCTCTTCTGAGAATTCCACGATTTACAACAAAAAGGATGGTTTTTTGAACAATACGGTTCATGCCATACTGAAAGGTGTGAACAACAACTATTGGTTAAGCACCAATCAAGGTCTGATTGTCTTTGATACTCAGAAAGATATATTTCGGATTTTTGACAGACTGGACGGACTGGAAGTGGCCGAATTTAGTGATGGTGCCGCATTTAAAGACCAGAAAACGGGTACGTTGTTTTTTGGTGGAATCAATGGTTTTGTCACTGTGATGGAAAAGAATGTTACCGAGCAAAAGTTTATGCCTCCCATCATTTTTGACAAACTCAGTATTTTTGGTGCCTATTACAACATCCTGGAAGTGCTTACAAAAGAAAAGAAAATGGATGTTCTAAAACTCAAACACAACCAAAATATTTTCTCCATTTCTTTTACCGCGGTCGATTATTTGAATGGAAACAATTATAATTATTACTACAAGCTGGAAGGTTTGAGCGATAAATGGATCAATAACGAACATTCCAATGTCGCTTCTTTTACAAACTTATCTCCGGGGAACTATTACCTCAATATCAAGTACTACAACCAGACGCTGGGAAAAGAAAGTCCGGTCTATCGAATAAAAATACACATCAACCGACCATGGTATCAATCCTTTCTGGCCTATTTGTTTTATTTAATCCTACTATTCTTTGCTGTTAAGTATATTCTTAGATTTTTAAAGACTCAGGATAGTCAGAAAAAGCGGGAATTACTGAATGACATTGAGAAGAAGCATCAAAAGGAGATGTTTGAGTCGAAACTGACATTTTTTACGAACATCGCACACGAGTTTTGTACACCGCTGACCTTGATTTCCGGTCCGTGTGAACGTATCCTGGAACGCAAGGACAACAACAAATTTGTGATTGACTACGTGAAGATGATTAAGACAAATGCCGAGCGACTGAACAACCTGATACAGGAACTGATTGAGTTCAGGAGGATAGAAACAGGCAACAGAACACCTGTCATAGAGCCTTTACCCGTTTCTGAACTGATCAGCGAAATTACAGATTCCTTTCAACTTCTGGCTGAGTCAAAGGAAATCAGTTTTGACACCGAAATCGATCCATCTCTCATCTGGAATACGGACAGGAGCTTTATCACAACCATCGTGACCAATTTACTTTCAAATGCTTTCAAATATACCCCTGCCTTGGGCAATGTACTCCTGAAAGTGTCAGTTTCCGATATCAATTTGGTGATTCAAACCACAAACGATGGCAAAAACATAAAAGATAAAGATCTGGATCGCGTCTTTGACAGATATACCATCCTGGACAATTTTGAGAACCAGGACGGCAAACAAAGCTTTTCCAGGACTGGTCTTGGTTTAGCTATTTCCTCCAATATGATAAAAATCCTGAACGGAAAAATTGACGTAGAAAATGCGGCCGGAAACAAAATCATCTTTACCGTGCTTTTACCAAATATGGAAATTGTGGAAAACATACCAGAAGGTAAAGTCATGAATGAATATGTACCTTTTGTAGAAATTCCATCCACAATTCATTTAAACGAAAAGAACATTGATCGGGAAAGACAAACGCTCCTCATCATTGACGATGATATTGAGATGCTTTGGTTTGTTGGTGAAATATTTTCAGAGGAATACAACATTATCAAGCTGCAGGACTCCACACAAATCACACACATCTTAAATGAAGTCAATCCCGATCTGATCATTTGTGATGTTATGATGCCCAATTTGAACGGGATTGACTTGACTAAAAAGATAAAAGAAAAAAAGGAAACCAATCACATTCCAATCATACTCATTTCAGCCAAGCACGAGATAGAGCAGCAGATTGAAGCGATTTCGTCGGGTGCAAACATTTACATTACAAAACCGTTCAATACGGAGTTTTTACAAACGCTTGTGCGACAACTGCTTGAACGTCAGGCAAAACTGAAAGACTATTTTAGTTCGCCATTGAGTTCTTTCGACCTGACAGAAGGGAAATTGACACATAAGGACAATAGAAAATTCTACAAGACTGTTTTAAACATTATAAATGAAAATATAACGGATCCTGAACTATCCACCCAATTCATTGCAACGAAACTGGGGATGGGATCCCGCAGTCTATACCGCAAGATGAAAGAAATAGGTGCTCAAAGCCCATCCAGCTTAATTAACGATGGTCGTTTGTTTATAGCGAAAGATTTGTTGGTAAAGACGACCATCACCATTGAGGAAATTGTTTATAAATCCGGATTTTCAAACAGGGTGTCTTTCTTCAAGGCCTTTAACATGAAGTATAATTGCACACCTAAAGAATATCGAATGAAAAATATGGAAAATATCCAGTAATCCGCTTAATCCTCCAGATAATAATTGATGGTGGTTACGACACGGACTGTTTTGATGTGAGGTGTATTGGCGTCACGGTCACTGATGGAAAACTGACCCTGATCGGCCGTCTTGATTTTCCCCAGTTTGCTTTCAGAATCCTGTGCAAATTTGAGTGCGGAAGCTCTGGCGTTTTTGGTGGCTTCCTCGATCATTCCTGGTTTGATCGTATTCAGCTTTGTGTAAAGGAATTGTTTCTGGAAACGGTAGTCATCACCGGCAATGGCTATTCCCTGGTTGATCAGTTCGTTTTGTCTGGCCATCAGCTCACGAACTTTTCCGACCTCCTGGGATGTCACTGTCACGATAGAAGTCATGTTGTAACGGTAGCGGGAAGGATTGGCTGAATACCGTTCCGCCTGCATGTCGATGATTTCCGGAGCTGAGACCAGGATTTCACTTGCCTTGATGCCATTCACTGTCAGATAGCTGACGATGGCCTTGTTTTTTGCGAGTATGCTTGTGTTTAAAGCAGCCAGATCATCTCCGATCTCCTTGAAAGTCAATGGCCAGATGACACGATCGGCGGGTACTTCCTTCTCCGATAGCCCTTTGACACTGACAACCCTGTCTTTGGCCTTGAAATTTTCAATACCACCTTTCAGACTTAAACCTAAAATAACCAAACCCAATCCGATACACAGACCGGCTGCCAATACTTCATACTTCATCCGACTTTCCATAAGATTTTGATTTTTAGTTACCACAAATTTAGCAAGTTCTGTTACCTTTGTTCCATATCCGGAAAAAAAATGTTCAAAGAATGAAAAAAATAGTAGTTACTCTCCTCCTGACCATTCTTGTCGTCTTTTCTACGCAAGCTGCTGTTGTTGACACCGTTTTGACCTACAGCCCTTCGATGAAAAAGAATATCAGGGCTGTCGTGATCACACCAGATCGTTATGCTGCAGGAAAAGAATTCACAGGTCTGAGCATGGGCGGTCACGGTGATTTGTATCTGGCCTTTCGTCATCCGGATGTGAATGGTTTTGCCGGATCCATGAGTGGCGGTGTGGACATCAGGCCTTTTTCCAACAACTGGGAATTCTGGACCGTTTCCATTCAGACGCATTCCCAGTATATGAGTCGGTTTTTCACCAGTAAATAACCGTTAAAGGACTGGTTTTCCTCTAAATACAATCATGAGAACAATTTTAGTATTACTTTTCATTACACTGGCCAGCTTTGAATCCTTCGGACAAGATAAGCTGGAACGTAAAGTCATTTCAACCTTATTGGATAACGGCAGGCGATTTATCCCTGAATACAAGATCACACGCAAGAAAGTGCGGATGAAGTCTTTTAATCGTTTAAAAGATCCTGCCTATGTCCTGCTGAATGTCACCACGAACCCCACCAATGAGGCGACGTTTGATACAACCGGCATGTTTGAACGTAAGGTGTTGTCGTTAAAGGATAAGGACATACTCCGTGACTTTTGTGAAAAGAATAGTGCTTCGTTGAGTCTGGTGCATGAATTTGATGAAAAAGTGGATGTGACTTATATTCGCAAAACCGATTACAGGAAACTGCTTGGAGGAAATGACTGGCATGATTACTACAAAAAATACGACCTGAAACCGATGGTCATGATTTCCAGACCGGGTTTCAACAAAAGAAAGAACAAGGCACTCATTTACCTGACGTATTCACTGGGAGAAACGGACGGTGCCGGATACTATATGGTCCTGAAAAAATCCTGGGGCAAATGGAAGCAGAAAGGGTTCATTCTTATTTGGTTAAAATAACCAGGATCCTTTTTAGATGAGGCCCATGCGTTCCATCAGAATGGAGGCGTTCATGTTTTGACTTACCCCTTTCTTGAGCTTGTAATCGTAGATGATATCGGAATCCGTATGCTCTATTTCAAAACAAATGTTGAAAAAGTGCTGCGGATTTTCTTCCGACAGTTTGCCCAGAGCCAGATCGTGGGTAGCCACCAAACCGGATACCGGCAAGGAAAGTAACCTGTTCAGGAACTTGATGGAACCATTCAGTTTGTCCCTGGAATTGGTTCCTTTCAGCATTTCATCCAGGATGATGAAATTCGGACGATCGTTTGAAACCTGATCGATCAAGGCTTTCAATCTCAAAAGTTCGGCATGGAAGTAGGAGGTACCCTTGGCCAGGTTGTCCGTCGTTCTCATGCTGGTGAAAAGCAGGATGGGTGTAAACGAGAAGCGTTCTGCACAAACCACGTTACCGCTAAGCGCCAGGACCATATTGACTCCCACAGACCTCAGGAAGGTGCTTTTTCCTGCCATGTTTGCACCTGTTACGATGTAGAGTTCATTCAGTTTCTCCGTTCGGAAATTGTTTGTCACCATCTGGCCGGCATCCAGCAAGGGGTGTCCAAGCGATAATGCTTCGATGACGCTTTTGCCGTCGGGTTTTGGAACAGCATATTCCGGATGGTTGAAGCGGAAGTTGGCCATACTCACCAGCACTTCCATCTGATTGATGGCTGAGATCCACTGGTCGATGTCATTGATGTGTCTTTCTTTCCATTTTTCGAGCCTCAGCACCAGGTGCAGATCGTTGAGGTAAAGGCCATCCAACAGGACGGTGATCAGCAGATTGGCTCTGCCTTCAAAACCGTTTTGAATGGTGTTCAGGGAGGAGAAAGCGAGCAGCGCATTCCGCTCCGAAAACAAGTTCTTTTCGATCTGGACCAAAAGCCTGGAGGAAAAATGTTCTTCGTGAATGACTTTGGCCAGATAGGTGTAATTGCCTACAGCAGTAATAAATTTACCCAGCTCCATGTTCAGCCTGTTGATTCTGGAACTGTACAGGAGGGCCACCATGAGCTGACCCAAAAACCAAACAATGGCGATGCCGATGAATCTGGACATAAAGAAACCCAAAACCAGTAGCACAAGCAGAATAATATTGGAGCCGTAGATGAGACGTTTGGGACCTTTTGTCCTGAAAAAGCTGTCTAGTTTCTTCCACTGTTGGATCAACTGATCGGTGGTTCGGGTGATGTGTCGGTGGTTGCCGCTCACCAGAAATTTCTGATACCAGTCTGCTTTTTTGATGAGTTCGCCCGTTGCCTCTTGTCTGTCTTCGATGGTGGTTTTATCCAGACAGGGATTGAGTAGTGTTTCAGCCATATGGGAAGTCCCGTTCGGGGTGATGCAGCGGTTGATGACCTGAAAGATGGATTCCTCGCCAAAAACATCCAGATCGTTGGAGTAGGGATGGTTCGGATCGTTGAACAATTCCCCTTTATCCAGGCTGGAAAAGTCTCCGTTCAGGTAGTCCAGCTCTTTTTGGTTGTATTCGATGAGTGCCTTTAATGCATCAATTTTTGCAAGAAACCGGGAGTCTATCCTGGAAAAGAGGATAAAACCTATCAGGGAAAAGATGGGCAGGATGAGTGCCAGAGTCGTTCGCTCATTGGTGAAATAACTGTAAATGGAAAACGCCAGAAGGATAAAAAAGGCTATCAGGACGATACTGACGATGTTTCTTTTCTTTTTGGACACACTCAGATCTTGACTCAGTGTCTCTATTTTCTTATGATAGAAATCTACAGGCTTATCAGCAACCATACTGTTCATGAATTTTTTTCTGTAAAGTTACGAATCAATTTCCAAAAAACAGATTCCAAAGCGGAATCGAGCTCACACAAGTTTGGAATATTTTTATCTATCTTTGTTCTTCGACATCTCTTTCGGAGTAGGTTCTTAATTTAATACGGAATGAAACGTATCTTTTGGGTCTTAATGCCTTGTCTATTGTTTTTAGTACCTGTATCAGCACAGCAGAAAGTCTGGAAACTGGGTGTCAATACCTTTTTCGACAATACTGAGTTTGGACATTCCGAAATACAGATCCCCCAGACCATGGCAGGTGTGCATATCACTCCCGAAATCGGGTTAAGCTGGGATTCCATCCATCGGGTCTATGTGGGAGCCGATCTTATGCACGAATTTGGCAGCAACAAGACCATCGATTTCATCAACCCGATAGCCTATTACGAATTCAACAACAAGCCGTTCCGTTTCCTGATGGGCGCCTTCCCAAGAGAAATGGCACTGGATGAGTATCCCCGTATTTTCTTTTCCGATTCCATCAAAAACTACCGCCCCACCATGACCGGATTCCTGTGGGAATTTTCCCATAAAAAATCCTATATCCGGGCATGGCTCGACTGGACCAGCAGGCAGACCTACACCAGGCACGAAGCTTTTTTCATGGGAGAATCCGCCCGTCTGGATCTGGGTCTTTTCTATGCACAGCATTTCGGATACATGTTTCACTTTGCAGGTATCATGGATCCTGCTGTTCCTGAAGGGCTCCACGATAACGGCATGTACCTCACCTCAGTAGGTGTGAATCTGGCCGAAAAGACCGGTTTTGATAAGCTTGAAACCAGTTTGGGCTGGGCTGTCGGGATAGAGGATGAACGAAAAGAGACACAGCAATGGTTGGCGCATCATGCATTGATGTTTGATACAAAGGTTGAATACAGGGGCATTGGTTTGGAAAACTCCTATTATCGGGGTAACGGACAAATGTCCTTTTACAACGATCATGGAATGAATCTGTATTGGGGCGACCGCATCTATCGGGCCAGCCAATACGACCGGGCCGATCTCTATGTCCGTTTCTTTCAGTCGGATGTGGTGAAGACCAAACTGATGTACACCCTTCATTTTGCGGAAGGAAAGATGTACAATGAACAGTCTTTGTATGTGTCTGTCAACCTGAACAACCTGGAAAAGAAGCTGAGCAAACCATACCGGTATCTGTGGAGTTCCTGGGTCGAATCTCTACGAAAATAATTCTAAAAGTAAGTTCCTATGTCAATCTGTCGGAAAGACTTTTCTGCCAAAAAAATGTTCAACCTCTTGCTGGCCTGCTGGTTTGTGGTCAATCTACTGCAGGCCCTTTTCACAGGGATGTCCAATGATGAAGCCTATTATGCGCTTTGGGGAAAGCATCTGGCCTGGGGCTATTTTGACCATCCGCCAATGGTGGCCGTATTCAATTTCCTGAGTTCGTTGCTTTTCGACGGAAATCTGGGTGTGCGCTTCATGACTGTCATAGCTCAAATCGGAACCCTTCTGCTCACCTGGAAAATTCTGGAAGAGAAACAGGCAGACTGCAAAAGCGTAGGTACATTCTTTATTCTGGCAGCTTCTTTGGTGATGTTTTCAGCATTGGGTTTTATTACCACACCCGATGCGCCATTTCTTTTTTTTACCGCGCTCTTTCTTTTAGCGTACAAGCGTTTCCTGAAAAGTGAAGACGCCCAGAATACCCTGTTGCTTTGTCTGGCAATGGCCGGTATGGTTTACAGCAAGTATCAGTCCTCGCTGGTCATTGGCCTGGTGGTTTTGTCCAACCTGAAGCTTTTAATGAAACCCAGATTCTGGTTGGCAGGTATAGCAGCCTTATTGCTTTTGACTCCGCACTTTTACTGGCAGTACAGTATGGACTTTCCAAGCTTCAAATACCACCTGGTAGACAGAAGCAATCAGTTTCAGCTGAAGTATTTCCTGGAATACCTGCCCAATCAGCTGGCTGTGTTCAATCCTTTCACATTGGGACTGGTGGTGTATGTGCTTGTCAAGTTTAAAAGTAAGGATGTCTTTGAGCGGGGAATGCGCTTTGTGATTGTCGGTTTTATCGGCTTCTTCTGCGTCATGTGTTACAGAGGCCATGTGGAACCGCACTGGACCGTGGCTGCATCCATTCCGATGATTATCCTTTTGTACAACAAGGCTAAAGAGAACGAAGCGGTCCGGAAGTTTGTCAGTCGTTATGTGTTTGGTTCACTGGTGTTGGTGCTTCTGGCCAGAGTGGCATTGGTATGCCCGCCTTTGGCCGGTAAAGCCGGTTTTTACGAGCAAAAGAAATACAACGCCATAGAACAGGTAGCCGGTGACAAGCCTGTGGTCTTTACCGGTTCGTTTCAGCAACCATCGCTCTATACTTTTTTCAGTGGAAAGACTTCGACTACCATCAGCTCAGTCCACAACCGTCGGACACAGTTTGACCTCTGGCAGCTGGAACGGGAATTGGAGGGTAAACCTGTTTTTGTCTGTGCCAAAGTCGATGGCCTGAGCCAGACCTATCAGGTGGACGGACACACGTTTGACGGTTTTTTTACGGAGGCTTTTCATTCAGCGATGAGGCTACAGGTAAAAACAGAGCCCATTCCTGTCAAGTTTTATAAACCCGGTGAGATTATCTTAGTCCGGTTTTCGATACACAACCCGTATCCTTACGTCATCAATCTGGATGACAAGAGATTCCCTTCCAGAATCTGTGGCAGTTTTTTCACTAAGAAGATCAAGGAAACAACTCCTGTGGTGACGGATGTCCCCGTGAAAGTGCTGAAACCCAACGAAACGATTACGGGAAATATGTACACCACGGTTCCTGAAACGCTACCTTTTGGAGAATACCATTTTTCATTCACCATACAGGGTCTTTTTGGTCCTGCACTGGAAAATGAGGTCGTTAAAATGACTGTAAAAGGATGATTATAGACCATTTACTGCTTTTAAAACTGATCAAGTTCTGCGTTGTCGGATTTTCCGGTGTCTTTGTAGACTTTAGCACGACCTGGCTTTTGAAGGAAAAAGTCGGGATCAATAAATATGTGGCCAATTCCACCGGCTTTTTAGTGGCTGCTACCAGCAATTACTTTTTCAACAGGGTCTGGACCTTTCACAGTCAGAATCCAGAGATTGCCACGGAATATTTCTCCTTTTTCGGGATTTCCCTGATTGGTTTGGGCATCAATAACCTGATACTTTATCTTCTGACTGAAAAATGGAAGTTGAATTTCTATTTGTCTAAACTTTTTGCAATCGGTGTTGTTACGATCTGGAATTTCGTGATGAATTATCTGGTTACTTTTAAATAAAAAACGATCCTGGAGTATGGTGATGATGAACAGAGAAGAGGCAATTGCGATCATGAATACGTATGGTCAGGTACAGCGGCCCTTTTTTTTTATGATTGATTACAAGCAGGAGAAAAATGTAGTAGTACCATTGGACGAAATGGATCCCGGAGAAATTCAGTTTGAAATGTCGAACCATTCGATCCGAAAACCGGGAATCAAAGAGAGTACTTTTCCGATTATCCTTTCAGATGACGGTTATTCTAAATCCGCCTACACGGAGCAGTTTGATCAGGTCGTTTCAGCTATCAGGAAAGGCAACAGCTATTTGGTCAACCTTACCTGTGAAACTCCGGTGACCCTGAATGCAAGCCTGGAAGAGGTTTTTCAGCAAGCTGTGGCGAAATATAAGCTGTGGTTCAGGGATCAGTTTGTGGTCTTTTCGCCCGAGACTTTTGTCCGGATCGAGCAGGGCATCCTTTCATCCTTTCCAATGAAAGGAACCATTGACGCCTCTTTGCCCGATGCTGCGGAAAAGATCCTGAGCAATTCCAAGGAAAAAGCGGAACACAGTACCATTGTTGATCTGATCCGAAACGATCTGAGTATGGTGGCTGAGAATGTACGCGTTGTCAGGTACAGGTACATAGACGAACTGACCACAGACAAAGGAAAGTTGCTGCAAATCAGTTCGGAGATTTCCGGACAGTTGCCCGAGGGTTATCCGGCCAGCATCGGGAGCATCCTGTACAAACTTTTACCAGCAGGTTCCGTGACAGGTGCTCCCAAGGATAAGACGCTGGAGATCATTGAGGAGGCTGAAACCTACGAAAGAGGCTTTTATACAGGAGTCTTTGGTGTCTTTGACGGACTGAACCTGGATAGTGCGGTGATGATCCGTTTTATTGAAAAGAATGCCCGGGGTTTGGTCTACAAAAGTGGGGGCGGCATTACGGCTTTCAGCCATGTAGAGGATGAATACGATGAAATGCTAAAAAAAATATATGTACCGGTTAATTGAGAGCATTAAGCTTCAGGACAGGCAATTACAACATATTGAATGGCACAACATGCGGTTCAATGAGGCCAGGCGCAAATTGTTCGGACTCCATATAGAGGTGGATTTGGCAGATTTGATTGCTATTCCGGAAAACCTGACCAGTGCGGTCTATAAATGTCGGGTACTTTACGGGAAAGAAGTTGAAGTCGTTGAATTTCAGCCCTACACACCCAGAGATGTCAGAACCTTACAATTGCTGGAAGACAATGCCATAGACTATGCCTATAAATACGAGGATCGTCGGGTATTTTACGACCTAATGTCCCGTAAAGGTCAGGCAGATGATATCCTGATTGCAAAAAACGGATGCATCACCGATACTTCCTATTCGAACATCGTTTTTTTTGATGGCGAGAAATGGATCACACCGGACACCTATCTTCTCAATGGAACTCAAAGGCAGCGATTGCTGGCTGAAGGAGTCATTTTTCAAGCCAAAGTTACGATCAGCGATTTAAAGAAATTCCCGTTGGCCAAACCCATAAATGCCCTGCTGGATTTTGAAAAGACCCCATTCGTTTCAATTAAAATTTAGCCGGGAAATATATTGAGATTCATGAAAAGTATGTATATATTTACAGGATATACAACTCGTTTCTTACCTTCACTGGCTAGTAAACTCTAATTGAAATCTCATGAAACGAATACTTTTTCTATCCTTTCTTTTACTTGCATTATTCAGTTGTGAACCCGTTGTTACTTTTAACCGGACTCAACCCGAAGGAATTGACAGCCTGACTGTCATCCCCAAAAAACTCGTGGGAAAATACCTGTCAACGAATGGGGCAACCAACCTGATCATTGAAAGTAAACGTATGATTCTGCATTACGACTATGAGATCAAATTGCCCAGGGACAGTACGAATTGGGACAACCTGACAGCGGAGGAAAAAGCGGGATTCCGTCTTGAAAACGATTCTGTCATTGAACATGTGGTGGACATAGACACTATTTTTGAATTTTCCGAAGATATGGTCCTGAAAAAATACAAGGGCTATTATTTTATGAATACCAGAAAAAAGGGAAATTCCTGGTATGTCCAGAAAATGCAGCTGAGCAAGGGAATGCTCACCATCGGTTCCATTTCAACCAAGCAAGAGCTAAAAATGCTGGGAAAGGTCAACGAATCACCGGTGGACACCACAACGTATCAGGTCAGCTTCAGCAGAAAACAATTTCATGAATACATTGATAATAAGGGTTTCTCAAAAGTGGATACCTTCACCCGTTTCAAATAGGACCGTTTGTAACTATGGAAAATGATAAACAATTGGAGGTTGATGCGCTTCATGCGACATTGGTCTCGCTGGAAACAGAGAAATCCAGGGTTGATTTTCTGTTGCGTGAAAGGATTAAGGAATTAGCTTGTCAGAATAGCATGTCGGAACTATTCGCTACCGCAACGATCCCTTTGGACGATATATGCGAACAAATAATACTGATTGTCCTGGAAGCTTTTCAATTTCCGGATGTTGCTGAAGCTGAACTTGTTATTAATAATCAGGTGTATAAATCACCAGGCTACAGAAATTGCAGAAAATTCATATATCAGAAAATTGAAGTCAATGCGGAGGTAATCGGACATTTAAAAGTTGGTTATCCGGAAGATCAGTTGCCGGAAGCTAATGAGCTCTTCCTGAAGGAGGAAAACAGTTTATTGTTTTCCATATGTGTCCGATTGTCCAGGCATATAGAAATGGATTTGTACGATCAAGCTCTAAAAGAGAGTGAAGATAAGTACCGTAGTTTGATCGAAAACATCACTGATATTATCTTTCGGGTAAATGCCAACCAGGTCATTACCTATATAAGTCCTGCCGTAATGAAAATACTGGGCTATCGTCCGGAAGAAGTGATCGGTCGAAGTTTTCACGAATTTGTGGGTGAAAACAGTGAAACGTTGAATTCGAGATTTGAAATGCTGAAAAAGCAGAATGAAATTCACAATGTCTATAAATTAAGGAGCAAATCGGGTGAAGATCACTGGATTCGATTATCAACCAAGCCCATCATTAAGGACAATCAATTTTGCGGAGGTGCCGGAACCATCATTGATATTACAGAGAAAAAGCTTGCCGAAGAAAGGCTCGAACAGCAGAATGAACGCATGAGCGCCATTCTGAGAGCAATGCCGGATATGATCTACATCATGGACAAAGAGGGAACCTATCTTGAATACTATGCAGACAATGTGGATCAGTTGCTGGCACCCAAGGACAAGCTTGTTGGTATGAACATGCGCGAGATCTTTGATGAAGAAATGGCCACACTGCATATTGATAAGATCAGGGAATGTATCCAGACCAGAAAAATATTGACCTATGAGTATGCCGTTGTAAATCAAGGTGTTTTGACCCATTATGAAGTCAGGCTTATACTCCTGAGTGACGAAAAAGTCTTAAGGTTTATCAGAGACGTAACGGCGAGAAAGAATGCTGAAAATGAAATACTGGACCTGAATGCCAACCTGGAGAATAAGATCAGGGAGCGCACTACGCAACTTGCCCGGACCAATCTGGAACTTCTCCGGGAGATTGAGGAACGTAATCGTGTCGAAGATGACCTGAAAAAAGCCAGACAGGATGCTGAAGATGCCAACATGGCAAAAAGTGAATTTCTTTCCAGAATGAGCCATGAGCTCCGAACACCCATGAATTCCATTCTGGGTTTTGCTCAATTGTTGGAAATGAGTGACCTGGTACCCAAGCAGAAAAAAAGTGTCCGGCATATCCTGCATAGTGGCAAGATTTTACTGGATCTGATCAATGAAGTACTGGATATTTCACGAATAGAAGCCGGTCGTCTTTCTCTTTCTATAGAACCGGTTCTTTTAGAAAGTGTCATAAAAGAGATGGTTGATGTTGTCTATCCATTGGCAAAAGACAAACATATCACCATTGAACTGACCGATTGTCATTTGACGAAACTCTATGTTCAATGTGACAGGCAACGACTGAAGCAAATTCTGATCAATTTGATCAACAATGCCATCAAATACAATAAAAAAGCTGGCTTGATCCGTATCAAGACCGAGTTGGTGCCCGGCATACATCAAAAGACACAACGGGTCCGAATTTCCATTATGGATAACGGGGTAGGCATATCTACTGAGAATCTAAAGAAGATATTTACACCTTTCGAACGAATTGGTGCTGAAAAATCCCAGACAGAAGGTACTGGCCTCGGTTTGACAGTGGTAAAAAAACTGGTGGAAGCCATGGGAGGAGATCTGGGAGTGGAAAGTGTCCTGAATGAAGGCAGTACCTTCTGGTTTGAACTGCCGCAGGTAGAGTACCAACAGGAGGAGAGACTACCGGAAGTAAAAGAGGATTTGAAAACCGGTAAAGAATCCTGTATCGGCCAGGTATTGTATGTTGAAGACAATCAGCCAAACATTGAATTGGTTGAACAAATATTCTCCGTTCAGCGTTCTGGAATCAGGTTGGTTGTGAGTATGAATGGGAGAGGTGTTGTTAAAATGGCCAAGGAAAATAAGCCTGATTTGATACTTCTGGATCTCAATCTACCCGACATGCATGGAAGCGAAGTGCTGGAAAGACTGAAGGCTGATAAGGAGACAAAGGACATCCCCGTTGTTGTCATCAGCGCAGATGCCATGCCCAAACAACTTGAGAATCTGAAAAATGCGGGTGCTACTGATTATTTGACTAAACCCTTGAATATTAAAGATTTTCTGGCAGTGATCGATGAGTATGTTTTTGACTGAAATGGATGCACCATGATAAACTCTGCTTTAATAAATGCGAACATTCTCATTGTAGACGATCAGGAAGCCAATATTGACATCCTGGAAGGTTTACTGGAATTGGAAGGGTATACCAATGTCATGTCTACCACCGATTCCCGGGAAGTACTGTCCCTTTATGAAAGCTTTAAACCAGATCTGATCTTACTGGATCTGATGATGCCCAACCTCACCGGATTTGAAGTGATGGAACGTTTAAAGGGTCAGATCGTTGAGGGTACCTATATTCCGATTCTGGTTTTGACGGCCGATATCACCACTGAGGCAAAAAAACGGGCACTGAAAGATGGGGCCAATGATTTCCTGACAAAGCCTTTTGATCTGACAGAAGTGGCTTTGCGTATCAGAAACCTCCTTTACACCAAATACCTGCATCAACAGATGGAGTTGCACAACCTGATTCTGGAGGAAAGGGTCAAAGAGAGGACCCGGGAACTGGAGGAGGCAAATACATTGCTGCAAATAGCTAAGGAAAAGGCCGAGTCCAGTGACAAGCTAAAGACGGCTTTCATCCAGAATATCTCTCACGAGATACGCACTCCGCTCAATGGTATCCTGGGCTTTAGCGACTTATTGGTCGATCCGGTCATCTCTGAAACCGACAAAGCACAATTCATTACCTTAATCCAGGAATCGAGCAATAGATTGCTCAATACGGTGGAAGATTATATGAACATTGCCCTGATCGTCACCGGAAACATGAAAGTCAAAGAAGAGACAGTCAATGTAAACGCTGTGCTGAAGGAATCAAAACTTATTTTTGAAAAGCGAGCCCACGAAAGGAACATCGACTTAAATTTGAAAGTCACAGCTGATACCGTTGGAGTGACCGTTGAGACAGATCTGTCTCTATTCAAAAGAGTTCTGTATCATTTGCTGGACAATGCCATCAAATTTACCCTCGAAGGAACCATCGATATTGGCTTTGTGATGAAGAAGGATTTCGTTGAGTTTTTCATCAAAGACACCGGAATTGGCGTGGATGAGGGGGTTAAAGACTTGATCTTTGATATTTTCATGCAGGAAGATATTGCCATGACCCGCGATCATGAGGGCAGCGGCCTGGGTTTATCCATCGTAAAAGGACTGTTGGTCTTATTGGGTGGAAACATCCATTTGGAATCGGTCAAAGGCGAGGGTTCCATTTTCTATTTCACATTACCTACCAAAGCTACAATCTCCTAATGGAAACTTTTATCAGAAACATTCCTAAGGCGGAACTTCATTTGCATATTGAAGGAACCTTTGAGCCAGAACAGATGTTCCGGATTGCAGAGCGAAATCACATCAAGATACCCTATCTGACGGTTGATGAAATACGTGATGCCTATAAGTTCAGCAATCTACAGGATTTTCTGAACATCTACTATGCATCCACCAATGTCCTGGTTCAGGAACAGGATTTTTACGACCTGACCTGGGCCTATCTGAAGAAAATGCACGAGCAGCACGTTGTTCATACGGAACTGTTCTTTGATCCACAATCACACACCAGCCGGGGCGTTTCTTTTGAAACTGTCATCAGTGGTATCCATCATGCGCTGATGGATGCGGAGAAGGAATTTGGAATCACCAGCAAGCTGATCATGAGTATTTTACGTCACCTGAGCGAGTCTTCAGCCATAAGTAGCCTGAATGAAGCTTTACCTTTTAAGGATTGGATCACTGGTATCGGACTGGACTCTTCTGAAGAAGGGCATCCACCCTCCAAATTCCGCAATGTGTTTCTGAGGGCAAGACAGGAGGGGTTCATTTGTGTAGCGCACGCCGGAGAAGAGGGGCCACCCAGCTATGTGAGGGAAGCCATCTATCATCTTGGTGTGACACGCATCGATCATGGCAACCGAAGCATTGAGGATATGGATCTTATCAACGAATTGGTTGACAGGCAGATGCCGTTGACGTTATGCCCTCTTTCCAACCTGAAACTCCAGGTTATCAAGGATCTAAAAGATCATCCATTAAAAAAAATGATGAATTACGGACTTTTGGTTACAGTCAATTCCGATGATCCTGCCTACTTTGGCGGCTACCTCAATGAGAACCTGCTGTCTGTTGCAAAAGCGTTGAGCCTGACCAAATACGATATTTACCGCTTGGCCAGAAATTCCTTTACATCCAGCCTTATGGAGGAGGAACTTAAATTGAAGCACATTCAGGAAGTGGAGGATTACTATCATCAGGCCATCAAAGAGTTGCCTTAGACCTATTTCAACAGGTCCACCAATTCCATCTGAGCATGTACAGTGGAATCACCCCGTATCAGAATCAATTTGACCGGTTTCTTTGAAACGGTCATCAATCGAAGCCTGATATCATTGATGTTGGTTTGCAAGGCATTCATTTCATTTATTTTAAAGATCTGGTCACCGACTAAAATCCCAGCCCGATCTGCCGGAGAGTTTTTACTGACGTTGCAAACCTCAGGCAAAGCCAGGAAGCGATTTTCAATGGACAATTCCAACCCGGCAATATTATAGGTAAATGGTTTCTTGAAATTGCTGTTGGGCTTGATCCACAAAGTCCTTTTCGGATAGTCAAAAATCAGATTGAAACGGTTTAGCAGTTGCCCTCCAATGATTCCATCCCGATCTGCCACCGAGATGACTTCTGCAATGGACAGGGAATCGGGAAAGGCCACAACAGGGGCTTTTAAAGTATGTCCTTTCATATTTATCTGATTGATGCGTCCTAAATGGCCTTCAATGACTCCATTCAATCCCTGACCTATGTATCTGTAAATCCTCTTTTCAGGAATCTCAATACGATCATCCCCAAAGGAACGGAACCAGGCCGTCACCTCAGCACCAGTATCCAGAAGTAAGGTTGCATTCCGGACGGTCCAATTGCTGCCGGTAACCGGAAGTGTGATATACATTCTATTCTTATCGATGGTCATAGCTATCGGTACATAACCTTTGGGGGTTTTGTAGGACTCCGATTCGTAGATTGTAATGATCTGAGTGTTGTAGTTGATACGGACAACGTTGTTCTGAAAGAAATCGGCTCCCAGGATACCATTTATTTTATAACCGACGTGATTGGATAAGCTGAAGATGTTTTCCCGGAGCACATAAACCGTTTGATTGCCGAGTTTTATCTTACCGGCCCGTAGTTCGTTGCCCTGGCTGCGATATGCCATGACTCCGGGGCCAGTACCCAGTCCCTTGATTTCAATCAATGAATTGTAGTTGAGAGCGAGGCTGTCTTCTTCGGTCAGTTCTGTTAGGAGTGTGGCCGTTGCACCTGAGTCAAGTATCATATTCAGCTTGGTCGAGCCGTTGATGGAAACTTCAACGATCATGTAGGAGCCGACAATTTTAAAAGGTACGGATGAGATCCTGGATTTTCCATGGGTGGGTATGTTCCAGAATGAAAGACCAATAAGTACAAAAAACAAAGTGACGTTTTTCATACTATAAAAACGTCACTTGTTTATACATTGTTCGGTAAATAAGAATTAATTATCCAGCGCTCCCGATTTGTACATCTCATTCCACCACCTGTCATCTTCCTTCAGGTATTTGGCAAACCATGCCAGAATGGTACGTTGCCATTCCAGTTTTCTCTGGAAGCCCCTGATGGAGTGGTTTTCTCCGTCCACTTTAATAAACTCAACGGGTTTGCCCAACATTTTCAAGGCGGTGTACATCTGAATGGATTCACCGATGGGCACATTGGTGTCTACAGCTCCCTGCAAGAGCAACAAGGGTGTGTTGATTTTGTCTGCATGGAATAACGGACTGCGCTGGGTGTACAATTCCGGATTGTTCCAGGGGTAACTGCCTGCAGATGCAGCACTGCTGTAGGTATATCCCCAATAACCTTCACCCCAGTAACTGGCAAGGTTGCTGATACCGGCATGAGAGACAGCGGCTTTAAAAAGGTCGGTTTTCGTTTGCAGGTACATGGTCATGAATCCCCCGTAGGAAGCGCCAAAACAACCAATCTTTGTGGAGTCTGCATATTCGTGCGAACGGCAGAACAATCTGGTACCCTCAATGATTTCGTCGGCTGTCTTATCCCCCCATGCGTTGACGTGTCTGGCTGCAAATTCCTGTCCGAAACCGGTGCTGCCTGATGGATTCAAGGTATAGACCACATAGCCCATAGCAGCGTAAAGATTCAGCGGATAATTGCCCTCAAATGCCCTGGACGTGGGGGAAGTCCCTCCGTAATAATAGACCAGTACCGGGTATTTCTTGGAGGGATCGAAGGAAGGTGGCAGATAATAACGTCCATAAATGGTCGTTCCATCTTCCGTCTTGAAATTCCAGTCCTCCACTTTCCCGGTTTCCACATTGCTGAGTCTCTCAGCACCTGGTTCGGCCACAGTTCTTTCAATAAAATTCTTCTTAAAGTCCATGGTGTAAACTTTTGACGTATTATCGACGCTGGAACCAAAATAGACCATGGTTTTGGCATCCGCAGCCAACTCAAAATGCGAAACCACATCTGGAGTAATATGCATGGTGTCAATCGCTTTTAGGGCCGGATCATAGGTGTACAGCCGTACATAGTCCTTATCTTCCGCCCTGAAGTAGATGAGTCCGTCATTCTTATTCCATACACTTTCCTGGATGGAAGGATCAAAGTTCCTGGTGATCGCTTCTACTTTACGGGTTTCCAGGTCCATGATGTAAGCCTGAATGTCGTACGTGTTTGCTATCTGCCCTTTGGCTATGTTCAGACCGATACCGTCAAATGCATCCGGACCGCCTTTGATCAACAGCTTTTTCCCATCGGGTGAGAAAGCGGCATCGTTGGCATATTTGTCGTGTTTCCAGATGGTATCCAGTTTCATTGTTTCCAGGTGGAGCAGGTAAAGATTTGATTCACTGAATGGTGCTTTTGCTATAAATTGATTTCTTGTACCAAAGAGCAATTGTTTTTCATCGGCACTGATATCGTGCAACCAGGTATTGTCCTTGCCGTAGGTCAATCTGCTGAATAGTCCTGTATTTAGTTCGTATTTGTACAATGAAGATCTGTTTCGGAAACCTTCCTGCCGGTCTTCCGGATTGATCAACCGGTGCAGTTCACCCTTGTCTTCGTCTGCGGATTCTTCCACTGAGAAAATGAGAAAGTTTTCCTTGGGACTAAAACTGAATGATCCATTCGGTAGATTTCTGGCAAGAATCTCCTGCTGCTGGGTGACTGGATTGAACGTGTGCAATTCATTGCCATCCAGACCTTTTACCGTAAAGTATAAGGCATTTGTCTTGGGCATCCACTGCATATTTCGGTTGCTTGTGTCCAGACTCCACATCACCTCGCCGCTAATCAGATATACCAGCTCGGAGATGCTGCTTCTCGATCCGTCTTTCAGGATGATGTTGTAATCGATCAGGGCATATCGGCCATTGGGTGAGATGGAGGCATTGGAAATGCGTTTCCCCATCAGAAAATCGGGTGTCCACAAAAAGCGACGGTTGGAGGCAGTGAGAATATTCTGAACGGTGGAGTCACGCTTTTCTGTCTTGACAAGAACAGATAAATTGGTATCGCAGGAGTCTGTGGATGCTGTCAGCATTTTGACCAACACCTGATATTGTCTGGGATCGGCTTTTAAGTCGATCGTTACCAAACCGGCTTTCCCTCTGTCCGATTCCTGTGTCTTCTTTTCAGTGTTCTTTATCCCATCCACATAGACCTCAAACGCATTGGTCGATTTGATTTCAAGTTTAAGGGGCATGTAGTTTTCAGGCTGGACAAAAAATTTCCACAACGAAAGCTCAAAGCCTTTTGAGGGTTTTTTCCTTCTAAAGGTGGAGTCCGATTCTACGTGGATGGTTTTGTATTTAGTTAAATCCATCGGTTCTTTCAGCTGAGTCTTCAGCATGGTCTGCCAGTTGAATTTTTCGTTCTTTACGTTGACACTGTCACAGATGATGGGCGTATGAACCTCTATATTGCCGTAATATAGTATTTCTTTGAGTGGTACGTTTTTTTGGGCATAGGACCCGAATGCCATGCAAAGCATGGGTAGAATCATGTATTTTCTGATCATATCGATGTGTTTTTTTTCAAAGAAACAAAAAATTACCGAAAAAACTCCGTAAGTTTCTTACATTCGGTACAGATTTTCGACATTACTTAAAATTTGCAGGATATGACCATTGACGCATCAGATACGAACGATTTCAAGGACGCGCTTATAGCGGGAAATCGAAAAGCTTGTTCAACGATAATCAATAAATTATTGGAAGATCAAGTCCCGGTTACAGATATTTATGAGCAGGTCATCAAGCAGGCTTTATATGGTATTGGTGATAACTGGAAAACTGGGAACATCAGTATTGGTACTGAACATTTGGCTTCCGCCATGGTTGAAGGGATTCTCAATGACTTATTTTCCCTCATTATATCCAGGAAGAAATCCGGCCAGTCCGCTGTCTTTGCCTGTGTAGAAAATGAGCGTCATCAGATTGGTCTGAAAATGATATCCGATGTTTTTGAGATGAATGGTTGGAACACCTTTTATCTGGGTTCGGATGTTCCTGTGGACGATTTAATTTGGTACCTCCGTGAAAAAAAACCGGATATTCTGGCTTTATCCATCACGATGACAAACAATGTCCAGAATCTGGAAAAAGCCCTTCAAAAAATCCGGGTAGTCTTTCCAGATCAGTTGATACTCATTGGAGGGCAAGGATTGCGGAAAGGTGCCGGTGAATTAATTCAGGATCATTTTAAAATACGGTACATTCCAGACTTATATATATTGGATCAGTTTTTTGCAAATTAAATGCTTTATGAAGGATCAATTAATAGAATCTTTGTATTCGGATTGGACAGAAGAATTTAAATTCTCCATCAACGATAGTAAATCGTTATACATTGCGTTGTTTTCAATTCATGGTCAATTGATACAGGCAAACAATCCAATGACCGGTCTTTTTAAGGGGGATGCTTTTTTAAGTCTGATCAATCCTACGTTTGAGAAGCTGATAGGGCTGGATTTTCATGAAAAATTGATCTACTCTGGGTATCTGACCATAGGCTCACCAATGGATGATAATTTCTCCATACAGGCCAATGTCTACCGAAAAGACGATCAAATGCTCATTGTTGGTGGGGTTGATGTCACTCAAATGGTCGGACAAAACCAGGAAATGCGCGAGTTGAATCGTGAAATTGGTCATTTGCAACGTCAATTGATCAAGGAAAAAGTGACACTTGAAAATACATTGGTTCAGCTGAATGATACCAACAAGGAATTGAAGGAGGCCAATGAAACCAAAAACAAATTTATTTCCATCTTGTCGCACGACCTGAAAAATCCGTTTAATGTGCTGTTGGGTATCTCCGATCTATTGTATGAGAACTACGATGATTTCAACAGAGATCAGGTAACTGAGCAAATTGAACTCATTCACAAAAGTGCGCACAAGACGTATCTGATGCTCGAAGATTTGTTGTTGTGGTCCAGTTCTCAGCTTGGACGCATTCAGTTTTATCCACAGGATCTTGTGCTGGCAGAATTATGTAACGAGGTGGTTGGCAATTTATCGGATCAGTCAAATAGAAAGAATATTCGTTTGCTTGTCAATGTCCCTTCTGCAATGGTTGTTTTTGCAGATAGAAATATGTTGAAAACCATTCTTCGGAATCTGATCTCAAACGCCATCAAATTTTCCCCACATGACACTACTGTATCGGTGTCTGCAGAGAAAGGTCCGGACAAGTGGACTATTTCTGTTTTCGATCGTGGGATAGGTATCAGCCCGGAAAATCAGGAAACAATCTGGAGTTTGTCAGAAAAGATAACGACATCAGGCACCGATCAGGAGGAAGGGTCCGGTCTTGGTTTGCAACTCTGCAAGGAATTCACAGAGAAACATGGTGGTACCATCGGTCTTTTCAGTGAATTGGGCAAAGGCAGTGAATTTCGTTTTACCATTCCATTTAAATTGGATTGATTTGTCAGAAGTGTTTTATTCTTCATTTCGTTGAAACACGAATGTAATACGTATGCTGTTCTTTTGCATTCATAAACATTCAAATTAATAACGATGCAAATGAAAAATTTCAAACTCCGGATCTTTATGGGTCTATTCGCTGTGTCTGCTTTGGGTACGGCTTTTGCGCAGGAAACTACTGAGAATACTTTGTATCAGGACGTGGAGCAACTGCAATCTGACAATATACTGGCCAAAAAGTTAAAAATTACAGGGTATGTACAGACCCAGTTTCAAGTAGCCGATACAGCTGGTATCGAAAGTTTTGCAGGAGGCAACTTTTCCTCTGGCATTGATAATAGAATGACCGTTCGCAGAGGTCGTGTCAAGTTTGCATACGACAATGAGAACGCAAAAGCAGTGATGCAGTTTGACATCACAGAAAAAGGACTGGGTATCAAAGATGCCTATTTAAGCATCACAGAACCTTGGTTAAATGCAATATCACTGACTGGTGGTGTTTTTGACCGTCCTTTTGGTTACGAAATAACCTATTCATCCAGTTCACGTGAAACGCCTGAACGTTCACGGGTTTTTCAGACTTTATTCCCGGGGGAACGTGATTTGGGTGCCCGTCTGACTATTCAGGCTCCAAAGACCTCCAACTGGAATTATCTGAAACTGGATCTTGGTCTGATGAATGGTAACGGTACCAATGTGGAAACCGATTCCTACAAGGATTTCATTGGCCATCTATCTGCAACGAAATCTTCCTCGAATGAGAAAATGAAATGGGGCCTGGGTGCTTCCTATTACAATGGCGGTTTTGCCACGGTAACCAACAAAAGTTACAGCATGACTCAGGTAGGCAGTGTTCCGGTATTTACCGAGGCTGCTATTACGAAGGGTGATCGTACCAAGCGTCAATATATCGGTTTTGACGGTCAGATCAGTTACGATTGGGCTCCCGGTATCACACAAATTCGTGCGGAATACCTCAGTGGAAATCAACCGGGTGTCGCTGGAAAATCATCCAGTCTGACAGCCGCTCCGGCCGCTGCAGCAGATGTCTTCAACCGTGACTTCAGTGGCTATTACGTCTATTTCATCCAGGATATTCTGGAAACCCCTCTTCAGGCAGTTGTAAAATACGATGTATACGATCCGAATACAGCCGTTTCAGGTAATCAGATTGGGAATACAGCAAATGGTTCAGTAGCGACCAATGTGGCTGATATCAAATATTCCACCATCGGTTTAGGTTTGAATTATCGTTGGAACAGCAATGTCAGGTTGATGGCTTATTACGACATTGTAAAAAACGAAACGACCTCATTGCTTCCTGCGGCCAGCACCCTGAATGATCTTTCTAACGACCGTAAGGACAATGTATTCACCTTTCGTATTCAATATAAATTTTAATAATACAAGGATGTTTCACGGAGGTGTAAACCATATGTAACACCATTGTAACAGCAAAACAGTTTCTTTGAATCAGTTAAAACAGAAAAGATATGAAAAATGTATTAGTAGCTTTAGGATTAGTCATCAGTATGATGATGCCAACTGTGGCAAACGCTCAAAAGGTAGTATGTAAGATAAAAGGGAGTGATACCTGCTTGCCCCTTTCCCAGAAATTTGCAGAAGTATACGGCAAGAAATTTCCAGGTTCAGGTATCTCTGTAGTCGGTGGCGGCTCAGGCGTAGGTCTGGCAGCCTTGCAAAGCAATACCACCGATATCGCCCAATCTTCCCGTAAAATGAAAATGGACGAAAAGCTGAAGATGAAAGAAGCAGGAAAGTCCGTTAAGGAAATCATTATCGGTTTTGATGCCTTGGCTGTAATCGTTCACCCATCCAACAACATCAGTAAGCTGACCCGCGAACAACTTGAAAGCATTTTTACGGGCAAAACAACCAACTGGAAACAAGTGGGCGGTCCGGATCTAAAGATCATCGTTTACTCCCGTGAAACCAGTTCCGGTACGTACGAATTTTTCAAGGAACACGTGATGAATAAAAAGAATTTTGCCCCTTCCGCCTTATTGATGGCGGCTACCGGAGCTGTCGTTCAGTCGGTGAGTCAGACCAAAGGAGCCATCGGTTATGTGGGACTGGCTTATATTGAAAAAAATGTAAAAGCCCTGACTGTTTCATACGACAAAGGCAAGACCTATGTGACACCCTCTGTTGAGAATGCAAAAAGCAAGAAATACCCCATCACCAGACCGCTTTACTACTATGTTACTGGTGCCTCGGCTGCCAAGGTGAACCCTTTCTTGAAATTCATTCTCTCTGCTGAAGGACAAAAGATTGTATTGGCTGAAGGTTACGTACCTATTTCATAAACAAAGAGCATGAAGCTTCGAAAAATCATAGAAAAGTTTACCGAAGGAATTCTATTTACCAGCAGTACGGTGACTACAGTCGCCGTACTCTTTATCGTATATTTCCTGTTTAAATCCGGCGTTGGCCTGTTTCAGGTAAGTCCGGTGGAGGAAGGATATTCCCTGGGTTTGAGTATGTCTAATCCTGTAAAAACCTTGTCCTCCAAACAAGTAAAAGATATTTTCAACGGAGATGTAACCAACTGGAAAACGGTTGGGGGCAAGGATATGGATATCCAGTTATTTACCATGGATGAGCTGAGCACTGCCTACACAGAGGAGCAAATGGGTGCTGATTTTGAGCATATCCCGGCGTGCATCAACGATTATGTATCCAAAAATGAAAATGTCATCGTTTTTTTCGATAACCATTATTTCCCCCAGAAATTTGTCGGGCACACACTGGATATATTAAAGGTTTCTGTTTCTGAATTTTTATCCGGAAAGGAATGGTACCCCACAGCAGTCCCTGCCGCTCAGTTTGGCGTATTGCCACTGATATTGGGCACTTTGTGGGTCACCTTTTTAGCCATCCTCTTTGCCATCCCCATAGGTCTGGTCACTGCCATTTATATGGCGGAAATAGCCAGTGACCGTATTCGTCAGATGATGAAGCCCGTCATTGAATTATTAGCTGGAATACCATCCGTGGTATACGGCTTTTTTGGTTTGGTGGTGCTCGTTCCGGCCATTCAGCAATTGTTTAATCTACCCGTTGGGGAAACCGCACTTGCTGGAAGTGTCATACTTGGAATTATGGCCTTACCAACTATCATAACGGTATCTGAAGATGCTATCCGGTCTACACCGGTAGCCATGAAGGAGGCCAGTCTAGCTTTGGGGGCCACCCATTGGCAGTCGCTTAAATATGTGGTTTTGCCCTATGCCCGCTCGGGTATTATGGCTGCCATCATTTTGGGCATAGGCCGTGCTATCGGTGAAACCATGGCGGTGCTGATGGTAACCGGAAATGCAGCCGTTATGCCCAATAGCATTCTGGAACCTGTCAGAACCATTCCGGCAACCATAGCTGCTGAGTTGGGTGAGGCTCCTTTTGGCGGAACACACTTTAAGGCCTTGTTTGCCCTGGGAATTATACTCTTTATCATTACATTTATTTTCAACACCTTGGTGGAAATGATTAAAAAGAAAAACAAATGACCCTTCTTAATAAATACGTCTCCAAACGGCTGAAACAGTCGATTGCTTTTAACACGTTCAGGTTGATTAGCTTTTCCGTGGTGGGTATCCTGTTTTTAATTATCGGATTTATCGTGGTTCGCGGAATTTCGGTCATCAGTTGGGATTTTCTGACCAAGATGCCTGCCAATGGAATGACTGAGGGTGGAATTCTGCCAGCTATTGTCGGAACACTTTGCCTCGTATTCGGGAGCATGCTTTTTGCTTTTCCGATAGGCGTGCTTTCCGGTATTTATATGAATGAATATTTGAAAGAATCCTGGTTCAAAAAAGTGGTTCATTCCATGACCAACAATCTGGCAGGTATCCCTTCCATCGTTTTTGGTTTATTCGGAATGGCCTTTTTTGTACAAAAGCTCAATTTTGGTGATTCCATTTTGGCCGGTTCATTGACGTTGGGCATCATGGTTTTGCCCATCATCATCCGTACCACGGAGGAAGCGTTGAAATCGGTGGACGATTCACTGAGAATCGGAAGTTATGCCCTGGGTGCTTCCAAACTGCAAACCATCCGCAAAGTGGTTTTACCCATTTGTTACCCCAATATTGTGACCGGATTGATTCTTTCTGTCAGTCGTGTTTCCGGTGAAACAGCACCCATTTTGTTTACTGTGGCTGCCTACTTCCTGCCACGCTTGCCGCACTCCATTTTCGACCAGGTGATGGCACTGCCCTACCATTTGTATGTGCTGACCACCAGTGGTACCGATATGGAAAAATCTTTACCCATGGCCTATGGTACGGCTTTGGTGCTTGTTGTCATTGTCTTGTTGGTCAACATGTTGGCTAATTCGGCTCGGCGCTATTATATAAAAAAATTAAAATAATTGATCTATGTCAAACCTGAAAGTAGAAGCAAAAGACTTCAACTTATTTTACGGTGATTTTCAAGCATTGAAAAACATCCAATTCCAGGCCGAGGCGAATACAATCACCGCTTTTATCGGTCCCTCCGGTTGTGGAAAATCCACTTTATTGCGTTCCTTCAACAGAATGAATGACTTGATACCCACTGTCAGAACGACCGGTACCACCATGGTGAACAATATATCTGTTTACGACAAGTCCGTCAATGTGGATGAATTGCGCAAGCAGGTGGGTATGGTTTTTCAAAAGCCCAATCCTTTTCCCAAAAGCATATTTGAAAATGTGGCTTACGGACTTCGGGTAGATGGAGTCAGCGATAAGCATGTGATTGAAGAAAAGGTGATCAGCTCTTTGAAACAATCTGCACTTTGGGACGAAGTCAAGGATAAATTGAAAAAGTCTGCCAATGCACTTTCGGGTGGTCAGCAGCAACGACTTTGCATTGCAAGGTGTCTAGCTATTGAACCTTCCATCATTTTGATGGACGAACCGGCTTCGGCTTTAGATCCGATTTCCACTTCCAAGATTGAGGAGTTGATCTATGAACTTAAGAATCAGTATACGATAATCATTGTTACCCACAACATGCAGCAAGCCGCTCGTGTGAGTGACCGAACAGCGTTTTTCTACATGGGTGAGTTGGTGGAATGCGATGAGACAAAGACGATATTCACGAATCCCAAGAACATCCGGACACAGAATTACATTACGGGTAAGTTTGGATGATTTAGAGGTACTTATAAAAAAAACGTTCCGGTATATGCCGGAACGTTTTTTTTTGCGTTGAATTTTATTTCTGCTACGCTTTCATTTCACCAACGAGAATACAAATTCCAAACCACCTTCCGGCCTGTTTTTTGCAGAGATGCTACCACCGTGCAGGATCACCGCATTTTTGACAATGGCTAGTCCCAGGCCTGTACCCCCAAGTTTACGGGTGCGGCCCTTGTCCACCCGGTAAAAGCGTTCAAAGATGCGGTTGAGGTGTTCTTCGGCAACACCTGCACCGGTATCGTAATAGTTGAAGAAACAGCTACCAGTTTCGTTACGGAAGCAGGTCAGAACCATTTCCGTATTTTCACCTGCATAGGCCAGGGAGTTGTCCATCAGATTCCTGAATATGGAATATAACAGGCTTTGGTTGCCATGTATCGTGACATCAGCATTTATGTCAATGGTCAGTGTCATATTCTTTTGATGCATTTCTGCTTCCAGCTCGCCGGATATCTGTTCCACCAATTGACAGATTTTTACATCCTCTTTTTCTATCATTTTAGGCGCCTCATCTATCCGGGTGAGGGTGGAAATGTCGCGGAGCAATTCACTCAGGCGTTTGCTCTGAAGGTAGGAACGTTGCACAAAATTCTGGAGCTTCTCAGAAGGCAAATCCGGATTTGCGATGATGGTTTCCATATACCCCTGGATGCTGCTGACTGGAGTCTTAAGCTCATGTGCTATGTTTTGGGTCAGTTGGCGTTTTATCCGGTTTTCTTCTTCAAATTGGGTGACATCGTTGATGCTCACTTCAAAACTCGAGTCCTGAAAAATAATGCACTGTATGTGAAAAACTTTGCCATTTTTCTCAACCTGAGCGTTTTGGCGTTTCAAGGCACTGATGAGCCCTTTTTTACCGACGTTTTGTTGGATGTAGAGGTTAATCTCGTTCATTTCAGGCAACTGAAACATAGAAGTAGCTTCCTGGACTGGTTCGTCTGATATCAGGTTGATGTATTGAATGAACTGATTGTTGGCGATGATTTCCTTTTTGTCGGGAGAAAATACAGCCAAACCTTCCCGGGCGGTCTGTAAGTGGGTTATCAACTTTTCACGCTCTACAATCAGATCGTCTCGTGTGGAGCTGATTCGTTTAAAGAGACCAACAATGTGGTTTGATATTACACCCAGCTCGTTGTGAGGAAATTCCTGGTCAACGTCCAATGTACGATTCTTGTCCGCATTTTCTGCAAAAACCCGCAACTGGTCAATGGTGTTGCCCAGTCGACGTGTTATCCTATAAAGGAACACCATCAGAAGTACTAAAAGCAAGCCGGTAAGGATGATAAAATCCAGATCGGCACTGAGTTGCTGCTTAAGTGTGTTGGTGTAGGGTAAAGAACAGCGAATGATGTAATCGGGATACCTGTTGGCAGCGTAAAAAAAGGTTTCGCCAGTCGTTTCTGATATACGACGTACGGAAACGCCTGTACCAGTGGACAAAGCATTCCTGAATTCCGGGCGGTCAGAATGGTTTGGAATATTTTGTACGCTTTTAACTTCACTGTCGTACAAGACTTTTCCTGAATAATCCATGATGGTAATGCGTAGTTCTTCGACGTTCAGGAAGCTGATGATGCTATTTACACTTTTGTCAGTGAGACCTTTATTGGAGATGTCTTCATAAACAATGTTGTTGTAGCTCTGAATCTGTTCGGTCATCAGGTCTATACGGAATTCTTTTTCACGTTGATACTGAAAACTGCTGATCAGAAAAATGAACACCAAAAAAGTGGACACAATGGTCAGAAACAATTTTTGATGAAAGGACAACTTGGGTTTATGAATGGTATCCGACATGATTCCGTGGTATTAAGTGTTAGTTGTAATCAAAACAATAGCCGTAACCCAGTCGGGTGACGATGTATTTTCCGTAGCCACCAAGCTTCCTGCGAAGTCTGGTGATGTTTACATCGATGGTACGGTCAAGTACATAAACTTCGTCCGTCCAGATTTTAGTCAAGATGTCTTCCCGCGAATAGACGCGTCCGGGGTGGGAGACTAGCATCAACAGGATGTCAAACTCCTTTTTGGTTAAAGTGATGGAATCCTTACTGACAAAAACTTTCTTTTTAAGTACATCCACACTTAAATCGTCAAAACGGATGATTTCCCCTTCTTCAACTTTTTGAATGACATCGGTAGGGTGGGTACGGCGTAGAACCGCTTTGACGCGAAGTGCTACTTCACGTATGGAAAAAGGCTTGGATATATAGTCGTCTCCACCAATGTTGAATCCAGTCATCAGGTCATTTTCAGTGTCTTTGGCTGTGATGAAAATAATGGGCAGGTGGGCTGTCTTTTCGTTTTTTTTCACCATATCTGCCATCTTGAATCCGGAAAGACCACCCATCATGACATCCAACATGAGCAGTTGATAGCTTGACAGGTCCCTTTCCAATGCTTCTTCTGCAGAATTGGCAGTCTCCACTTCGTAACCTTCACTCTCCAGGTTGAACTGGAGGATTTCGCAAAGGTCTTCCTCATCGTCCACGACCAAAATTCGGGGTTTACTCATTATAGCAGCTTTTTATTCCAGGATAATTCCTTTGTGTTTCAAAACTTTAGCGTCCAGGTAGAATACGATTTCTTCACCAATGTTGGTACAGTGGTCACCGAGTCGTTCCAGCTTACGGAAGATGCTGATCATCTGCAGGGCGTCGGAAGCATTGGCTTCGGGGTTCTCCAGGATGTAGTTTTTCAGGATGTTATGGGCATTGTGGTTGATTTCATTCACACGATTATCCATGTCGAAAACTTTGATGGCCAGATCTGCATTTTCTTTTTCCAGGGCTTCATACTGAGTTTTCAGCATGTTTTCAACCTGTTCGAACATTTCTGCCAGTTCCAGTTTGCTGACCAGTTCCGCATCAAGCGCTGGTCCCTTAAAGTCGAGTACAAAATGGGCAATACCATCTGCAAAATCTCCGATTCGCTCCAGATTGGAATTAATCTTAAACATGGCCAGGATAAAGCGAAGTTGAACAGCCACCGGATTGTACAGGGCAATCATGTCTTCCACATCACGGTCTATTTTCAGTTCAAAGGCATTGACTCTGCTTTCGCGCATGATAACCTGCCGGGCGAGGTTCTTATCCAGTGTCAGTACAGATTCCCCGGCTCGTTGCAGCTGATTGTAGACCAACGTCCACATTTCCAGCGTTTCTTTTTTTATTTTTTCAAGTTCTGCTTCTACCTTTTGTACCATAGCTGTATTTTTTTTACAATAATTTTATTATTAGTATCCTCTTTATCAGGCACGAAGATCGCAATTGAGTGTTACATTCCTGTTACAAAGCAATGAAACGAGCGTGTTTTCGAATTCATTCCTGACGAATAAACAAATATAAGTAAAAAGATGTTTAACTTTGAATTGATTCCATCAAATATTGTTCAGATGTCTACTAATTCCGATGACATACAATCCCGGATAGCGTCCTTTCAGGAACCCGAAAAAGAGAACGCTGTCCGTTGCCTGCTTTGTCCACATGCTTGTGTGCTAAAAGACGGACAGACCGGCATCTGTCGCACCCGCATCAACAGGCAAGGTAAACTGTATACCTTATCCTATGGAAATCCCTGCTCGCTTGCCATCGATCCCATAGAAAAGAAACCCTTGTTCCATTTTTATCCCGGAACAAAGATTCTTTCGTTGGCTGTGAACGGCTGCAATTTCCGATGCCTGAACTGTCAGAACTGGGAAATTTCACAAACTGCACCCGATAAAACTGCAACACATGTACTTTTACCGGAGGAAGTGGTGAAGACCACCCTGAGGCATGAGCTTAAAAGCATTGCCTTTACCTATACGGAACCCACTGTCTTTTACGAATATGTGTACGACACGTTCCGGCTGGCCCATGAAAAAGGTTTGAAAACCGTGCTGATATCCAATGGCTATATCAACAAGCAGCCGTTGCTCGACCTTTGTCCCTGTCTCGATGCTGCAAACATCGACCTGAAGTGCTTTGACGAGAACATACACCAACACCTCACAGGTGGCCGTCTTCAGCCAGTGCTGGAAACGCTGAAGACCCTGAAAGAACAAGGAGTCTGGCTGGAAATCACGAATTTGCTGATACCCGGTTTCTCCGATAATCCGGAGATGATCCGTTCCATGTGTCACTGGCTGGTGGAGAACGATTTTGCCGATACCCCACTGCATTTCAGCCGCTTTTTCCCCGCTTACAAATTGAACGATTTGCCCCCCACTTCTGTTAATATACTGATTCAGGCCGGTGAAATAGCCTCGGCAGCAGGCATGAATTATGTGTATATCGGCAACATACCTTCACTCAACGCAGAAAACACCTATTGTCCGGGTTGCAAAACGCTTTTAGTGGAGCGTCGTGGATATATCGTTTCTCAGAATCGGATCAGGGAAAGTCTGTGTCCATCCTGTGGATATATGATTCATGGCGCCTGGAACGATTGAGCATGAAAATTACTCGTTTTCACTGAATATCGTGGCAGTAAAAATATAGATGCCTGCTGTTTTCCAACCTTCCCAATCCAGTCCGGCTTTGTCCCTGGCGCAATGCCCTAGAAAGTCTTCCAGACTCCAGCCCGTTTCTGTGGCAACCTGAGGCAGAAAGACACCACTTCTTTGTCCTTTAGTGATATAGATGCCGTGCTTCCCGAGCTGAATCTCTTTGATATCAATTATTTTTTCCAGGGGTGAAAGTATGGAAAGCTCAATGTTTATGTCCGAAAGTTCTTCCGGAGAAACCGGCATGAAGCGTGGATCGTGAACGGCCGACGATACCGCCATATCCTGAATCATCTTGAACAGTGGAACATCACCAATCATTCTGCCAATGCAGCCCCGCAACTTTCCATGACTGTGCAGGGTGACGAATGCGCCGCAGTTGCTTCTCAGGGTTTCAGAAAAAGCTGCCGGATCAAGGGCGCTCACTTTCCCATTCCTGACTTTTTCCTCGATGGTTTTTCTGGCAAGCTGAAGCAAAGTTGCTTTTTCCGGTTCGCTGAGTTCAAATGGCTTGTTTTCTTTTTTGTCATCGCCTGAAGGGATCTCCTCCGACACCGCTATGGCCCAATATCCGACCACCCGATCCGGATCTCCGTAGAGGTGTGCATCACCGGAATTGTTGTAGTCCAGGGCATCGTATTCCATCGTTTCGTTGTTTGCCGTCATGTACATCAGAGTCAGGACGGAAGTCCATCCGCAAAGGCTCGTCACCAGGTGCGGTACACGGAGTTTCGCATTCGACTCTAAAGTGGCCAACAGCGTGTTCGGGTCATTGGACAGAATGGCGTTTTTAGTGTGGAAATCCACATTTTTAGCATCTGTGTATTCGGCATAATGGGAAAAGTCCGAGCTGATTACAAACAGATTCTCCGAATTGAAGTACGGTTTCAGGGCATCGGCTATCTCCTTGCAAACGCTTGGCTTGGAGGTTCCCAGGATGATGGGCACGATGCTGTAATTCTTTTTCAGGGTATAATGCAGAAATGGTAGCTGTACTTCCAGGCTGTGTTCGTTCAAGTGTGGTCTGCGGTTGGACTGGAAGATATCCGGGTGTTTTTCTATCAGCTCACGGCAAAAATCCTTGTCCACCAGCTCTTTCCCGTAGGGCATGAGAAAGTCTCCGTCGCAGTAAATGGACGCTCCGTCAAACTGTTCCTGATGAGAAGAGGCCAGTATAAAAACATGTTTGTATTTTTTGCGGCCGTCAATCTGATTGTAAGCAGAGGCGGCCACTTTGCCTGAGAAAACATAACCGGCATGTGGAGTGATGATGGCTCTGACGTGTTGACTCTTTCTGGGGGCAGCATTTGCAAAGAAATCGGTCAAATCCTGTTGCAGTTTTTCCGCATTGGCCGGATAGAACTGACCTGCTACCGCGGGTTTTCTGTCTATTGTTTCCATAACCTTTCAGAAATTAAGAACCTGTTGTAAAACGTATTAAAGATAAGATAATTTCGCAATAATTATTCAATATACCTCAGATTTGTTTTTTATCTTGTGCAGCCAATAAAAAATCAATCCGATCCTATGAAAAAGACCCTTTTTACAATGGTGATCCTCCTGATGGGGACCCTTTCCGGTGCTCTGGCTCAGGAAGCTCTGAGAAACAACAATTTCGACGTCGTCTCCCCAGAAATCAATCCCGACAATACCGTTACATTTCGAATGCCTGCACCCAATGCCAGCGATGTGAAACTTTCTGGACAGGGCTTTGTGTCAGGTACAATGGATATGGTTAAGGGTGAAAAAGGAATCTGGACCTGTACAACTCCTGTTTTGGCGTCCGACCTTTACAGCTATTCTTTTATCGTGGATGGCCTAAAATGCGCCGATCCCAACAACATCTATCAGATCCGGGATGTGACCACCATCACCAACGTTTTTATCGTAGGTGGCGGAAAGGGCGATTTGTATAAAGTAAACCAGGTACCTCACGGAACAGTGACCCGCAGGTGGTATCAATCGCCGGGTAATGAAAAATCCAGACGCATCACCATTTATACACCTCCCGGCTATGAAACCTCCAAGACCGATTATCCCGTTTTTTACCTGTTGCACGGCATGGGTGGGGATGAAGAAGCGTGGATGGAATTGGGCAGGGCCTCCCAGATACTCGATAACCTGATAGCTCAGGGCAAGGCAAAACCGATGATCGTTGTCATGACCAACGGCAATGTGGACCAGGAAGCAGCTCCGGGTCAGTCCAGTCTGGGCATGGTCAAACCCGGAAGATTGCCGCATACCATGGATGGAAAAATGGAAGAGACCTATATGGAAGTGATCCGTTTTATAGATAGCAATTACCGCACCCTTCCCAAAAAATCCGGTCGTGCCATCGCAGGCCTTTCCATGGGAGGCTTCCATGCACGGCATATTTCAAGAATCTATCCGGACTTTTTCGATTACATCGGCCTTTTTTCAGCAGCCATCAATCCCGATCCAAAAGTACAGTCAAAAGTCTATGCCGATATGGATGGAACGTTGAAGCTGCAGATGGATAAAGGCTATAAATTGTACTGGATAGCCATTGGGAATACAGACTTTCTCTACAATGCCAATACGGAATACAGGAAAAAACTGGACTTGATGAAAATGCCCTACGTCTATCGTGAAAGCGAGGGGGGACACACCTGGTCGAACTGGAGGATGTATCTTTCAGAGTTTGTGCCTATGTTGTTCAAGTAATTACAAAAAAATACAATCGAAATGCTTAAAAAGACACTGTTCCTTTTTCTGATTTTACAATCGACATTTATCGCTCTAACCTTTGGGGCAGATCAGCAAAACTACTTAAAAGGATGGGAAGCTTTCCATCAGAATAAATACGATGAGGCACGTAAATGCTTTAATCTGGCTATCACCGATCCGGCAACCAAACCAGATGCTTACCTGAGTCTATGTATGCTCGATATGAATGAACATAAGTACGATGCAGCGTTCACCAATTTCAGGCAGTTTTACGAATCCAGCAGCAATCCATATCCCTATCTGTATGTTTTGAGAACAGAACCCTATTTGTATGAGTCCGACGGATTTTGGAGTCCTGAAAAACTCAGCTTTTTTGAAAAAATCGTAGCCGATCCGAAAATGAATGGTACTCTAAAAGCGATATTCTACGAACAGATCGGAAAACATTATCAGACCATCAATGATTTCACAAAATCGAAAGAATGGTATGCAAAGATGGGAGCCATCGATAAGTGGCAGGTGTTGGGTACCTTCGACAATACATCAGGAAGTGGTTTTTCCAAAAATTGGGGAGCAGTCACAAAAGCAAAGCCTGAGGATGTCTTTAAGAACAAGGTGGATGCGGAGGTTAAATGGTTTACTCCAACCTGCAACAAACCCAATAACTGGTTCTACTTCGATTATTATTTTGATTTGACAAACATCATCTGTTATGCACAATCCTTTGTAACAAGTCCCCAGGCACAGGACGTTTACCTGAGAGCAGGAACTTCCGGTTCCATGAAAATTTGGGTCAATGATGGCTTGATTGCTTCAGTACCCGAAGAAAGAAACTGCGATTTAGATATCTATGGCTATAAAATTCACCTGAACAAAGGCGTAAACCGTGTTTTGATACAAATTGGACAAAGTGAGATCGAGGGTGCAAATTTTTTAATCCGTCTCACCGATGCTGAAGCGAATCCCATACCATCGTTAGCATATTCCAGTACGTATGATACCTATCAAAAGGTGGAAAAGGATGGTCCGAATGACATGCTGCACTTTTTTGCAGAAGAATTTTTCTCAGAAAAAACTAAAACCAGCAATCCCAATCCTCTGGATCAGATGCTTTATGCTCAGTCATTTATTCACAATGATAAGTCCTATGAAGCAACCCGGAAATTGAAATCATTGGAGGCTGAGAATCCTAATTCGACGTTGATTTCCACCCGGTTGATTGAAGTTTATATGCGGGTTAGTAATCAGACAGATTACGATCTGCAATGTGAGAAGATCAAGCAGGTGGATCCCAATTCCTTTTATGGCATACAACTCCGATACAATGACGCTGTTAAATCAGAGAAATATACCGATGCTGAAGCACTTTCCAATCAAGCGGTGGCACTTTATGGAGCAAATTCGTTGACAGATGAGTGGACCGTTAAGAATTATTCCAATCAGAAACGGTATCAGGAATTGATGGCTCTGGCACAAACTCTTTACAAAAAATATCCATTCAGATATGCTTATGTGTTTTTAGCCTACAAGGTTGAGTATACCAAAAATCCAAAGTCCGCTATGACCATCATTGAGAATTATTGCAACAAATTCTTTAATTCCGATGCTCTGAATTTGCTGGCAGAAGCCTATCTTCAACAGGGAAACAACAAAAAGTGCATCGAAACACTTGTCAAACGAAATGCTAGCGTGCCCTATGCAACAGGTTTTATGAATAGCCTGGCAGAAACTTTGTCTAAAATGCAGAAGTACAAAGAATCCCTTAAAGTCTCTGATCAGCTGTTGGCTATGGCACCTTATTTTTCCCCATACTACAATTACCGTGGCTATATTTATAAAAACCTGAATGATTTGGAGAATGCCAAGGACTGTTTCAGGAAAGCCATTTATTACGATCCGGTATCCTATGATTCCAGAACGCAATTGAGACTTTTGGAAAACAAGAAAGACATGACCGAATATTTCCCCAAAATAAACGTAAGCGAACTGATCGCAAAAGCCCCTTCAGCCCTGGAAAATACGCAAAATAGTTCCGTCATTGTTTTGAATGACAATCAACTGATCGTTTATCCGAAAGGAGCAAAGGAATACCACAACGAATTGGCCATCAAAATTCTAAATCAGTCCGGTATTGAAGAATGGAAAGAGTACAGCATCAACTACGAAAGTACCTACCAGAAGCTGATCATAGACAAAGCGGAAGTGATCAAGGCAAACGGACAGATTGTTAAGGCGGAAACCAATGATGACAATTATGTGGTTTTTACCAATCTGGAAGTCAATGATGTGCTTCATTTGGATTATCGTATCCAGGATTTGTCCAGTGGTGAGCTTGCAAAACATTTCTTCAGTAATTGTATGTTCCAGTACGATTCCCCTTCCATGAAAACCCGTTATGGCATATTGGCACCTAAAAACAGAGCCTTCCAGTACCTCTTTAGAGGCGGCGATGTGAAGCCAGTCATCACGGAGGTGGAAGATATGAAGTTGTATTTGTGGCAATCAGACAACACACCCGCAGTAAAGACTGAACCTTATATGAGTTCCTACCAGGATGTACTTCCAACTCTGTATTACAGCAGTATCCCCGATTGGAAATACATCAGTAATTGGTACAAAGATCTTTCCCACAATAAGTTCGAATCGGATTATGTACTCAAGGAAACCGTGGCTGCTTTGTTGAAAGGGCATGAAAATGCAACGACCTTTGAAAAGGCAAAAATATTTTACAACTACATTTTGGAGAATATCACCTATTCCGATGTTTCCTTTCTGCACAGCAATTTTGTTCCGCAAAAAGCATCCAGAACGATTACCACCAGACTGGGCGACTGTAAGGATGTCTCCACTTTGTATGTTGCGCTATGCCGTGAAATAGGTATCAATGCAAACCTGGTGTTGATCTCCACCCGCAATTTTGGGAATAAGACCTTACCTCTTCCTTCTGTAGATTTCAATCATTGCATTGCACAGCTGAATCTGGACGGTAAAGTGTATTATCTGGAACTGACGAACAATTCATTGCCTTTTACGGCCGCCCTTGAAACGGATTTGGGCTCGGAAATCTTGCCTATACCCTTTGCCGATGAGCCAATTGGTGATCAAATATTAACCCTGAAAGTGTCCGATCGATTGGGCAACAACGAAGACAGTCATCTGGATGTCAGCCTAATCAACAACACGATTCAAATCGATTTGAATACCAGTTTCACAGCAGGTTATGCGTCGCAAATGCGGAACTCATTCAGGAATGTCGGTAGCGAAGAGCTTTCAAAGGCAATCAATCAGGCTTTTACGAAAGAATTTGGTGTCCCTGTAAAAGTGAATGACTTAGGTTTTGAAAATCTGGAAAATCTGAAAGACAGTCTGAATGTACGCATCAAGTTGGATGTAACCGGTGCCGTTCAGGATGTGGCAGGAATGAAAATCCTGAAAATGCCATGGACGGTCAAAGTTGATTACAACGAAATCACACTGGAAGAAACCAGAAAATATCCATTGGAATTTTGGTCGTTTTTTGATAGAGATCGGAGTACAGAAGTTATCAACTTTCTGTTACCCAAAGGCAAAAAATTTCTTGAGATACCCAAAGATATCAGGTTGGAGTGCGCAAATGCTGTATTTAGTATGACTTTCAATGCGAAAACACCTGGTAAGCTTATTGCCACACGTACTTTGGAAAGAATTAAAGATCAAGTTTCCCCCGTAGATTATCCAGCATTCCAAATCTTCATGAAAGCAGTGGGTGAAGCTGAAAATAAACAGTTTGCTATTCAATAACTGAAGGAATGCTGCAAATATATTTAGTTTGGATGAAGGATAATCTTGCTGGACTCTTTCTAATTCCGACAAAAATATTTATATTTGCAGCATTCTAAAAATAACGAAACACCGTATGCTGTATTTCAAGTACATGCGAACTACCATGACCCCTTGGGGGTTATAAATTTCTTCTACAGTCTGGCAGAGGGGCATCGGTGTGTGTCAGGAGCCAACGCCTAAAAAGGCAAATTCACAAAAAAAATACTTAACAATTCAGGGTGACGGTGCCAAAAGCACTTGGGGCATTCGTAAGTTCGACGTCTTCCTGTGTTACCAAACTCAAATACAAACACTTATGAAAGTAATGAAATTCGGCGGGACGTCCGTAGGTTCCGTGAACAGCATTCTCGCGATCAAAAAAATTGTAGAATCGGCTGACGAGCCGGTCATAGTAGTCGTTTCAGCCGTAGGCGGAGTGACCGATTTATTGATCAAAACCTCTAAAATGGCAGCTTCAGGTGATGAAGACTATCTGGTCGACTTCCAGACCATCCGTGAAAGACACGACGAACTGCTGAAAGGTCTTTTCAAAGGCGCCAAACTCGTAGAAGTCACAAAAGGAGTAGACCACATGTTTGATGAACTCTCAAACATACTTAAAGGTGTGTCTCTAATTCAGGATTTCTCCGAAAAAACAGCCAATGCCATCCTTAGTTATGGCGAACGCATCACCTCATTCATGATAGGTAAGTTCCTGGATGCAACCCATTTTGATGCACGCAAGTTTATCAAGACCGATGACGTCTATGGCAAGAATATTCTCAATTACGAACTGACTTCCAAAAAGATACTCGAAGAATTCATTGAAATACCCAGTCTTTCTGTTTTGGGCGGCTTTATTGCCAGCAGTGCCAAGACAGGCGAAACGACCAATTTAGGTCGTGGAGGATCCGATTATACTTCGGCCATACTGGCAGCAGTACTGGATGCAACCATCCTGGAAATCTGGACGGATGTAGATGGCTTTATGACAGCCGATCCCCGTGTCATCAACAATGCGTACGTCATTGAAAGACTGAGCTATGTGGAAGCAATGGAACTATCCAATTTCGGGGCAAAGGTGATTTATCCACCTACGATTTTCCCCGTTTATCATAAAAATATTCCCATACTGATCAAGAATACCTTCAATCCACAGGCTCCCGGCACGTTGATCTCCAACGTAAAGGACAATGTTGAAGGCAAGGCCATCAAAGGCATATCTTCCATCAGCGATACCAGCCTGATCACCATTCAGGGTTTGGGCATGGTTGGAGTGATCGGTGTGAACTACCGTATATTCAAGGCATTGGCCAAGGCTGGTGTCAGCGTATTCCTCGTTTCACAGGCCTCTTCCGAAAATACGACCTCCATTGGTGTCCGCTCTGCCGATGCCCCTGAATCCGTACGTGTTCTTCAAAAAGAATTCAAGTCGGAACTGGAACTCGGTGAAATCAATCATATTTTCGCAGAAAACGATTTGGCCACCATTGCCATCGTCGGTGAAAACATGAAACGTACCCCGGGAATCGCCGGTAAATTGTTCGGAACACTTGGACGCAACGGTATCAACGTCATTGCCTGTGCCCAGGGAGCTTCAGAAACGAATATTTCTTTCGTAACCAATACGGCCTATTTGCGCAAAGCACTCAATGTCATTCACGATTCATTCTTCCTTTCCGACTATCAGGTCCTGAATATTTTCCTGACCGGTATAGGCACAGTAGGAGGCAGCTTGCTCGACCAGATCAAGCAACAACAATCCTTCCTGATGACCCAGAATGCCCTGAAATTGAATGTAGTAGGCATAGCTGACATCGATAAGGCTATTTTTAGCCGTGAAGGCATCGATTTGGATAATTATAAGGATATACTTGAAAGACAGGGCCAGGCCAATTCTCCTGAATTGATGAAGGACGAAATCATCAAGATGAACATCTTCAATTCGGTGTTCGTGGATTGTACGGCCAGTCCGCAGATTGCCGAACTTTACGGAGACCTCCTGGAAAACAACGTTTCCGTGGTGGCCGCCAATAAGATTGCCACTTCTTCCTCCTATGAGAATTACGAATACCTCAAGAACCTGGCTCGCAAAAAGGGCATCAAGTATCTGTTTGAAACCAATGTAGGAGCAGGTCTGCCTGTTATCAACACCATCAACAACCTGATCAACTCAGGTGACCGCATCCTGAAGATAGAAGCCGTCCTTTCAGGTACCCTGAACTATATATTCAACACCATCAGTGCCGACATCCCTTTGAGCAAGACCATCAAGATGGCTCAGGAAGCCCGCTATTCAGAACCGGATCCACGTATTGACCTTTCCGGCAAGGATGTTGTCCGTAAGCTCGTGATCCTGGCCCGTGAAGCCGGTTATAGAGTAGAACAGGCCGATGTAGTGAAAAATCTCTTTATCCCCGATAAATATTTCGAAGGTACTTTGGATGATTTCTGGGCGACCATTGGCGAGATGGACGCTGAATTTGAAGTAAAACGCAAAGTCCTCGAAAAGAATTCCAACCGTTGGCGATTTGTTGCCAAGATGGAAAACGGCGAATGCTCCGTTGGTTTGCAGGAAGTTTCTTCCTCACACCCATTCTATGAACTCGAGGGAAGCAACAACATCATTCAGATCACGACCGAACGGTATTTGCAGTATCCGATGATGATTAAAGGCTATGGTGCAGGTGCAAGTGTCACGGCAGCAGGCGTTTTTGCAGATATTATCAGTATCGCCAATATCCGATAAAATGAAATACATAGTCATTTTGGGTGACGGCATGGCTGACGAAGCTATTGCCGCATTGGGCGACAAGACCCCGATGCAAGCCGCCGATACGCCTTATATGGACAAGCTGGCTGCAATGGGCAATTGTGGTCAGCTGGAAACCGTTCCCGATGGATTTTTACCCGGGAGCGAAATAGCCAATATGAGTTTGCTGGGATACGACGTTCGAACAGAATTCGAAGGTCGTGGTTCCCTGGAAGCCGCCAGTATGGGCGTGTCGATTTTGCCGGGAGAAATGGCCATGCGCTGCAACATTATTTGCATCGAAAACGGTCTGATTAAAAATCACTCCGCTGGTCATATATCCAACGAAGAAGCAGCTGAACTGATCCATTTTCTGGACAAGGAATTGGGTTCTGACACCGTGAAATTCCATGAAGGTGTTTCGTACCGTCACCTCCTGGTAATGAAAGGTGGAAACAAGGACCTGGATTGCACCCCGCCGCACGACGTGCCGGGTACGCCTTTCAGGGATGTGATGATAAAAGCCCTGACACCGGAAGCACAGGCAACAGCGGATGATTTGAACGAACTGATTATCCGGTCACAGGAACTTCTGGCCAACCATCCGGTCAATCTCAAAAGAATGGCCGAAGGCAAAGATCCCGCCAACAGCATCTGGCCCTGGTCTCCCGGTTACAAGCCAATGATGAAGACCCTGATGCAGCAATTCCCAAAAATCAAGACCGGTAGCGTCATTTCTGCCGTGGACCTGATCAAAGGCATTGGTATTTACGCCGGACTCGAATCCATCGAGGTGGAAGGAGCCACCGGTCTGTACACCACCAATTACGAAGGCAAAGCAGCAGCAGCCATCGAAGAATTGCGTAAAAAGGATTTCGTCTTCCTCCACATTGAAGCGTCCGATGAGGCCGGTCACGAAGGAGATGTAGACCTGAAAGTCCGCACCATCGAATATCTGGACAAACGCATTGTCGGTCCCATTTATGAAGCTTTGAAAGATTGGGATGAACCAGTCACCATCGCTGTCTTGCCCGATCATCCAACCTATTGCAGCACCAAAACCCATGTAAAAGAACCAATACCCTTTCTCATCTATAAACCCGGTCAGGTGCCCGATGAAGTGAACGTTTACGATGAATTTTCTGTCCTCAAAGGTTCTTATGGATTGTTGAAGGACAACGAATTTATTAAAGCCGTGTTTGACTAAAAAAACTTTCTCGTATGAACTATTACAGTACCAATAAAAAAGTATCCCCGGCCTCTCTTCAGAAGGCAGTCGTAGACGGTTTGGCCGGCGACAGGGGATTGTATATGCCGGAGCGCATTGCCGTATTGCCCGCTTCCTTTTTCGATGAAATCGATACCCTGACTTTTCAGGAAATATCCTACCGGGTGGCAGATGCCTTTTTCGGTGAAGACATTGAACCCGAAACCCTCCGGCAAATCGTTTACGATACCCTGAATTTTGACGCCCCGCTGGTCGAAGTCAAAGAAAACATCTACAGCCTGGAACTTTTCCACGGTCCCACGTCTGCCTTCAAGGATGTGGGTGGTCGTTTCATGGCCCGATTGCTGGCCTATTTCATCAAGAAGCAAGGCCAGAAAGAGGTGAATGTGCTGGTAGCCACTTCGGGCGATACCGGTAGCGCTGTTGCCAATGGATTTCTCGGTGTTGATGGCATCAAAGTGTATGTGCTTTACCCTAAGGGTCTGGTCAGCGACATTCAGGAAAAGCAGTTCACCACCCTCGGCCAAAACATCACAGCCCTGGAAGTGGACGGAACCTTCGACGATTGCCAGGTTTTGGTTAAATCCTCTTTCATGGATGCCGACATCAAAGCCCACATGGAGCTGACTTCGGCCAACTCCATCAATGTGGCCCGATTCCTGCCCCAGGCTTTCTACTATTTCTACGCCTACGCCCAACTGAAAAAAATGGGTAAAGCCGACAACATGGTGGTTTGCGTACCCAGCGGAAACTTTGGCAACATCACAGCCGGTCTCTTTGC